>Ga0316232_1002138_pt1 | contig 21377 bp, 17 predicted proteins | sample TBHtaG_FD_206006 | JGI IMG/M metagenome (GOLD analysis project Ga0316232, IMG submission 206006) | Freshwater microbial communities from Trout Bog Lake, Wisconsin, USA - TBH18025_13 | ecosystem: Environmental > Aquatic > Freshwater > Lake > Hypolimnion/Profundal zone | place: USA: Wisconsin... | reverse complement strand
GTTCCCAGCCTTTTCTCATGTGACGTTTCCGTTCTAGCTTGTGGGAGCTATTCGTCACTTGCATATAATATGTGTCCCTTCTGAATGGACGATTCTAATAAACAGTCGGGAAATTCACCCATCGCCGATCAACACCGCAATAGTTGCAGTTTAGTTGCACGACAGCTTCCGCGCATACACCATTTTGTAAACCCATACCGCGTTGATCAGCAGCAGTGCACTTGTCAGGAAAAACACATAATGAATGCCATACCGGGCTGCCACTTCGCCACCCAGCACCGAACCGCCAAACGCCCCCAGAAACTGGGCGGCCTGATTGTAGCCGAAGACGCGGCCGGCAATCTCATCCGGGGAAATTTGTTTGACCAGGCTGTTGATTGAGGGCAATAAACCTGCTGTCGCCAGTCCCAATACAAAGCGCAGCCCCATCAATTGCCATGAGTTTTGCACGAAGGCCTGCGGAATGAATATGACGCCAGCGACAATCAGCGCCGACAGCATCACCTTATGCGGTCCTATCCTGTCCGCCAGTTTGCCAAGCTGAGGAGCAGCCAGCATGCTGGCAAGGCCGGAAGCGGAGAAGACTACGCCGGCCATAAGCGCGACATGAGTCGTATCCTGGGACAGTTGAGTAATATAGACAGTTATAATCGGCTGGATGGACATCAGGGCGAATTGCATAATAAATGTTGTGACAAACATGGCCACAAGCACCTGAGGCTCCGGCAGCTGACACCAAACTTCGCCGAAGCGGGGAGATTTTTCTACAGGAGGAGTAAATTCTTCTTGCACGAAAAACAGGGAAAGCAAAAAGGCGATCAGCAGCAAAACTCCAATCGATAAAAACACACTTCTCAGTCCCATGGTTTCCGCCATATAGCCCCCGAACAACGGCCCCAGCAGCATCCCGCCGACCGCCCCGGTCGAGAGGGTTCCAAGAGCCCAGCCCGACCTCTCCCGCGGCGTCTGGGTCGCAACCAGGGTGATAGCTGCCGAATAAAACCCCGAAATGGCTCCTTGCAGCAACCGCAGACCCACCAACTGGTAGACGGTTTGCACATAACCCATGCTGGTTACGACCAGGGCCATCCCCAGACTCGCCCTCAGCAGCATCGATTTGCGTCCGTACCGGTCCGCGGCTTGACCCCACAGCGGCGAGACAATAGCCATAATGATAAAGGTTACGCCATAGGTAATCCCGGACCAGCGCGCAATTTCCGACAGGTCATGAATCCCGAGAAAATCGATATAAAGAGGCAGAACCGGAGTAATTTGGCTCAGTCCTGCCGACGTGGCGAACACGCCAAACCAGCAAACCATCAGATTTCTTTTCCATATTTCCATGAAAGTACCCTCACAGATCCTGCCGCCAAATTCAGAAGCGTTTTCGAAAACACTATTATCATAACTCCAAACAGACGATTTTTCCAGCTGGTTTTATCCCTTAAACCGTCATTATCCTCTCCGGCTGGAAATCCCCCTCAAGAGCCCAGGGTCGTCACCGCCCGGCCATAATAAACAGTTAAAGCCACGCCCGGGCAGGCGTGGCTTTAACTCGATATATAGTTTTCGCAGATTATTTCATTTTTGTGATGGGGATAAAACCATTCTTCTCTACGAACGCCTCTTGGAATTCCTTGCTCATCACGTAATCGATGAACGCCTTAACCGCACCGGTTGCCTGACCTTTGGTAAACATATGCTCGTATGCAAAAACCGGGTATGTGTGGTTGATAACAGTATCAGAAGTGTATTTTACACCATTATAAGCCAGCGACTTAATCGACTGGTCGACATAAGCGGCGTCGACATAACCGATGGCGCCGGGGGTGCTGGCGATTGCCGCCCGGACTGCACCGTTGGAATCCTGGATGATCGCGTTGTCAGTGAAAGCCGCACCTTTCAGTACGATTTCGGCGATAGTTGCCCGCGAACCGGAAGACTTAGCCCGATGGATAATGGTAATCTTCTGATCTTTGCCTCCGACCTCTTTCCAGTTGGTAACCTTGCCTGTCATGATATCGACGTACTGTTGTTGGGTAAGATTATCGACAGTCACGTCAGGATTAACAACAAATACGAAGGGAGCAACCGCGACCTGATGATCGACCAAACCCTTGTCTTTCAACTCACTCGGAACATCCACATCTGAATTACCGATATTGACAGAGCCGGACGCCACCTGATTCATGCCGGTGAACGATCCTCCTCCGGCGATATTAATCGTAACCTTTGGGTTTTTCTTCTGGAAGTCTTCCTGGCCGGGCTTTAAGAGCGGCAGAAGCGCGGTCGAGCCGGAAGCCGTGACTGTGCCCTGAATCTCGGTTGACTGCGCTGCGTCCTTCTTGTCGCCGCCACAGCCGCTCAGCAGGCCGATGGTCATTGCCAGCACCATTAGTGCAGCCGCTATTTTGATATTCCGGAAAATTTTCATGATATTGCCTCCCACATGGTTTATATTTCATTTCCATTATAAATTTCCGGCTTGGCCGAAGTGTTATGGCAATGTTACGTTTTTGTTAATTCTCCATATCTAGGCAGGCCTGGCAAGGTCGAAGAAAACTTGCAGCAAGGTCATTACCCTCTCACTGTTGCGTCGCCGCTAGACTCTAAGTCACCCTCTTATGTCGAGTCGCATACCGTATAGTAAGGTATTTTCACTACAAAAAAAGAGGTGAGACAAATTGCCTTATATCGAAGTCGATCAAGGGGTCAAAATCTTCGTTGAAGATTTGAACCCGGATGCAGAACAAACCATATTATTTGTCCATGGTTGGCCGGCCGACCATAATATGTTCGAGTATCAGTTCGACCAGCTTCCCAAGTGTGGTATTCGCTGTGTTGCCATGGATTTGCGGGGATTCGGCAAGTCTGACCGCCCGTGGGAGGGATATTCCTACAACTGCCTGGCTGATGATATCCGGGGCGTCATTGAAAGCCTCTGTCTTGAAAACATAACCCTTTGGGGAATGTCGGTGGGGGGAGCCATCTGCGCTAGATACATGACCCGCCATTCGGGTCACGGAGTGTCGAAGCTCGCCCTTGTAAGCGCTGCTCTTCCTGTTTTTACCCGTCGCCCGGATTATCCTTACTCCCTTCCTGTGGCCGAAGTCAACAAGCTCATTGGTCAGACCTATGCCGACCGGCCCAAAATGGTGAGCGGTTTCGGCAAGAAGTTTTTCGCAAGCAATGTGAGTCCCGAGTTCTCAACTTGGTTCAACGGACTTGGGTTTAAGGCCTCCGGCCACGCAACCGCCTCTGTGGCAATATCGCTCCGCGAAGAAGATTTGCGGGTGGAGACGCAGCAGATAACGGTTCCCACAGCTATCTTTCACGGGGTCCACGACCAGGTAGTCCCCTTTCCCAACGCAGAAGTTACCCACCGTTATATCAGGGGCTCGATGCTCATACCTTTTGAAAATAGTGGCCACGGGCTGTTCTATGATGAGCGAGATAAATTTAACTATTGCCTTACTGAGTTTGTAAACCAGCAGTAAGCCTGCCTATATACTATTCTAACCAGGAGAATATGTTTCAGCACTATTCAATGTCAAGAGCCATGTCAATTGACATGGCTCTTGACGATGTCGACAAACCCCTGCTGCTCTAATCCGGCTTGTGTGGAAATCGGATGGCGAAGGTAGTTCCTTGCCGACCGGTCTTGACTTCTATTCTGGCGCTATGCCGCTCAGCAATCTTGTAACACACAGTCAGTCCCAGGCCTGTTCCGTTTTCCTTGGTGGTCAGAAAAGGTGCGCCGATGTTTTGATTATTGCCGGCGGTATGCCTTCACCAGTGTCCTTGATGGCGAGAATTACGCCGTCCCCATCCACAGCGACCGCTATGGTGACAGTGCCACCAGGTTTCATGGCATCCAGCGCGTTACGGGCCATGTTCAAGACAAGCTGTCTTATTTCATTCGCGTCCACAAGGATGGGTGGAGATTCGTCAAGATCCAACAGTATTTCTTTCCCCTCGCGAATGGCATCAGCCTGAAGTAGGGGAGCCAGGTTCGTGATGATGGCGTTCAAAGTGACTGGCGAGAAATCCAGCCGCTTATTCTTGGCCAGCGACAAAAACTCGGTGATAATGGCGTTTGCCCTGTCGAGCTCTTCAATCATTAACGTAAATTGACTATTATGACGACTGTATTCATTCTTGCGTTGAAAGAGCTGCAGATAGCCCCGTACGGTGGTCAGGGGGTTTCGGACCTCGTGACCGATGCTTGCCGCCAGTTCGCCGATGACATTCAGGCGGTCCAGCCGGGCCAGCTCTACTTCCACTTTCTGTTTCTCCATCAAGGATAAATACTGCACAGCTTTTTGCTGTTCATGTGACAGCGCCAAATCCGTCTGGTGCTGCCTCCGCATCAGCCACCAGACGGCCAAACAAGCTGAAAGCAGCAGGCCCGAGAACGCTGCGGCTCCGATCCGGTAAGTTTCATGCCTGGCAACGACATCCTGGAGGGCGGTATCTTTCGGGAAACCCACCAGAACAACCACCGGGTAATCAGGCAGTACCCGAAAAGCGCCGAAACGCGGCACATCCTCCAGGCCTGGCGATTCGTAAGCCCCGCTGGTCATCCCCTGATTAATAAAGCTGAAAGCGTAATGGGTCTTGAAATAACTCATCTGACTTGCGGATACAATTTGGGGAACACGGGCCAGAAAAGAGCCGTCGTTCCTGAGTAGAACGATCGACCTGTCAGGACCGATGTCCAAAAGACGAAATCCGTCGGCGAAATAGTCCGGGTCCAGACCTACAGTCACAACTCCGGCGAAATTGCCACTGGCGTCATTGAGGCGCCGACTCAGGAATATCGCCTCAGTTGCAGTCGCAACCGTGACCCGTGGCGACGCGATGAAGACCTCTCCGGTATCAACCTTGGTATGAGCCTGAAAATGTTCCCTGGCGGCGATATTGAGCGTCTGAGACAAGGGTACGGCGCTGAACAACACCTTGCCCTCGGCGTCGGCGACCGCGATCTGATTGATGGCGCCTTTATTCCGGAAGGTTTTCAGCAGTTCAAGGTGGGCGGCATCAACAGCCCCATGAGCTTCGATGGCGGTTTTCATGAACAGTAGAATGCCGTCCGCCTGGTTAAAAGTTTGGTTCACATTCTGCCCCAACATCCGGGCCGTGTCGAGGTTTTTTGAATTGATCTCTTGTGTCCGTTTAGCCGCTTCCCGGGCGAACAGATAATCGGCGCAGACAAATGAGCTGAAGCCCAGCACAGCCAGCACCAGCCATATTAACACCACCAGCCAGTGAAGCTGGACAAGTTTCTGCAATCGGTTATGAAACAATGTTATGTGGGAACGTCTCGGCAGCGGCAAGTCCATCACCCTTCTCAACCAGTCCGTAACCTACCATATTTTACACATTGCGACAAAAACCTTTTTTTGTTACAAATAAAAGAGCCTGGATTTTCCAGCCTCTTTTTCTGAATGCCTGCCTATAGACGCTCCACTTGCCAATATTTTAGTCTTTTTTTCGCTGTCATCGCCACCGGCATGGCCGGGAAAGACCCCGGCGGCACCTGGACCTCCAGTAGCTATTGTATCAGCTGCGCTGTAGCGCCCAATCCTTTGTCGTCATTTCAAATCGGATCTTGGTCCCGATTTGACAGCTAAGCAGCCCGCAATATCGCTCCCGCCGCGCAGAAAAACTGCAGGAAGAGACCGGCGGTAGCGCGCTGGGCCCGCGGCAGCAAAATGGCGGTGGCGTTATGATACGACAGTTCGCTGGCGTCAGCCTCCACCCAGGTAAAAAAATCGGCGGCAACGACGGCGTTTTTCAAAAGCAGCGTATGGGCCAGATGCTCGTCATGGTAGATACCTGCCGCGTCCACGGCGTACCGATGACAGTTGGCCTGAACCCAGCTTTCGTATTGCTTATGTCCGGCCAAAACTCTTGCCCTGGCGTGATGCGGCACACACAGATCCTGGACAAGGTGGACCGCCGCTCCGAGAAAGAAAGCCGCCTTGTCGGGCTCGCCCTGTCGAGCCCGAAGAAAAGCCTGCCCAAAATAGTGGCGAAACTCGTCAACAGCGCTGGGGAACCGCCACAGCCCTTTTTCCGAACCGGCCTCAAGGTAGTGTCCGACATTCTTCCACCCCTCGTCAGCCCAGTAAACACCGGCGGTAAGCTGCGGCAAATACTGCTGCAGAAAGGCGGCGCAGTGGGAAAAGCCATCCTGGCGCAAAATGATCAAAGCCTGGCGATTACAAAACTCATGGGTTGCTCCCGGGCGGTCAAACAGTCCCTGCAAGGGGCTAGTGGTCGCCAGAATCGCCTTGACACCACTGCCGACCGTCAGAGCGGCTCGAATCTTACGAAATTTCATCCTCTCCCCCCACTTTCTCTGTTTATTTAGATCCCGGCGGCAAGTCCCCGGCCCATCAGATGACTTCCAATTATCCGCGCAGCCTGCTCAGCAGCTTGGGGCTGCCCCAGACGGGAAGCATTTTCACGCATAGCGGCCAGCCGCTCAGGCTGGGACAACAACTCTGTCACTGCCTCCCCCAGCCGGTCCAGTCTGTCGACAAGCAGTGCCGCCCCATGACCGGCAAGATAACTGGCGTTGTCGGCTTCCTGTCCGGGCAGCGGGCTAAAGAGCACCATCGGAACAGCAAGCGCCAAGGCTTCACTGAGGGTGAGGGCCCCTGGCTTGGTAACCAGGATGTCGGCAACAGCCATCAAGTCCCGGATTTGCTGGGTGTACCCCAGTACTGTCACCTGGTGACGCGACAGGCAGGCCGCCTGCTCCAGCTGCTGGCGAAGCAGGGTGTTTTCTCCGGCAACAACGATGATCTGGAGCGGCAATGCACTGGAGTCAAGTTGTTGGAAAGCCTCCAACACCGGCCCGACCCCCAGTCCACCGCCCATGACCAGTACTGTCGGCACAGCTTCGGCTAGCCTGAGCTCCCGGCTGACTGGTCCGGTATCTACCGTATCGCTGAAAATCGGATTGATGGGAATGCCGCTGCAGTGTATCCGTCTGGCAGAAATGCCTCTTGCCACCAGATCGTCCCGCATTTCCCTTCCGGCGACAAAATACAGGTCAACTTCGTCATACACCCAAAATTGATGAACAGCAAAATCGGTGATGATTGCCGCCAGGGGTACGTCTAACCTACAGGTACGGCGCAGATAAGCGGCTGCCCCGCAGGGAAAGGGGTGAGTGCAGACAATCATATCCGGCCGGTAGCGGTGATAAAGGCGCAGCATGCTGCGTTTCATTGTCCTGGCCACCAGATTTTCAACCTTGGCGTATTGCCGCGGGGCCTGGGACCAGCGGTACAACAGGTCATAGACGTTAGGCGAAAGGCTGATCATTTTTAGGTAGGTTTCTTTGACCAGGGTATTCAGGTAAGAATTCTCCTCGTCCATAAAATCGACAAGTTCGATTCTATCTGCGGGATATAGCCGGCTCATTTCCGCCTTCACCGCCTTGGCGGCCTGGGTGTGTCCGGCGCCGACGGAAGCAGAAACAATCAGGATGTTATTTACGGTGTTAGACATTTTCATCACCTCGCCATTGTGCTTCCAGCCTTATCGTAGCACGGTCTGTAGTTTTCCCGGGTTAAAGCCGGGTTAAGTTTTGTTAATGAATTGTTAAGTTTTTCGTAATAAGGGATAGGGACTGGAGATATTCCTCGATTTGCTATATGATTTAGATATAATTTATCCGGGTTGGTTAGAAAGGGGCATCGTGATGTTTCAATGGGGCATTCGCAGCAGATTAATCATTTCTTATCTCGTCTTGGTGCTTATCACCTTGTCCTTGCTTGGCAGCTATTTTCTGTGGTATTTTTATCGGCATAACCTGCAGACTCTTTCTGCCGACCTGCTCGTCCAGGCCGATATCATTGACGAATTATTATCCGGACATATGACCGGCCCGGGGGGGAAAACCGGCATTGACCCTGTAATCAAAGACCTTGGCGCCAAGATCAACGCCCGGATTACCATCATTGATCTGGATGGCACCGTCCTGGCCGATTCCTGGGAAAACCCGGCCCTGATGGAAAATCACCATGATCGGCCGGAAATAAGGTCCGCGTTCGCCACCGGCTACGGTTCAGAGGTCCGCTTCAGCTCAACCATCAGCCAAAATCTTTTATATGTGGCTGTTCCCATGCGTCGCGGCAATGACACCATCGGCATTGTCCGGGTTTCGACAACACTGACTCATGTTGAACAAGGCTATAAGGAAATCAGGTCCAGTGTCCTGGCGGCCCTTTTGTTGGCATGCCTGCTGGCAGTAGCCGTCAGTATGCGGCTGGCCCGGATATACACCGCGCCGCTGGAGGAAATTACCGCTGTCGCCCAGCAGATCGCCGAAGGCAAGCTGGACCGACGGGTGCATATTCACACCGGGGACGAACTGGAACTTCTGGCCCACACCCTCAATCATCTCGCCTCCAGCCTGGACGACAGAGTCCATGAGCTTGTGGCCGAAAAAAGCAAGCTGGAACTTATCTTACAGCATACCGACAGCGCGGTTATTCTGCTGGACCGGTATGGCCAAGTGACCAGTGTCAATTCCGCCGCCGCCGATACCTTCAGCATCACCGCCGCCATGCTCGGCCTTCATAACATCCAGGTAATCGGCAACAGCCTGTTCGAAACAGCGGTACGGGAAACCATCACCCAGCACGCCAAGCGAATGATCGACCTAAAGACTGATATCAAGAATAATAAGCGCGCCTTCCAGGTCTTTCTCGCCCCGATTACCAGCAGTGAAGGGGAGATAACTTCGGTTCTAGCGGTTTTCCATGATATCACCGCCTTTAAAGAACTCCAGGAACGGCAAGCCGATTTTGTTGCCAACGCCTCGCATGAGCTGGCGACACCGCTCACGGCTATCAAAGGCTTCGCCGAGACCCTGCTGGACGGCGCCATTCGCGATCCCGAGCTCAGCGTGCGGTTTGTGGAAATCATTCAGACCGAAGCCGACCGGATGCACCGTCTGGTACGGGACTTGCTGCAGATGGCCAAACTGGATTCCGGCGAATACCGCAAGGGGATCCTCATAGAACCCACCCTCATCGAGCCGCTCATTACCGCCGCAATCGACGAGTACGCCGCCCACTGGCGAAAGAAAGAACTGACCATAACCGTCGACAATCCGCCTGAGCCCCTGGCGGTAATGGCCAACGCCGACTGGCTCAAACAGGTCATCCTGAACCTATTGGACAACGCCATCAAATACACTCCGGCCGGCGGCAAAATAATGCTGAAGTGGCAGCAGGAACGCGATATGGTGAGCTTTACGGTGAAAGATTCGGGAGCAGGCATTCCGCCTGAAGACCTGCCGCGGATATTCGACCGTTTTTACCGGGTGGACCGCGCCCGCACCCGCAGCGCCGGAGGCACCGGCCTGGGTCTGGCTATCGTCAAATTCATCCTCGAGCTGCTGGGCGGCAAAGTCGAAGCCAAAAGCGACCTGGGCGTGGGAACAAGCATGACATTCCGCCTGCCGCTGGCGAAATAGGTCAGAGCCTCTATTAATAAGGCCGAATGTTTCTCCCTATCGACATTGTTTTGACGCGGGAGGGGAATTCCTCCGCTACGGATAACATCTTACGCCGTTACCGGCAGCAAAGCTGCCGACGGCTGGAGATGAGAACCCCGCTGCGGAAATCCCCTCCCGCTCGCTGTTTCTTGGCGGACCTCCGTTTCAATGCTTATTATTTCAGTTCAGATTCAACAAAATGGTCACATGCAGAAACCCGCTTCCTGGCCTTACGGCCCTGAAAGCGGGTTTACTTTTTTGCATAAATTGGGATTTAGTTTAAATTGATGCTCTCATAGGCTGTTCAAAAAGGTCGAGATGCAAGGCGCACCGGAAGAGCGCGCCGCGCCGCGTACCGGACGTACGAAGCCAGCGCTCTGAAAAGCAGACGCACGGCGCTTCAGCGGCGATGCGATCGCTTTCAACGCCGCAGATTGGCCTTTCTCAACAGCCTTAGCCTATTTTTTGCGGCGGCGCTGTCCGGTCACCAGATAAATGGTCCACTCGGCGATATTGGTGCAGTGGTCACCGATTCTTTCCAGGTAGCGGGCGACGAAGATCAGCTGGGCAGCCTGCTTGATGGTCTGCGGGTCTTCCATCATGAAGGTGAGCAATTCCCGGAAAACCTGCTGGTACAGATTGTCGATATCATCGTCAGCCTTGCAGACTTGTTCGGCCAGAGCGATATCCAGTTTAAAGTACGCCTCCAGCGACATGTCAATCATCTTGTGGGCCATCGCCGCCATCCGGGGAATATCCAGCAGCGGCTTGATCAAAGGCTGGTTGGCAAGCTTCAGGGTTACCATGGCGATATCGTAGGCATGGTCGCCCATTCGCTCAAGGTCGGTAGTTATCTTCAGCCCGGTGCCGATCACGCGCAAATCTTTTGCCAGCGGCTGTTGCCGGGCAATCAGCACCATGCATTTGTCTTCAATATCTTCTTCCATTTTATCGATGACATCGTCACCGCTGATAACTTTTTGCGCAAGTTCGGTGTCCTGCTTGGCCAGGGACTGCACCGCATCCCGGATGGCGTCATTGACCAGAATGCCCATCTTGAGCAGATCCTGCCGCAAGGCTTCAAGTTCTTGATCAAAGCTTTGTCTGGTTACCACAATTTCCTCTCCTTTAGCCTCGGCGTTTAACCGAAGCGCCCGGTAATATAATCCTCGGTGCGTTTGTCGTTGGGTCTGGTGAATATGGCGTCGGTTTTATCGTATTCTACCAGCTCGCCGTTCAAAAAAAAGCCGGTAAAGTCGGATACCCGGGCGGCTTGCTGCATGTTATGGGTTACCATGATAATGGTGTACCTGGCTTTTAGTTCAGTGACCAATTCTTCGATCTTCATTGTCGAGATTGGATCCAAGGCCGAACAAGGCTCATCCATTAGCAGCACCTCAGGTTCCACCGCCAATAGCCGGGCGATGCAGACCCGCTGCTGCTGACCGCCGGAAAGTCCCAGTGCTGAATTATTCAGCCGGTCTTTTACTTCGTCCCAGAGCGCCGCGGCGGTTAAGCTTTTTTCAACGATTTCCGCCAGTTGCCCGCGGTTCTTCTGTCCATGTACTCGCGGCCCGTAGGCGACGTTGTCAAATACCGACATGGGAAAAGGGTTGGGCCGCTGGAACACCATACCCACTCTTTTTCTGAGCATAACGACATCGGTGTTGGGGCGATAAATATTGACACCATCCAAGAGCACCTCTCCCTCTATCTTCACCCCTGGGATCAGATCATTCATCCGGTTTATGGTCCTCAGGAAGGTTGACTTGCCGCAGCCTGACGGACCGATAAGCGCTACCACCCCGTGCTCGTCGATATCAATAGAGATCTTCTTCAGGGCCAGGGATTCCCCGTAATACAACTTCAGCTTGTTAACCTGAATTTTTGCGTCCATTTTTTCCCCTCCCGCGGGTTCTCCCTGCAATATACCATAATAATCGGCTCGCAATTGTTAAGCAATTGTTAATAATTTGTTAAATGTCGTTCCCGGCCTACAAATCCCGAAAGCGGTAGCCTATCCCTCTCACCGTCTCAATAGCCTCGACGATTACCTTGTCTTGCTCCAGTTTGGCCCGCAGATGCCTGATGTGTACATCCACGGTACGGGTATCGCCAAAATACTCGTAGCCCCAGACCTTCTCCAGCAGCTGCTCCCTGGTGAAAACCTTGCCTACATTGGTCACCAATAATTTGAGCAGTTCATATTCTTTGGGAGTCAGCTCCAGTTTTTCTTTGCCGAGATAAATCTCATAGCGGGCAAAATTGAGCCGCAGATTGCCAAGAATAAATTCGCCTTCCGGCAGCGCCACTTTCTGGCTGCGCCGCAGCACCGCCTTGACCCGGGCCACAAGTTCCCGCGGGCTGAAGGGTTTTGTCATATAATCATCGGCACCCAGCTCTAAACCGACAACTTTGTCGAATTCATCATCCCGGGCTGTCAGCATGATAACCGGAATACCTGAAGTCTGCCGGGTACCTTTGATCATCCGGCAAACCTCAAGGCCGTCCATCTCCGGCAGCATAAGATCAAGCACAATCAAATCAGGTTTTTCTTGAACCATTCGGAGCGCATCCAGACCGTTATCTGCTTCACAGACGGTATACCCGGCTTTTTCGAGGTTAAATCTGACCAGTTCCCGTATTGGAGCTTCATCATCGACTACCAATATCTTGCCCGCCACCAATATTCCTCCATTCGCTCACTGCCTAGGATTAGAGAACCCGGCCTGCGCAGAGCCTCAGCTATTTTCTGCTCGACAAGAAAGGACTCAGCTTTCGCCAAGTCCTCGAGGGCGCATGTGGAAGCTTACTCATTCTATCCGACTGGAGAGGTTAACCTCTCTTTTAGGGAAATAAAAACCGGGGTTGCCCCGGTTTCTATTTTATATATGTTACTATTTGTTTACGCTATCTTTGAGTCCTTTGCCGGCTTTGAATACCGGTGTGGTGGATGCGGGGATGGTGATTTCTTTGCCGGTTTGTGGGTTGCGGCCTTTTCTAGCCTGGCGAGCTTTTACTTCGAAAGTACCAAAGCCGATGATCTGAACTTTGTCTTTCTTGGCAAGAGCCTCTTCTACACTAGCAAACAGAGCGTTAATCGCCTTCTCGGCATCTTTCTTGGTAGTGCCCGCTTTTTCAGCGACGCTAGCAACCAATTCAGTTTTATTCACAATTTTATCCTCCTTGTCATTTTTGGTTACTTTTAGCATTATTCGCTATAGCTCTATTTATTCCTCCTGTTCAGAAAAAAAAATGTCAAATATTACTGATTTTGTATGCTTTTTTGCCTTTTTGCCTCTTCCCAGAGAAAATCCAGCTGCTCAATAGTCATTTTTTCCCATTTTAGCCCCTGCTGTTTAACTGCTTCTTCAATATAAGCAAACCGCCTGATAAACTTATTGTTGGTGGCAGTAAGTGCAGTTTCGGGGTCGACGGCCAGAAATCTGGCCAGATTGACAACACTGAACAAGACATCGCCAAATTCACTCTCAGTGGCCGCTGGGTCAGCGCTCGCCACCGCCTGTTTGAGTTCTGTCAGTTCTTCTTGTATTTTGTCCCAAACCGGACCAATATTACTCCAGTCAAATCCAACCTTCGCCGCTTTGGCCTGAAGCTTAAAAGCCCGCATCAGACTCGGCAGCCCCCCGGGGACGCCATCCAGTATCCCCGGCCGCTCGTCGCGTTTTTCCTGTTTTTTTATCCTATCCCAGTTGACAACCACTTCAGCGGCATCCCGCACGGTTATGTCCCCGAAAACATGGGGATGACGGCGAATCAGTTTTTCGGTGACGACATCGACGACATCCTGCATGCTGAAGGTGCCACATTCCTCAGCAATCCGGGCATGGAAGACAATCTGCAGCAGAACATCCCCCAGTTCCTCGCAGAGCTTGTCCGCATCGGCAAGCTCAATAGCCTCAAGTACTTCATAGACCTCTTCGACAAAATACCGCCGTAGACTTTGATGATTTTGCTCAATGTCCCATACACAACCGCCGGGGGAACGCAGCCGGGCCATCACATCCACAACCGGCGTCATGGAAAAAGTACTTTGCTGTGACAGGCGCTTCGGAACATAAACACTGGTAAGATGATCGATAACTGGCAGGCGATCAAGCTCAAACAAAGGTATGGCGTGAATCTCCTCATCGGCAAGTCCCAGATTGCGTACAACAGTAACGCCATAATCATCAGGGTAGTAATTCATCAGGCTCAGCTTGGTGTCCGACGCTGTCTGACGATTATAAACCTGAGTAATGACCAGACTGGTGCTCGTATCGTACGGCAGCTTGTCAATATCCGCGGCGTCGACAACCGTCATGCCATTCACCGGATCTACACCCAGCCGGGTGTAAAGCAGATCAAGAAAACTCATTCCCGGTAAAATCTGTACAATGACGCCCGACGCGCCGGCGCACTGGCGAAGCAAGGCGACTGATCGCTCGGCAACCATCGGACTGCCCGGCACAGCGTAAACAAGACTTCCGGCAGACTTGGTCGCCTCCTTGACGCAAGTCTCGGCGATGGCCTGATAAACCGCTTCAAAAGTCGCGTGGTGATCATAAAGATAATCATAGCTTTCGAAATGAATTCCCCTGGCTATCAGCCCCTCTACAGCCGGATGTTTGATGGTACGCAGCCGGATTACCGGCTCTGACTGTAGTATATCCAAAGTTTCCAGGGTAATGAGGCTAAAATCGCCCGGCCCCAGGCCGACGACAATAATTTTCGCCATGCTACCTCCTTAGTAAGCCCAGGTACCGCAAAATCCGGACCAGCTGTGCGCCGACACGCGGTACCTGCTCAAAATCCCGTTCGCGGACCCCGCCGAGCAGCAGCTGGGCAATGCCATATACTCCCCCGCCGAGAACAACGGCAACCAGTGTCGATATAGTATTGTGAAGGGTTTTGGTCATCACCGCGTCATACGTCAGCAGCACGACTCCGCCCATGATCGCGGCGGCGACAGCCGTCCGGCAAGTGTCTTTGACATCAAAGGCGAACCCCACGTAGCGGTGAACGAAATACATATTAAGCAGCGCCGCAACGCCAAAATCGACGTTGGTCGCCCAGGCCGCGCCCTTAATGCCCAGTTCGGGTATGGCGGTCAATACCCAGCTCATCCCGATCTTAACCACAGCGGAAGCCGCCATGTTGATCACCGGAATAGCCGTGTAACCCAGCCCCTGCAGCACTCCGGTAGAAACCTGATGAATCCCCAGCAGGAAGATACCCAGCGACAGGATGGCGATCGAAGTATCGGCGTTGGGGGTACCGTAAAGCATCTGGGAGATTGGCCTGGCCAGCAGCCACATCCCCACAAAGCTGGGGATGGTAATCAGATTCGATATCCGCATCGCCGTGGCGGTGCGCTGATAAACCTGGTGATGGTTGCGGAGGGTGAAGGCTTCCGACACTGCCGGAACAAGGCTGGCCGCCAGCGACGCCGTCAGAATAGTGGCCAGATTGACCAGCGGCACCGCCATGCCTGTCAGGTAACCAAACAGCTCGGTGGCCTGCTCCACCGTATGTCCAGCCACCTCCAGTCGGGCAGGAACGATGAACAGGTCAATGTTGGACACTACCGGCAGCATAATATTGGCCAGTGACACCGGCAGGGCCAGGCGGACAATGCGGGAAATGATGCGGACACTGCCCTCCTGTTTGAGGGGTGGCTGATTATTCATTTTTTCCTGGAAACTCGGCCGTTGTCGCCAGTAGAAATAGATCAGTACCAACAGTCCTGCCGCAGCACCCGGCCCAGCGCCGAAGCTGGCTCCCGCCGCCGCGAATTCAAGACCGCGGGGCAGCAGCAGATAAGCAAAAGCGATCATGGTCACGACCCGGAAGAACTGCTCGATGATCTGGGAGATGGCGGTCGGGGTCATCATCTGCAGCCCCTGGAAATAGCCCCGGTAGCTTGATAAGACAGTAACAAAGAAAATCGCCGGAGCCAAAGCCGCGATGGCCCAGTAAGCCCTGGGATCCCTGACGAAGTGGGATTCTATCAGCCAGCCGGCACCGAAATAGAGGACAAACGTAAACACAACACCCGTCACCGCTAAAACAGCGAGAGAAATACGAAAAACGCGGTTGGCACCGCGGAAGTCGCCTAGGGCTATTTTCTCGGCCACAATGATCGATATGGCCACCGGGATACCGGCGGAAGAAATACTAAGAGCCAGCAGATAAATGGGGTAGGCCATCTGATAGAGCCCGATGCCTTCTCCGCCCAAAAGGCGCGACAAAAAAATCCGGTTCACCGAACCGATCAGTTTGACCACGATTCCGGCTACCGTCAGGATGAGCGCGCCTTTTAAAAATGTATCCCTGCTCAATAACGTCATTCCCCTCGCTGGGCCGTTAGCGGGACACATCGTCCCAACAGGCTCCCTGCTAGCTTATAAATAAAGTGCACATTATATTATAACAAAATCTACTAATAGTTAAAACATTTTCGTGAATGTTTCCTTATCAAACAGAAAAGTAGCGAACGGCGTCCGCTACTTCATCCATGCCGAAAGTCTTATTGGGCCATTTGCTTGGCGAGAAATCCTGCTGCGGTTTCGGCCAGCTTGACCTCCATGCTACTCATCTGAACTCCCGGTTCCTTGGAGCAGATAATCACCGCCCCGATGGCATCCCCTTCGACGATTATCGGTGAAATCACTTCAGCAGTGAATTTGCAGACCTCGTCCTCTTCGCAGTCGGTCACACAACCCTTGCAGTGTTTGAATTCGCCAGGGTTATTGATCAGTGCGGTCTTGCGTTCTTCCATAACCTTTTCCACGGCTGGTCCGAGAGGTTTCCCAAGAAACTCCTTCTTCGGAGCGCCAGCGACTGACACTACGTTGTCCCGGTCAGCAATCAATATGACATGGCCGATAGCATCGAACAAAGAGTCGGCGTATTCCTTGGCAAAATCGCCCAATTCACCGACCGGAGAGTATTTTTTCAGTATTACCTCACCTTCGCGGTCCACGTATATTTCTAGTGGGTCGCCTTCACGAATACGCAAAGTGCGCCTGATTTCTTTCGGTATGACCACTCTACCTAGATCATCAATTCTTCTGACTATACCAGTCGCCTTCACCATTATCCCCCCTTTTCTACAGTTTTTGACATTTCTTCAGTGATAGTATATATCCGTGCGGATTGTTTTATTCATTTTCCAATCGTCAGGAACTGGAAATCTTTTAATTGCTCCCTGATGGGGCGGCCAGGCCGGTCACTATTTTCGTCAGCCACTCCATGAGCGGCGGGACCAATTTTACGGTACGCAGCTTGATCATTTCCGGCGGTCCCGGCAGGATGCTGACCCTCATCGGAAACTTCTCCTTGAGCGCCAGAATGTTTTGCACATCAACATTGGGCTGGTCGCCGAAGGTGATCTCCACCTGGTCTTTGCGCTGGATCACCGAACGAATGCCAAGCCTGCGGGCGAAATTCTTGAGCCGGGCCACAGCCAGCAAATTGATAACCGGAGGCGAGGGTTCACCAAACCGGTCGATCAGTTCATCGACAATTTCCCTGATATGCTCTTCGTTTCGAACAGCAGCAATGCGCTGATATATTTCAATTTTATGCATAGCGTCGCTGATATAGTCGCCATCGAGGTAGGCATCAACAGTTAATTCCAGCAAAGGCTCGGCCGGCAATTCCACGACCCGTCCGTCTTTGAGTTCGTGCACCGCTTCATCCAGCAGCTGACAGTACATCTCGAAGCCCACGCTGACAATATGGCCGTGCTGCTGAGATCCAAGCAAGTTTCCTGCTCCGCGGATCTCCAGGTCGCGCATGGCGATCTTGAAGCCTGCCCCCAGTTCAGCAAACTCTTTGATGGCCTGCAGTCGCTTTTCCGCGATCTGGCTGAGCACCTTGTCAGGGCGATAGGTGAAATAGGCGTATGCCGGACGGGGCGAGCGGCCCACTCGGCCCCGCATCTGGTATAACTGGGACAGGCCGAACCTGTCGGCATCATAGGCCACAATGGTATTGGCGTTGGGTACATCTAGACCGTTTTCGATGATACTGGTGCAAACAAGGACATCAAAACTGCCCTCGTAGAATTCCAGCATAACCTTCTCCAACAGTTCCTCCGGCATCTGCCCGTGGGCCACTTTAATTCTGGCGTCAGGCAACATCTCGGCAATCCTTTCGGCCATTCTGTCAATGGACTGAACGCGATTATAAACAAAGTATACCTGACCACCACGCTTCATTTCCCGTCGGATGGCGTCGCGAATGATTTCCTCGTGATACTCTACGACATAGGTCTGGACCGGCAGGCGGTCCTCCGGCGGCGTTTCAATAATACTCATGTCCCTGACTCCCACCAGCGACATGTGCAGCGTCCGGGGAATGGGGGTAGCGGTCAGAGTAAGGACATCAATATTGGTACGCCATTTTTTGAGCCGCTCTTTTTGGGCAACTCCAAACCGCTGTTCTTCGTCAACAATCAGGAGACCCAAGTCTTTGAAAACAACATCACTCTGCAGAATGCGATGAGTGCCGATCAGGATGTCAACCTGCCCGTCGGCGACCTTTTCAAGGACGGCGCGCTGCTCCCGCGGACTCCGGAATCGGCTGATAACATCGACAACAGGGGCAAAACCGGCAAGCCGGGAGCTAAGCGTCTGATAGTGCTGCTGGGCCAAGACGGTGGTCGGCACCAACACCGCCACTTGCTTGCCGCCCATAATCGCCTTGAAGGCGGCCCGCAGAGCCACCTCGGTTTTGCCGTATCCCACATCGCCGCAAAGCAGCCGGTCCATCGGCAGATTTCGCTCCATATCTGCCTTGATTTCACAGATGGCAGTGACTTGGTCTGGCGTTTCCTCGAAGGGAAAGGCCTCTTCGAATTCTTTTTGCCAGGGAGTGTCAGGATCAAAAACAAATCCTGTGGTGACTTGCCTCTCGGCGTAAAGCGACAGCAGCTCTTTGGCCAAATCGGTGGCCGCGGCCTTGGCTTTAACTTTCGCTTTCAGCCAGTCGCTGCCGCCCATGCGGTTCAGCCTGGGCGCGTCGCCCTCAGAGCCGATATACTTTTGCAGCAACTGAACCTGATCGGTGGGAACATACAGTTTATCCTCACCGGCATAGCGGATCCGGAAGTAATCCTTGTGGACCCCGCCGACCTCCAGTGTTTCCACGCCGGTATATTTACCGATACCATGATTGAAATGGACCACATAATCGCCGACATTAATATCCCGAAAATAGGTGATCTGCCGGTCTCTCGCCACCCGGGGCATGCGGCGTTTCTTCTGCCGCCCGAAGATATCCACTTCAGCAAGCACGACGAGGGACGCATGCGGCAGTTCGAAGCCGGAGTTCAGCACCCCCACTGTGAGCAGCACGGTGCCAGGTGCCAAGGCTGACAGACAATCAGAGAAATTAGCCCTGATTCCTTCGGCTGCAAGATTCTTTTGGAAGGTGAGGGCCTTTTCCCGATTGGACATGAAAATGACGGTAGTCAGGTCCCGTGACTGCCAGGTTTTTAGATCATCAAAAACCAAGTCCATTTGCCGATGAAAGGGAGCTACCCCTTTGGCGGTGATACTGATAATTTCGCTTGGTTCAACACTCGGCGTTTTCTGGAGCATCAGCGAAAGGTACAAGGTATTGAAGGCCTGAGCGGCGGCAGCCAATGCCGGCCAGCCGAAGATATGACGCTTGATTTCCGGATTCTCCTTGTGCAGTTTGGTGATTTGTTCGCGGATCCGGGCCGGCTCGTCGAAGACAATGTTCGCCATACCCGTAAGGTAAGACAGAAAGGGGACCGCATCTCCGGCGCGCTCGGGTTCAGCCAGCGGCAAAATATCGACCGCTGGCACTGCGGTCTGGGATCGCTGGGTAGATAGGTCAAATTCCCGCAGTGAGTCTACTTCGTCGCCAAACAGCTCCAACCGCAGCGGCAACGGGCGATTGATGGCAAAGACATCGATAATGCCGCCGCGCACGCTGAATTGCCCCCGGCTTTCCACCTGATCTGTTCGTTCATAGCCGAACCGGACAAGACTTGCGAGCATCTGCTCCCGATTAAGGATTGCCCCGCTCACTACTGTGAGGCGATTGTGAATGAAATCCTGGCGGGGCAGTACTTTTTGCACCGCTGCTTCAGCACTGACCAGTATAATGGCGTCTTCTCCCCTGGTCAGACGACTGAGCACATCCATGCGAAGCGCCGCCAGTTCTACACTTCGGGCCGCGGCCGTGAAAGTGATGATATCCTGAGGCGGCAATTCGACCACCGTCACCCCAGGCAAGAAGGTGCTCAGATCAAGCCGAAGCTGTTCAAGGGCTTCCCGCCCGGCGGTAATGACCACAGTAGGCCGAGGGGTCGCACAGTAGGCCGCCCCCAGCAGCGCCGACTTTTGGGTACCTGTTATGCCATAGATAAGACTTTGGCGTTTCTCTGCCCTGAAGGCGTCTACCGCCCGAGCCAGCGTCTGGTCTTTGCGCAGGACCTGAAAAAACGAGTTCATTAGACACCTCATCCAATGCCGAATAGGGCTTTATTTAAAATAAAGCCCCCCAGACTGTTGAAAAAAGCCAACCTACGTTGTACCCATGAAGAGCGGGCCGCATTTCCGAGCGCCGCCCTGCAGGCAAAATCAGACACACAGCTAGCACCATGTGTCTGCATAAATCGCAAGAACTGCGCACTCACGGCTACGTTTGCCTGCCTGCATACAGGTAGTACGCAAGCAGGCCTCACCGTTCCTAGTATCTCAGCCTTTTTGAACAGCCTGTTATTCATAATACAATCTGGCAATTACCCCGAATTACCTTGTCAACACGCTGCGGGCTTTATCTGAAAAGACCCCAGCATCTTCCTAAAACATGGCTTTCCCATTGTAGCATATTTTTACAGTATATTCTACCTGGCGTCCTATATTCTCCTGACAGCAAGAAATTGTTCGCCTCGCCCTCCCAGAACGCCTTTGCGGGGAAAAGCGCCAGCTGAAAAATGCATAGCCCTTGACGGATACCGCCAAAGGCTTTCTTTTCTTGCCGCCACAGGCAAAGAAAACTAATGGAGAGGCTGGGGCGAAATAACCGGCAGACCATCATCCGCCAGGCCGAGAGCTTCGATGCAACCGTCGCACAAGGACTGAACATACAGGCAGTTGGCGGCGGCGTCATATTTGATAAGATCCTGGCGTTCCTCAGGAGTGAGAGAATCGAACCCGAATTTGGTTTCATCGACATTGATGACCTCGATGGTGTCGATGAAATCGCCGCAGCTATCGCAGCTGTAAGAAATCTTCATAAACGATCCCTTCTAAGCAGTTAGACGTATCATCGCGACATTCCAGGCCACATGAGTCATGATTCCGGCGCTCAGGGCCAGCAGGAACTGGCTGGTCAAACTCAGCGTTCCCACAGTTACCAGCCCAAACAATCCGTGTCCCAAAATACTCAAAGCAGCAGCGGCAGTGCCGTGTTTTCTGCTGGTATACCAGTCATATCCTGCCTCAATGGCTCCGAACCCCACATGGGTAAGGAGTATGTCTGCGCCAAAATAAAACGCCGGTAGTGATTTGACCGTTTCCTCCATAACAGGACTGCAGGTAATGACTGCCTTCAGCCCCACATAACGCAGCGCCGCACGATTAAGCATAAAACTCAGCGCCGCCATGAGACCGGCAAGGATATAAGCCATAGCCACCTCACGCTTGTCACCGCCCGGTAAAAACTTCGCCAGTCTAGTATTGCCATTGGGTCAGGACACTATACACACAAAAGAAAAACCCCTTGGTACAAGGGGTTATCTGTAGACAAAACTCGCTTGCAAGCATAAGGCAGGAAGCGGGAGGGGTTTTCCGCAGCGGGATTCGCCCATTACCAT
>Ga0316232_1002134_pt1 | contig 21407 bp, 17 predicted proteins | sample TBHtaG_FD_206006 | JGI IMG/M metagenome (GOLD analysis project Ga0316232, IMG submission 206006) | Freshwater microbial communities from Trout Bog Lake, Wisconsin, USA - TBH18025_13 | ecosystem: Environmental > Aquatic > Freshwater > Lake > Hypolimnion/Profundal zone | place: USA: Wisconsin... | reverse complement strand
TTTGTGCGGATGTGATAATCCAAAAAGAGCCACGCCAGGCCAATTACTCCCTCATTGTAAAAGAATAAGCGCAAATGTGAAACGCTGTTTCCAACGCCTAACACTTACGCCTTTGATAGTACCAAAGAGACTGGCAATGGATCCGGCTTCAAAATTGCTCAAGTGAAACTCGGTCTTGATTAAGGGTAAAACCACCCCGATATTGGCGCGATCACCATACGAAATCGTGTAGACGATAAAAATCAATGTCAGGACTACCCAACGATATTTTGTCATCCTTTCGCTTAAAACTGGTTGTGCCATATAAATCCCTCCTCAGCTAGGCTATATACCGCTTATCATTGGCGGAGAGAACCTCCGCCAATTAAATACATTCGATCTTTTCATATGAATAGAAAAATGGGAGAAAAATCATCTTTGCCGGTAAAGCAAAAAACCGGCCCGAAAAATCGCGCCGGCGTCAGCCGCGGAACCTCCGTCAATAGAAACGCTCCGTTACTGACGCCGGCTTGTCTGGCATTACCCTCTATGCAGCCTGACCAAGGCTTGGAAAGACCCGGGTCTAATTCACGCCGGATCAGTCATCAAGAAATTCGCAGCCTTTTTCCTTCAGCGTTTTATCCACCCAGGACCGGTCAAGGGTTCCCTTATCAATTTGGATAAATGTCTCAGTCTCCTGCGCCAATTTACCTTTGGCTTTTTTCAATATCTCAGGCGCGTCTTTTGCGGCGATGATGACCACTCCATCGGCGTCGCCGACAACGATATCCCCAGGATTAACGACAACTCCACCACAGCAGACCGCAGTATTAATTTCACCCGGACCATCCTTGTATGGTCCTTTGGGTGTGCATCCTGCTGCATAAATCGGCATATCCATCTCACTCAGGGCTTCGATATCTCGAATCGCACCATCAATAATCAATCCACCAATACCCCGTTTTTTTGCCCATTTAGCCATGATTTCGCCAAACACGGAATTGACTAAATCGCCTTGGCAGTCCACGATTATGATATCACCAGGCTGCGCCATATCGATCGCTTTGTGGAGCATCAAATTGTCGGCGGTACGGGATTTGACGGTGAAGGCAGGCCCGGCAAGGCGCGCCTTGTTTACCGGTTTGATACTCGCGTCGATGCAGCTGAACCTGCTCATGCAGTCGGCAATATTGGCAACAGGCAGTTCCTTGAACTCTTGAATCAGTTCTTTTGCGGGACGTTCAATCTTAGCTCGAATACGAAAACCTACATTAGCCATTTTAATCATCCTTTCTAATCTTGCCCTTTTAAGAGTCCCAATAATAAATCTTCTGTATCTACAAAAGTCCCATGAAGCGCCAGACAGGTATGCTGGCCACCAGCCCAAGAATCGATATGAACATATAGGCTATGGAGAACTTGCGGATTTCGCTGAACTCGACCATATCGCCGCCAGTCGCGTAGTAGGCCATCAGCCAGACAAGGGCCTGGTAGAAAACGTTCCAGATGTTGCTGGCGCAATAGACCGTGAAGGCTGCAACGAACGGATGAATCCCCTGGGCGACCGCAATGGGGGTAAACACCAGAGCCAGCACCGAAACACTCGCGCTGATCGAAACAATGACAAACCGCAACAGATAGACCAAAACAGACAGCATGATAACATACAGATAGATGTTAGAAGCGAAGGGTGCCAGCACCGGTCCGACCAGCGACCCGATCCACAGATCAATTTTCAGGTTGGAGAAAACCGCCCCTAAACTGATAACCGTGCCGAGAAAAATGATTGCATCCCACAGGATCAGTTTTCGGAAATCGGCCCGGTCGTAGATATTGCAGGCAAGGAGTATGCAAAGACCGCTCAGGGCCACAATGGATGCCTGGACATTATGGAGCGGCTGCGTCATCCAGAGCAGCAGCGCGCCAACCGACACCGCCAATGTGATTTTCTGATCCCGGGTAAAGGGGCCCAGTTCCCGGATTTTATTCTCAATGAAATCCGGGGGAAGCTTCACATCTTCTTCCGGTTTATAAAGATAAAATATGGCAAGGGTGCACCCTGTCAGCATGACAGCACCCCAGGTGGCGGCGCACAAAGACCAGTACGTCCAGGTAAACTGCGCCTGCATCGCCTGAGGAAGCATCGCGATAAGAACATAGGCCAGAAACGACGAACTCTGGAAAATCGGCGAACTTAAGTTAAAGCCGGTACCCACCGCAGCGAACAGGCCGGTCGCACCCGGACTTTTCTTCTGGAAACCCAGCGCTTCGCTGATCGAAAGGCCCAGCGGAGCCATGATCGCCATCTTGGCGGTGGTGCTGGGAATCAGGGTGCCGAAAATCGTGCCGCAGCCGATCAAGGCCAGAACCTGCCCCTTAAAGGTTGCCGGAAATATTCTCAGAACCACGAGAGATATCCGGGTCAAAAGACCGGTCTTGGTCGCAGCCGCCCCCAAGCCGATGGCTGACACCAATATCCACCACGTGTCGGTGGAGAAAGTGGCAAACGCCACATTCATCGGCACTACTTTGCACACTACGAACAATATGCTCATTGTCATACCGACGATATAATCAGGGAATACATCAAAAACCCAGTATGTTACCGCCCAGCACAAAATTGCCACGGCCTTCAGGCCTGCCGCCGACAAACCCTGAGGAGGCGTCTGGAAGGCGATTACAAGGGCGAAAACTATGCCGAGTATTCCTCCGATAACCTTTTTGTCTCTCCAGTATGGCTTCGCCGGCTGTGGTGTTTTATCCATTGTCGATCCTCCTTAATCACTTCTCGCGAAAACTGAACAACCGTTCCGGACAGGAGCCGACTAAGCTACACCAGTTCGCTGCCGACATAAGGATAGAACCGGCTGAAGGACTCGGCATACTGATACTCGCTGTTTCCCGAACACCTGCGAGCGTGGTTTCCCCTCATCTTCGCCCTGTCCATATAGTACTCGATCAAATGCTTCTGGGCCTTAAAGCACTTCATGGCTGCTTCCTTCTGCGGATAAGCCTCCGTAATATCAATAATAACCTCGGGTTTAAAGTCGGAAACCTCCGTTTGATGGGGTTCGAAGCCAAATATCCGGGCTTGCTTAGCTGTCGGATAGCCTTCCAGCTTGACGCCGTTGGATATCGACAGAACACTTGCTTCCCACACGAATCTTGATACATTTTCATGATCAGGATTGAAGGCGTCTTTGGGCCCGTGAGTTAAAATATGATATGGTTTTACTTCCCGGATTTTACGGACCATGCGATCCATGTGATCAGCCGTGAATTCGATTTTGTAGTCTTCAAGATTCCAGAATTCCACATCTTGAACGCCGAGATGCTTGAGCGCTTCCTCGACCTCCCCATGGCGGAAATTCTTCACGCCATCGGCTGTTTGCCCTTCGACTTTCCAGAGATCGTTGGATTCCCCCCGGACGCCGTGACTTAAGATCACCAAAGAAACATTGGCGCCGTGTTTAATGTACTTGGCGATGGTTCCGCCCGCCCGCCAGACGAAATCAGCCGCATGGGCGCTCACAACCAGCAGGTTTACACTCTTGTCAATCATGTTTTCTCTCCTCTATTTCAGCATCTCTAACCTTCTAAAAGAAGCGCAGTAGCTTCTACAGGCGTTTTGGGTTCCGATACTTGTCTAAGACCAAAGTTCTCGGCACCACAACCTGCCCTGTATGAACATAAAGATCATTGACTCCGATCAATAGCTCTCCTATACCCCCACTGCCCCCCCTCAATCCGGACCGCTTTGTCGTCAAAATTGTAGAACAATATTGCTCTACATTTAGAATTTACACTACTTTCTTCTTAGTGTCAATTAATATCTTCTTCTTGTGACAACCTTCATTTTCTCGCGAAAGATGCGTGAAGGAATCCGTCAGACAATTAAAAATCTCCTAAAACTTATTTAGGAGATTGAACTAGATAAAAAGGCTATTCTTATGATAAATATTGGTAATTATTTTCAATGGTTTGCCGCACTCCGGCGACATGTTTCTTCACAGATTCCTCGACTTTCTTTTCATCGCGCTCCAGTAAAGCTTCATAGATTTGAGTGTGCTCAGCAAAGGAATCTTGCCTTCTTCCCGGAATCAAAATCGTCCGGAATTGATATCGAATGAGTTGCGTTCGAATCATTGTAATTAATTCGACTGCCTGGGTGTTTTTTGCGGATTGATAAATGATTTCATGAAACTCTTTGTTCAGCATCGAATATTTGTCAAATTCGTTTTTACTCAGATGTATTTCCATTTGAATCAAAATATTTTTTAATTTCTCCAAACCAAGATTGCTGATGTTTTTAGTGGCACCTCTTGCTACCAGACCCTCTAAAACCTCGCGAATTTCAAGATAGTTTAGCACTTCTTCCAGCGTAAAAGATTTGATAGTAGCACCTTTGTTGTCTTCTATCTTTACAAGATTCTCCTGTTCCAGTTTCAAAAGCGCTTTCTTAATCGTATTTCTGCTTACTCCGATCATTTCCGCCATTTGTATTTCAATCAGTTTTTGCGATGGTTTTAGAGTGCCATCCAATATGTTTCGCTTGATATATTGATAAGCGATATCAGTTTGTTTGCTCATTATGCCTTCCTACCTTCCAGGATTATATACTACAGTACAGGAGCCGACTAATTGTTTGACAATATTGCTGCACAATGAAAATATATACTACGCCTAGAAGGATGTCAAATGTCATCCGATTTAATCTGAAAACTAACAAAAAATGTCGTTCCTTGTGGTGTTGTCGTGACATCAATCTTAGCGCCGTGTCTTGCGGCAATCTGGTAGCAGACAGGCAACCCCAGGCCGACACCATTTTCCTTGGTCGTTAGAAAAGGCGTTCCCAATCGAGTCAATACTTCAGCGGGTATACCTGGGCCATTATCCCGAACTGCAAGGGTTACAGTGTCACCACTGTAATATGTGTTAAATGCAAGAATACCGCCGCGAGACATAGCCTCCAACCCGTTGCGCGTAAGATTCAATATCATCTGTCGCAGTTCGTGCTCGTCAAACCTGAATTCGGGAATATCGCCCAGTTCTAACTGAATGTTATGTCCGAGGTGAAACGCTTCCGCCTGCAGCAAAGGAAACAAGGCCTGGATGAGGTTGTTTAGTTGGCGTTTCTCTAAATTGAGCGACTTATTTTTAGCAAGAGACAGAAATTCTGTAATAATCGCATTGGCTCGGTCGATTTCTTCGATCATTGTGTCAATTTGCCGGGAAATAGAGGTCAACTCATTTTTCCTCTGAAACAATTGCAAATAACCCCTTACCGTCGTCAATGGGTTCCGCACCTCATGTCCGATGGCGGCGGCCATTTCCCCTATCAAGTTCAGTCTGTCGAGCCGAGCCATTTCTGAAGCCAACTTCTTTTGTTCACTTATGTCGACGAAGGTCACTACAACTCTATCCGCTTCAAGGGACCGTGCGTTGACCAGGAACCATCGGCCCAAAGTCGGGGAATATTCTTCAAAGGACAGCGGTTGTTCGGATTTAGTGAGCTGGGTGTACCGCTCAGACCAGGATGGCTCCATATATGCAGCGACTTCGACAAATCTCCGGCCCAGAACTTGCTCACGTTTTAAACCGGTGAACCGCTCATAGGCGGCATTAACCTCCAGTATCCGGTAATCGGCCGCTCTTCCCTGATCATTATGAACCACTTCCAGCAGCACAAATCCCTCACCCATCGAATTCAACAGGTATTGACGCTGCCTTTCGCGCTCCTGCCCACGAAGTTGTTGGGACCGAAAACGCCCGGCAATCCAGCACACAATAGTGCCACTTCCTAAGTATACCGCCAACCGCATGATCTCTATTTGAGTGTTGGATGCTTGTCCTGGGACAAAGAGCCAGTAACCCAGGACCATCCCACTGAACATAGTGAACAGGCCCGGCCCAAACCCAACCAGACTGGCGGAGCAAAGAATAGCCACATAATAGCTACCATAAGGAAAGCCTGTTCCAATAGCGTCGCTCGCCCACCAACGAACTAGCGTAGCTACCGCGACACTAAACATGGCAAGTCCATAACGTTTGACGAACTGACTCACTAGAGGCGGCGATACCTTCAACGAGAATAGTTTCATTATTTGTCTCCTGCACTAAGTACAAATCATTGGTGTGAGACTACCTTCTTTTTTCGACAATCTTGGTGGTTTTCCTGGTCGTCCAAATAAAGACTGACAAGACAGTCTGTCTGCCTGTGTCTTGACGTAAGCGGCAATGAGCCTACCATACCCATATCTAATGTCTTGGTACTGTCGATAGACAAAGGTCCAACCCGTCCCCTTGTCTGGTCAGGGACATCAAACATATAACAAGATGTGGGCATTCACAGATAGTGTGAATGAAATTATCTTTATAGATATCTTATAGTATAATATTAGCTATAGCGATAGTTCTTAAGGAGCAAATATGGACTCATTAGGGATCAAAGCATTTTTGGCTGTCGTGCGTCATGGCAGTTTGACTGAGGCTGCCAACTCGTTATTTCTCTCCCAGTCCACCTTAAGCAATAGGCTGGCCGAACTGGAACGCGAAGTGGGAATGACCCTGATCGACCGCGGTCGGGGCCTTCGGTCTTTGGTCCTGACCGAATGTGGAAAAGAGTTCTTACTTGTAGCTAAAAGGTGGGAAGATCTTCTTCAGGATACCAAACGAATTCAGTCCCGGACGAAGGATTTGACTCTGGCTATCGGCGCCGTGGATACAATTCATACCTTTGTGCTGCCACCGCTCTATCAGGCGCTGCGCGACAGTGAGGAACAGATTAAGCTGCGGGTCAGAACCCATAACTCAACCGAGCTATATTTCCAGGTAGATCGTGGAGAACTGGATGTTGCCTTTCCTCTTCAAGATCTACCGATGAAAAATATTGATGTTCAAAAATTCTATGCGGAACCCAGAGTGGTCGTACGGCGCGAACTTTCGCCCGGCGAATGCAACAAGCTGATTGAGCCCACAGACCTTGATCCAACCAAAGAAATCTTCTTTGAAGCCGACCCGGTTTTTCAGCGCTGGTATGACAGATGGCGAGGTGACCGGGATTATCCGGTAATGCAGGTCGATACGGCGCAATTGTTGCTCCCCTTATTAAATCACTTGGGGTCGTGGTCGGTTGTTCCGCTTTGTATGGCCCAGAAGTTTGCGGCTTCAGGCACTTTCTCCTTCTACCGGTTGGAAAATCCACCTCCGGAACGGATATGCTACAAAATACATACTAAAAGTCCTCGATCCAGCGTTAAGAAGGCCCTTTCGATCCTGGACTTATATCTCAAAGCCTTATTTAGTCACACTGTTCCGTGATTCCCAAAGAACAATGAGCTGCACGCGTCCGCGCGTTGCAGCTCATCATTATTTAAGGGCAATGTCCGTCCGGCATGAGTCTCCTGTCTGTGGGGGATAGCTACCATAAAAATATCCAAAATCCGAATATTAAAATCCGAATATTTCAATTTTACAGTAAATTTCACCCGAGTTTATAATTGTTTTAAAAGCTAGGGACTATCAGACAGGAACGCTACACAATTACAAATTAAAGGAGCGTGCAAACAGATGGCGGAAGTCACGAAAAAAGGCATGGGTCTTTCGACCCAAATTTTCATCGGTCTTATACTGGGTGTTGTGCTCGGTTACCTTTTCCCCCAGTGGGGCGTAAGTTTGAAGCCCATAGGCGACATCTTTTTGCGAATGATCAAGATGATTGTGGTTCCGCTGATATTTAGTGCGCTGGTTATCGGCATCGCCGGGAGCGGCGATTTTAAGCAACTGGGGCGGCTCGGCTTCAAGACAATCCTCTGGTTTGAAATCGCGACAACAGTCGCCTTGGTCATCGGGATCGCGGCAGCGAACATCCTACAGCCAGGAGCTGGAGTTACCGTTGCCGCGGTGGATGCGACGCTGGTCCAGGAAGCGGCAAAGAAATCAGTGGATATGATGCAGATGCTGATCGATATTGTCCCGACCAACATCGTGGATTCAATGTCTCGCGGCAGTCTGCTGCAGATCGTGTTCTTTTCAACCTTTTTCGGGGTGGCCGCGGCGGCATCCGGCGAATATGGCAAACCGGTGGTTAAGCTGGCGGACAGTGTCATGCATATCATGTTTCACTTCACCATGTATGTGATGAAGCTCGCCCCCATCGGTGTCTTTGCGACAATTGCGTTTACTGTCAGCCGGTTTGGCCTCGGGATGCTGATTCCGCTGGCGAAGTTAATCGCGTCCCTGTACTTGTCCCTGGTCATATTTATCCTGGTTGTGCTTTGTGCGGCGTCTTTTATCGTACGGGTAAACTTTTTCCACCTCATGCGAGCAGTGAAAGAACCCTTGCTTCTGGCGTTTACCACCGCTTCGAGTGAAACCGCCCTGCCTCTTCTGATTGAGCGGCTTCAGGAATTCGGGGTTCCTAAGCATATTGTTACATTCGTACTTCCCACCGGCTATTCATTCAATCTGGACGGGGGAACGTTATACTCTTCAATGGCGGTTGTGTTTATTGCCCAGGTTTATGGCATTCCCATGGATCTTAGCCAACAGGTCATGCTGGTATTGACTTTAATGCTCGCGACAAAAGGGATGGCCGCTGTCCCTGGCGCGGTTCTCATAACCATTGCTGGGACAGTTGCATCGTTTGGACTTCCGATAGAGGGCGTGGCCTTGATTCTTGGCATTGACCGAATTCTTGATATGGGCAGGACAGCAACAAATGTAGTAGGCAATACAGTCGCGACAGTCGTGGTGGCAAGGTGGGAGAATGCACTCCCTGATGCCGTTCTTCAAGAGTCCTACACCAAAACCTATAACGGCTGATGTTTCTTTTTCGAAGTTGACAAATTGAATGACTTGGAGGTGCTCCCATGAGCACAAAACTGGGCCTTGAGCCCAGATTGCTTCCTGATAAATTACTGCAGGAGATCCGATCCAAATTCGCCTATGTTGAAGAATGTCCGCACGCCGGCAGACGGATATTCCTTGATACAGCGTCTGGGTCCCTGAGACTCAGCGCCTTGATGGAGGTCGCGCAGCGGGAGCTTTTTCTACCGGATAATTTTGCCCGACCGACCAAAGGCTCTGCCCACGCCTATGATGTAAAACAAAAAGGCGAAGACGATGTCCGCCTTTTCCTTGGGGCCAAATCCGGTACAATTATGCCTTGTAAGACTGCGACCGAAGGAATGTTCCGGGTAGTCAGAGACGCAGTGAGACAGTTTCCCGGTACAAACGTGGTCACTACCGTACTTGACCACCCTTGTACCTTTGACTCGTCGCGCCTTGCCGCTGAAACCTCCGGCAAGGAATGGAGGGTGGCTCCGCTTGATCCCGAGACTGGTTTTATCAAAACAGACGCAATCTTAAATCTGGTTGATAAAAACACCTCGCTGCTTGCTTTTATTCACGGCTCCAATATCACTGGGGCGCTGATGGACGCAAAAGAAATTGTCCGGGAAGCCCGAAAAATCAAGAAGGACCTGTGCGTAATCGTGGACGGAGTTCAATATGCTCCGCACGCCCCGGTTGACGTGGAAGACATCGGTGCCGACGTCTACCTCTTCGGCTGTTACAAAGCATACACCCGGCGTGGCATGGCTTTTGCCCATCTCTCCGAACGTTTTTCAGTCATCCCGCACGAACGCCTTTATGGTAAGAAAGCCGATGAATGGGCGTTAGGCAGCGCCGACCAGTTTGACTACGCGGCCTGGTCTATCGTCGTTGAATACATTTGCTGGCTAGGATCGCACTATACCCCCGTAAAAGACCGCAGAGAACAGTTAACCGCCGGGCTGCTGGCCATGGAAGCTCACGAACTTGCGCTTCTTGAGCGGGTAATGAGTGGGACTCAAACTCAAATTGGGTTTCGGGGGATGCCTCACGTCCGGACATATGGTCTGCCTGACGATATTACAAGCCGCAGCTGTTTGGTTGCTTTCAGTGTGGATGGCGTGGATACAGGTGAAGCGGTGGGGCGGTATATCGACCAGGGCATAATGCTCACCGACCGTAAGATGGATGCCTATTCCAAGCATATGCTGGACGCTTTGGGAGCCGCGGGAATCATCCGCATGTCAGCAGCTCATTACACGACGCCTGCAGAGATCGACCAATTTCTCAGATTAACCGAAGTTATGCATCCGTGATCCATAGCCGGGATACGAGGGCCAAGCGGAATAAAGCCGCTCGGCCCTCGTATATTTCTGTTGACCTTTTGCCAGGCATTGCTGTAGGTTTTCCTCGAGGTCGTACAGCTTTCCTTTTACCTCAACCGCAGCACCTTGGTGAAGCGTCAATACAACCTATACCTGTCCATTGTGACTGCCGGCCGCTGAATCGGTCGTAAATTGCGCACGACCCAGAAGGAACGAACAAGACGGCTATTTGGTACTCGTTGGCTATTAAAACTCAAGTAAAAGGGCTGCCTCAAATAGGTTTCTAAAACCTATTTGAGACAGCCCTTTTATTATGATCCTGGTCGCCGGCTTCAGACCTATTCAGGCTGTACCACTATCTTGATCGCGGTGTTTTGCGGATCGGCCAGCATTTCAAAAGCTTCGACCAGTCCGTCGAATTTTACGTGATGGGTAATTGTCCTTTGCAGATCTATTTTCCGGTCAACGAGAATTTGCATCGCCGTATCGAAATCTTCTTTAGTATAGATATGGGAGCCCTTTATGTCCAGCTCGCAACCCTGGATGGTGTTTATGTCGATCATAATCGGCTTGCTGAACAAAGCGATAACGATCACCTTACCGCCGCGTCGCACCAGTTTCACAGCTTGATCCAAGACAGCCGCAGAAGTGACCGCAAGTAAGATCACATCCGGTCCGTTGGGCACGATTGACCTGATGATATCCTCGACCGATTCTTCATCGGCTTTAATCGGATACAGTCCCATTTCCTTAGCGATACCCAAGCGGAAAGTGTTGACATCGGTGCAGAATACCTGCCCGGCTCCCGCTTCCTGCGCCGCTACGGCAGCCAGCAGGCCGATGGTTCCGGCGCCAAGAATCGCGCAGGTGGAATTAGGCTTCATAGCGGCAAGTCTTACCGCGTGGGCTCCAACCGCCAGTGGTTCTACCAAAACACCCAGGTCATAGCTCAGTTCGGCTGGCAGTAAATGCACACGTTCTTCCGGAGCGACAAAGTATTCGGCAAACGTCCCATTCCACCCGCCCAATCCCGCCGGCACTCTCTTGGGGCAGAGATTATACTTGCCGTCCAGGCAATACACGCATTTTCCGCATGATTTGATAGGTTCAACAGTCACCCTGTCGCCTGCTTTTACTCTTTTTACGTCCGCGCCTACCTTAACGACTTCGCCGGCAGCCTCATGGCCGAGAATCATCGGCGCCTCGCGAAACGGATGCGACCCATGAAAAGTATGAAAATCCGAACCGCAAAGACCGGCCACCTTGACCTTGATTAAGACGCTCTTGTCGTCGCAAGGCGGAATATCAAACTCTCGTACTTCAATCTTTTTGGTCTCTACCAAATATCCAGTCCGCATCTTCATTTCTTCTTCCTCCCCTATTCCCTCATGTAACACCGCCGCCTGGGGCGAGTTCGCCAGTTTATTGAATACTGCCGGCTTTTAAATGTTACCTTTGACATTGGGTGAACTTGACGGAATATTAGCGCCATTTGACACCGCTAAATGGGCGTCGATTTCTTCAATCGATTTTTTCTTTGTCTCCAAACCGAACAGGAAAGTGATGCCTGTGATGAGTTCCCATGCCCCCATAAAGATGAAGGCCGGAATGATCGCGTCGATGGTCGCTCTCGGAGTGACAACATTGCTCGACCCTGCAAAGAAAGCCAGCGCAATCGGGCCAATAATCTTGCCCAAGCCGCCAAATCCGTAAGCTGATCCCATGCCGGTGGCCCTAAGATGCCGTGGCCAGACTTCCGACCCATAAGGGCCTACAATGGCAAAGCCGCCGTCCACGAAGAAGTAGGCCGCAACCATGAATACCCATATCAGCGAAACATCACCAGCAAAATTGTTGTAGTTCAGTCCCGCCAGTATGGTCAGCGTACAACCGCCCACCCCGATCAGGAACCCACAAATTCGGCGCCCCCATATGTCGGAAACGTAGGACCAGAACAGACGCCCAGCAAAACCGCACACAGTAACCGAGATAAACATTTTGGCGGCTTGCATGGCAGGGATCCCAAGAACCAGCACCAGGATGGTAGGACCCCACAGGGTAAAGCCATAGTAACAGATCTGCTGACCGAGATTGGTGATCCAGGAAACAATCAGACTGCGGGGATACTTGAAAAGATCAATAAAGCGGGGTTGGGGAGCGTTCATCATCGAATGCGTTCCTGTTACGACAGTAACTTTCGAGACCCCGGAATCGATAAATTGACTTCTTTCCCCGACAACCCAGTTGATCGCATTCTCCGCTTCCTGCAAACGGCCTTTAGATATCAACCACCTGGGGGACTCAGGTACCCAAGCCCGGATAAGCAGCGTAAGGACCGCAGGAAAAAGGCCGATAAGAAACAGACCCCGCCAGCCTACATAAGGGGTGGCATAGGCGGCAAGCACACTGCCCAGCATCGTTCCGATCGGTACGCACGAAGTGATGATGCCGCTTACTCTGCCGCGGTAGTGGGAGGGAACAAATTCCTGGACAAGCGGCAGATCAACACTGTACAGGCCCCCCAGGCCAAAGCCCACAAAAAACCGGAAAACAGTGAGGAACAGCCAATTCCCCTCCGGCGTAAAGTACATGAAACCTGTGGCGACGGAAAAACAGAGCACCGTCATAATGAAGACCGGCCGGCGGCCTATCCTGTCGGCAACCACTCCGAAAAATGTGGCTCCGATCATTGCCCCGACCCCGGCAGACAACAGCACGATAGATGTTTCCGTATAATTGAGTTTCCAGGGGACAATAATGAACGCCAAGACATAGCCAATGAGAAAGAAATCGAAAAACTCCAGCAAATCCCCCAAGATAGCCGCAGTAATCACCTTGTAATGGTTGACTGTCAACCGGGATTTCTCTAGCTTGTCAAAGAGAGCGTCGATATGACTTTCCAAGTTATTTTCCCCTTTCGTTATCGGTGCAGGCCAGCTGAACTTACCGTCCAACCCCCTTTCCGACCGTCATTTTTTTAGGGGCTCCCTAAAGCAATTTCGAGGAGTTAGCTTGTCGAAGGGCAGACCGGGCAGGCGAATCCTGCACCGGTCATCTGCTCCAGCTCTCTACTCTTCCCACATGGCAAACGCCCTCATCGGACTCCCGGTCAGGCCTACGAATCTCAGGGGAAACATCGCGAAGTAGAAATTGTCGTGGCGGGGAATCTTGGTCATGTTGGCAATGTTCTCGGTATGGACCACCAGTCGCTGGCCGTGTACCGTGTGGTTGGGGTAATCCTTATCAGAAGGAGTGTCAAGGCTTGTGGCGTCGGTGCACACATTGACTACACCCTGATCGAGTATCCATTCGCTGGCTTCCCGATCCAGTCCGGGATATTGGCTGACATAGGTCGGGGTGTCTCCCCAATACTTATCTACGCCGGTGTAATAAAGCAGCGTCATGCCTGGCTTGAGGGTAACCTCGACCTTCGCCAGCGCTTCCTGCACATCCTTCAGGGTAATGTGGGTCAGCGGCGGTACGTGGGATACGTCAATCCATGCGGCCGGCGTAATCATGTCATAAAGAGAAATCTTCTCAACCGTCAGGTCGGGGCGATGCCTGTTGAAGTGATAAACCGCATCGACGTGCGTAGACACATGGTCGCAAGTAACCACACCCCGCACAGCGTAACCTTCGAAAGGCGTATCTCCCAAGCGCAATTTGCACTCGTCATGGGTCATGTGCCACCAGGAGTTAGTTTTCATATGACCCGGATAATGAGGCATCTCGCTGCTAATTTCCCTGCTGATGTCAAGCACGCGGATTTTCTTGCCAAACATTTCGATAAGCGCTTCAGGCTCAAACGTCCGGGGTTCGTTTACTCTGCCCATCTTCTAATCACCTCATAATTTATTTTGTCGGCATACTCGCAACGAATATGTCCGAAGCGTAACCCTTGCGGCCGAATCCGGCTCGCGTTGACAAAGGTTGCCCCCTTTCCAACAGGTTGCTTTTTATTACCGGCATCGTGCGTGCACAACACAAAGCAGGTATCAACGTGAAAGTGTTCACTATTATCTATTGCAAAACCCATGCCAGCAACCTGCGAAGTAAAAAGAGTCCTGTTCTTGACATATCGAAGGATTGTCAAGAACAGGACTCTTTTAATATTATCCATGCCTATACCCAATCACCAGGCAGGCTGCGGGGGCACCTGCCCAAACCCGGATTAGATCTGATATCACGGATTATCGGCGCGCCAGGTAATAGGTTGACCGTCGTCCAGGAACAGGGGACTGATGCGATATTACATCACAATAATAGTCTAAATATTCTTACATATTGATTATCAACGAACTACGGACCGATGTAATAACGCATCGCCAGCGATGCGTTATTACATCGCTAGTCACTCAGCTCGATACCCAATTTCTTTGCTTTTCTCACGACATTTGACTGGTCGATCTTCAGTAACTGCGCCGCTTTTCTGGTGCTTCCGCAAAGCGCCAGCGCTTTTTGAATCGTCCGCTTTTCCATATTGGCCATAATCTCCTTGAGGCTCAACTCTTTCTGCCGAAGATCGATATAGTACGGGTCGACATTCAGCAAGTTCGCAACCTGCTCAACAGAAATGAGGGTATCCTGGTCGGAGATAATTACCAGTCTCTCAATGACATTCTGGAGTTCCCTTACATTCCCCGGCCACGAATAGCGTTTCAGCAGTTCCATGCTTTGGTGTTCAATAGCGGCGTATCTGCTATATTTTGCATTATAGATATCCAGAAAATGCCGGGCAAGTTCTTCTACGTCGTCAGGCTTCGCCCGCAGCGGCGGAATATTGATAGGAAACACATTCAGCCTGTAGTACAGATCTTCCCTAAACTTGCCTTCTTTCACCAAATCCTTCAAATCCCGGTTGGTCGCGGCAAGAAGTCTTACATCAAGGGTGATGGGTTTCCTGCCCCCAATTCTTGTTACCTCTTTATGCTGTATGACCCGCAAAAGTTTGGATTGAAGGTCAATAGGCATCTCGCCAATCTCATCTAGCAAGATGGTTCCTCCATCCGCTAGTTCAAACATACCCAGTTTGCCGGAGCTTGAGGCGCCGGTAAACGCGCCCTTGTCATAGCCGAACAGCTCGGTTTCCAGTAAATTTGAAGGTATAGCCGCGCAGTTGACCTTGATGAAAGGATTATTGTTCCTGTTACTGCTGGAGTATATTTCATTGGCTACCACCTCTTTGCCTGAGCCGGTCTCACCGATAATCAGAACGGTGGCATCAAGATTGGCGACTTGCCTGATCATTTTAGTGATCTGTTGGATCTCTGGACTATGCCCAATCAGATGTTTATTTAATTGCAGTCGCCTCAGGTGCTGAATTTCCTGCCGATCCTTGCTGAGGTCCTTTTCCACTGCCTTCATTTTTTCCAGAGAGGCTTCCAAATCAGCCCGCATTTCCAGGAGATCAGTAATCTCTCTGTCAATAACGACCACTTTCTTTACATTCCCCTGCTCGTCGAAAATGGGGTTGCCAGTAATCAAGACTTTGTTGCCGGTCTTAGGCGCCTCACCCATTGAATTCACCTGTTTTTTGACGCGGAGGACCTCAGGCGCTACCGGATTTTTCAGCAACCCCTGTCTGGCAATATCGCTTATATACTTGCCCAGGACTTCTTCCGGACTGATTCCCGTTATTCGGGTGTAAGCTTTGTTAAGATACAAAGCTTTACCGGTTTCGTCCGTCAAAATGATCCCGTCATAGAGACTGTCTACTATTTCTTTGAAATCGAATTCCTTGGCCTGCTCCAATTCTTCCAGCACGATCCTGAGCCCGGCTATCAGCGCTTCCCTGTCTCCGGAGAAATCGCGACTACGTTCCGCCAAAGCATCCAGCAGCTCCTTTAAAAAGCCAATGGATCTGAAACTGCCCTGTTGGTTCATGCTGGAACACCTCCGCGATCTGGCATTAATACTAATTTACTTAATTCTCCGGCAACTACCTAATGCCTCTTGCCACAAAAATAATTGTGTTCCTATCAGGACAGGTAAAATCAATTTGCCTGAACATAATCTTTAAAATTAAAATCCATATAATATAGCTCCCGATTCTTCATGTCAATTTATAATAAAATACTCTATTGTCTCTAAATATCAATTAAGCAAAAAATAAAAAGGCCAAGAAATACTTGGCCTCGTGTTTAGCCATATTTACCACTTTTATTGCGAGACTTTCGATACCTGAGCACTATTTCGCCCTGCTGCACAGAACTTTCCCCAATACCTCATTCGCATTGTCGGCTTCCTTCTCACCGACTCTGGATTCGATCACAGATATCAACCTCCTCATCTGAGCCTCAGTCAGCCCGGTATTGAACCCGATATTAAAATGGGCCTGCAGTTGGGGATTTACTCCCCCCATGCTTGCCAGGGCCGAAATGGTAGCTATTTCCCTGCTCTGGTAATCCAGGTTATCGCGTCCGAATATGTCTCCGAACAGATGCCCTTTCAAAAATTCGTCTATGGCAGGGGCGAACGTATAAATTGCCCCGCGAACAGGTGCTCCAGCCAGTCTTGTCTGAACTTCCGTGCCCAGTTCGATTCTGCTTTTGTCGGTGGGAAGGGGGCTTGGTTCCTTGCCCATCTCATCCTTGATTCCTTTGGCCTTCCGTTCGTCCACGACTCCCATGAAGGTACTGATCCCGTTTAAGCTGCGAGGAAAACCACAGTAAGCGTACATCTGCACAAGGATTTCCTTTATTTCATTAACAGTCAACCCGGCTTCCAGCCCCTCGTTCAGGGCCTTTTTTAGTTGCGGCAGATCACCTTTGGCTGTGAAGGCCGCGATGGTGACTATGTTTTCCTGCCTGGCGGTTAAGACTTGGCTTTCATTTTTCATGCTCTGCGCCTCCGAAATGTTAATTACGCTAAATAACGAAAAAATTATTCCCATTACAATGAACGCGATTTTTTTGTTCACTGTTACTACCTCCTGCATTTTTTTGTTTTGGCAACCGACCTTTTACATTCTCGAATTTAAGTCTATCACCTGGAGTTAACTCCGGGTCAAGCATTTTTTTGGTGAGAGTGCAAAACGTACGCACTAAAAAATTAACAAAAAACCTATTGACTTTGAGTCCACTCCAAGTTGTAGCATAAGATTTAATCAATAGTTTAACTTGTACTAGAAAGGGGAAAAGGAAGAATGTCCAGCAAAGTATATTTTGTAAACTTGCGGGCGAGAACAAACAAGACCAATAAAATCAGCAAAATACAAAACCTGTTTGACAGTGCCGGGTTCAACGAACTGATTCAGCCAGGAGACCTCACGGCTATCAAGCTGACCTTCGGCGAACGCGGCAGCGACGGCTTTATCAGTCCTGTTTTTGTCCGTCAGGTGGTGGATAAGGTAAAGGTAAAGGGTGCCAAACCGTTTCTGACCGACACCAACACCCTTTATTCAGGAAGCCGGCACAACGCCGTTGACCATCTGCTGACCGCCCTGGAACACGGCTTTGACTACACGGTTACCGGGGCGCCGATCATCATCGCCGACGGACTGTGCAGCGAAAGTGTCACCGAAGTGCAGATCGACAAGAAGCACTTCAGCCGGGTAAAACTAGCCAAAGACATCGTCAGCGCCGATAGCGCAATCGTCCTGTCGCACTTCAAAGGCCATGAGATGGCCGGTTTCGGCGGGGCGATAAAAAACCTCGCCATGGGGGGAGCACCAGCGGTCGGCAAAAAGGAGCAGCATGCCTCAAAAATTGTCGTCGATCAGGGCAAATGTGTCGGCTGCGGTAGGTGCGCCGAGGTCTGCCCGGAACAAGCGGCCATCATAACGGAAAAGAAGGCGCATATCGCTCTGGATAAATGCATCGGCTGCGGCGAGTGCATGACCGTCTGCCCGGTAAAGGCCATCGGCATGGATTGGACCACAGACCTGAAAGATATGCTGGAACGGATGACCGAATACGCTTACGGCTTCGCCAAAGCCCACGAGAAACGCATCGGCTATATCAACTTTCTTTTGAATATCACGCCTGATTGCGACTGTGCGTCGTGGAACGATGCACCGATCGTTCCCGATATCGGTTTTTTGGCGTCCACCGATCCTGTAGCCATTGATCAGGCAAGCTTTGATCTTGTGAACAAGCAGCTTGGCTTCTCCGACACTCTTCTTTCCTCCAACTGGGAGGCCGGCGCAGACAAGTTCCAGGGTCTGCGCTCCCATATCGACTCTGCCGTCCAGCTGCGCTACGGGGAAGAAATTGGTTTAGGCAGCCGCGGTTATGAATTAATCGTCCTTTAGGGATTGTTGAGTTCCAAAGAATAGAATGTAAAAAAGGAGCCACGAAAAAATGGCGACATCGGATAATCATGAAGAGAAAAAAACCAAGGAATTTACCAGGCGCGATTTTCTGAAGGCTGCCGGTGGCACGATGGCCTTGGCGGCTGCAATCCCCACCTTTTTGCAAGTGTCTGCCCATGCGCAGGAAAACGGGCAGACGCAGCTGACTTGGGATGGGTCACATGCCGTTCCGCAGGTTGATCCGAGCAAGCCCATTGTCTATTTTACAAGGGACTTGAGCCCGGAAGGCGTGCAAAAGATTTACGAAAAAATTAATAAGGGGATTACCGGCAGAGTAGGGATCAAACTGCATACCGGTGAGCCGCACGGCCCGAATCTGCTGCCTCTTGAGTACATAAAGCATTTGCAGAGCAACATTCCGCACAGCGCAATTGTCGAATGCAACGTGATGTATAAAAGTCCGCGCCGGGAAACGAACACCCATCGTGAAACAATTAAAATCAACGGCTTTGACTTTTGTCCAGTCGACATTCTGGACGAGGACGGAGATATTATGCTACCGACAGGCGCAAAAGAATTTCTCTATAAGCAGGCCGATAACTTTGGCGAAAAATTTCCTTTCGAACCAGGAATTCATTTGAGGGAAATCGCAATAGGAAAGCATGTACTAAACTATGATTCCTTGCTTGTCTATACCCATTTTAAAGGCCATGCAATGGGGGGATTCGGTGGTTCTCTAAAAAACATTGGAATCGGTATGGCTTCCGGTAAAGTAGGCAAAAGAATGATTCATGGAGATGGCTTTCCACTCGGCAAAGAATTCTTGGAGCGAATGGTTGAATCCGGTAAAGCCACGACCGAGCACTTCAAAGGTCACATTACATATATTAACGTTTTGAAAAATATCTCTGTCGACTGTGACTGCGCCGGGTCTCGTGCCGCCAAACCGACTTGTGATGACATTGGTATTATTGGCTCGACTGATATTCTGGCAGCTGACCAGGCTTGTGTAGACCTCATTTACCAGATGCCTGGCGACCAACGCCGCGATATCGCTGAACGCATGGAATCCCGTTCCGGCCTGCATCAGCTCGAATATATGGAAGCACTGGGCATGGGCAGTCGGGAATACAATTTTATAGAGATTTGAGGTCCGTGCCGAAGCGCTAGCTGTAACCGATATAACAGCAAGCTAGGGTTGTTAAAAACAACAAATTAATCTTAATTTGGAGGAAAGAATCAACTATGAATAAGGAGATCACCATAAGCAATGTCATTGTCGTCATCGGAGCTGGATCGATCGGTCAGGCAATCGTGCGGCGGATCAGTGCTGGCAAGCATGTTCTGCTAGCCGACCTAAATCCGGGGAATGCCGATGCAGCAGCCAAAGTGCTGGGCGATGCCGGATTCGAGGTGAGTACCGCGTCAGTCGACGTTTCTTCACGCGAGTCAGTTCACTCACTTGTCGAGCTGGCAACGGCAATCGGAAATGTCACTGGCATCATCCACGCCGCAGGCGTCTCCCCCTCGCAGGCGTCGCCAGCGACGATCCTTGCCGTTGATCTGTACGGCACAGCACTGGTGCTGGAGGAGTTCGGAAATGTCATCGCCCCGGGCGGCGCGGGCGTCGTCATCGCCTCGCAGTCTGGGCACCGCTTAGGTGCGCTAACAGCCGAGCAGAACGCGGCGCTCGCAACGACTCCTGCCGACGAGTTGCTGTCTCTGGCTATGCTCCAACCGGATCAGGTGACGGATTCCCTCCACGCTTACCAGCTCTCCAAACGCGGAAACTCGTTGCGGGTGATGGCCGAGGCGGTGCGGTGGGGTAAGCGCGGTGCTCGGGTCAACACAATCAGCCCCGGCATCATTATCACCCCGCTCGCCAAGGACGAATTGACCGGTCCGCGCGGCGAAGGATATCGGCGCATGATCGAGTTGTGCCCGGTCGGCCGTGCTGGCACGCCTGACGAGGTAGGAACCATCGGGGCACTCCTTATGGGCGCGGACGGCGCATTTATCACCGGCAGTGACTTCCTCATGGATGGCGGCGTCACGGCCGCATACTGGTATGGTGAACTCGCTCCGACGAAACCGTAAGCGCGCATACGCAGTGCAATCGATAACAATTACACATTGTGTAAGTGCTACATCTACAACTAAGAGAAACAGGCTCAACCCTTTTCATTTGAGCCTGTTTTTCGCTTTCATTTACCTGTTATTTATTCGACTTTTTCCCACCAGCGGGAAAATTGCTGTTTCTGATTATCAATCTCTACCGGCTCGCCGATCATCGGGGTCAGAAGCCTGTACTCCTTGTTCTGGCTAGCCTGGGTTATCCGCTCGAACGGTTCGTCCCAAGGATGATTGGCAATGGCGAATTTACCCGCATGGCCTGGTAATAGCGCCTTGGCCTTCAGTTCTTCGGCGGCCTGTGCCACCTCTTCCGGCATCATGTGTATATACGGCCAGTTTTTATCATACTGGCCATTTTCCATGATTACAAGGTCAAAACCATTAAACATTTCTCCGATCTGCTTGAAATGCGGCCCGTAACCTCCGTCGCCGCTGTAGAATACACGGCGGTCCGGCGTCACCAGGGCGAATCCGGTCCACAATGTCTTGTTCCTGGTGAATAAGCGGCCGGAAAAATGGCGAGACGGCAATACATGGATAATAAGACCATCCTCAAACTCCAAGACCGTAAACCAGTCTGCCTCATGGATAAGTATTGGTTCAAAGCCCCAGTCTTCGAAATATGAGCCTACACCCAAACCGCAGACTACATTTTTGACTTTTGGTTTCAGAGCAATAACAGTTGGATAATCCAAGTGATCCCAATGATCGTGAGAAATAAGCAAATAATCGATTTCCGGCATATCTTCCGCCGTGTACAGATTTGTTCCATTGAAAGCCTTGTTGGCAAAAGAAACAGGTGCTGCCGATGAGCTAAACACAGGATCAATCAGTATCCGTTTGCCGCCAAGCTGCATAAAGTACGACGAATGACCAAGCCAAACGAC
>Ga0316232_1002131_pt1 | contig 21416 bp, 23 predicted proteins | sample TBHtaG_FD_206006 | JGI IMG/M metagenome (GOLD analysis project Ga0316232, IMG submission 206006) | Freshwater microbial communities from Trout Bog Lake, Wisconsin, USA - TBH18025_13 | ecosystem: Environmental > Aquatic > Freshwater > Lake > Hypolimnion/Profundal zone | place: USA: Wisconsin... | reverse complement strand
CATTGTTTAGTTTTCAAGGAACACTGTCACCCTTTCCGATCATCGCCGGTATCAGTGACGTTATTACATGTTAACATAATCTTGCGACCCTGTCAACATATTAATCTTGGTAGCCTTGCCGCTTCTTTGCTGCTCTGGTTTCATTCTCCAGCACCGCTCAGAGGCGACTTTCTTATATTAACATGGCCTACAAGGCTCTGTCAATAGGTATTAACTGGTTTTTTCGTTCATTGCTTTTGCGAACAACGAGCTTTTATAATATAGCATTTTCTCTGGGTTTGCTCAACCGGCTTTTTCGCCGGTTTTTCGCTAAAACAAGCGTTTATCTTGGTTAGGTTTACAACTCCGATTATATGCGTTACTATACTAATTTATACCTACAGTATCGCAAATAATTAGAAAACCTGCCGGCCCCTCGGCCGGCAGGTTATTGATCACCAGAATGTCCGCGGCATAATCCGTTCCATTGCCCGGACGGGGCTGCCCACGCAGTCCAGCGGTCCGATCTGATCGGCAATCTCCTTGACGGCAGCGGTGCCAATCATCGGCAGCCCCAAAATCCTGCCTGCCTCACTGACTCCTTGGGCGCCGTTTTGGACGATTTCCACTGTGGTTTCTTCCGCCATGTGGGTGTTGTTGAGCAGAGCATCCACCCGCCCCAGTGTCGCCACATAGTCCAGTATTCTGTCCACGGTAGAGGTAAATGGCCGGGACATATTGATCACCGCAATAATCTTAAGGTAGGGATTTTCAAAGGCCCCTTCAATAAGATTGAAGATGCGGGCGCCATGAACTCCATAGCCGACATCCATGATGATATTGCCCGGACGCCTCAGCACCCAGCGCATTGCCCCCTGAATAACGCTGCCCGCCTCGCCGAGACCTACTGTATCGCGTGTTTCCCAGGCCACCACAGTGAGCCCCAGGGCTTCCAGCTCTTTTTTTATTGGTCGGATGGTGTAACAAGGCTCGACGGTATCCAGATCCACCAGGGTCACAGGCAGGCCCCTCCGGCAGATTTCCATGGCACGGTTGACGGCATTCTCGCTCTTGCCGCTGGCGTATTCGCCAACATATGCTTCGATGATTGGTTCCACGTTCGGTTCCACTTGAGCACCACTCCTTGTCCAGCAAACGGCACCTGGCACCCGGACAAAAGGGGCAGGTGACGCGTTACTATCATTATTGTTTTTTAGTTTATCATAACCGCAGCAGCAAGAACAAGCTAGGCAATAAAAATTTTGAACAGGATAAGCAGCACCACTCCGGGGATGCCAAGGATACCGGCAACAAGTGCGGTGATCGGGTTGATGGCAATGGTAAAGCCAAAATGACCGCCGATAAAATTAACAACCCAGAGCATGATGCCACCGATAATGGCGTTGTAGATCAGACGGAAGACCAGTTTGATCGGCATCAAAAATAGCCTGCCGATAAGGTATATCAATAGTATACCGAAAGCAAAAGCAATGATGACATTAACGTCCCAGTTCAATCCAGGTAAATTAGGCATAACGCCGCTCCTTTCAACCAAGATTAATTCTATTGTAGACCAGATCCCGACAACTGTCATGTCCCGAGGGAAAGCTTCCTCATACAATATATCGATAGCACGTCCGCTGTATGACAAAAAATCAGGGTATATCACCCTGATTTCGGTTTATAATTTATCTTCTTTAAAGTTATAGAAAGAGTTCAGCCGCCCTTCCCTTTGGGAATGCAGGCCAGGCAATCAAAAGCTTAGTTATAAGGTGAAAAGGTAATACCTTCGCGGCGCGCTTTCTTCAGCAAATAGATGTATTTCTTTTCTGCCGCCTGCATCAAATATACGGCATGATCCACCAAATCGGTGTCCGAGACTGAGTTGTAGTAGTTTTGCGCACAGAGCCACTCTCGTCTGGCTTGCTCGATTGCATCCGGCAGTGCCTGGGCCGGCGGACTCGGGGCCGGTTCATTGTCAATCAGTCCGGCCAGCATCCTCTTGGGCCAACCATCTTTCATCTATATCCCCTCCTACGGCTAGTATTGCCAAATAAGAGGGGAATTAAACTATATTTACCAATTTGCATAAGTACGCCGTCACTTTGCTTTGTCAGTGAAAAAACCGGACCCATCAACTAATGGTCCGGTTTTGTATGTACGATAGTAAGTAGTCCTATTACATTTCGCGGCGATTCTCCAGAGCTTTTGACAGGGTTATTTCATCAGCGTATTCCAGATCGCCGCCCATCGGCAGCCCATGACCAATCCGGGTCACTTTGATGCCCAGCGGTTTCAGCAGGCGGGCGGTATACATAGCCGTCGCTTCCCCCTCGACATCGGGGTTGGTGGCCATGATCACTTCGATGACCTGGCCGTTTTGCAGACGGACCAAAAGCTCTTTCAGGCGCAATTCTTCCGGACCGACGCCGTCAAGCGGCGAGAGCGACCCGTGCAGCACATGATAGACCCCGCGAAACTCGCGGGTCCGCTCCATGGCCGCCACATCGCGGGGTTCTTCCACCACACAAATAAGACTGGCGTCACGCTCAGTACTTTGACAAATGCCGCATGGATTGCAGTCAGTCAAATTGAAACACACCGAGCAATAGCCGATTTTCTCTTTAGCATCGACGATCGCCGCCGCCAAAGCTCCGACCTGCTCTTTCTCCATGGCCAAAACATAGTAGGCTAAACGCGCGGCCGATTTGGGTCCGATTCCCGGCAGACGCCGGAATTGCTCCACAAGTGTCGTCAACGGCGCTATATGTCGCATAAAGCTTAAAACATGCCAGGCAGTTTCAGGCCACCGGTCAGTTTGCCCATCTCCTGGGCCATCATGTCATCGACTTTCTTGATGGCCTCATTCACAGCGGCCAGAATCAAGTCTTCCAGCATTTCGGTATCTTCCGGATCAACCGCCGCAGGGTCAATTTTCACTGACAGAAGCTGCTTCTCGCCATTGATGACCACCTTGACAACACCGCCGCCGGCAGTTGCGTCAAGGGTCCGGGTTTTGAGCTCTTCTTGGAGCTTACCCATCTCTTCCTGCAACTTCTGGACTTTTTTCATCATATTGCCCATGTTCCCCATATTGCCTAACATTATTTATCCCCCTCATTTTTTTCTTGTTTTATCACTTTGCCGCCAAACATCTTGATTGCCTGATTCAAGGCCGGGTGTTTCTCATCCCCGCCAGCAGCGGGAGGCGGCGGAGCCGCTTCCTTGCTCCGCCCGGCCGTTACCAGCGAGCAGTTGAGTTTAACCGACCGGTTGAGAATATGGGACAAAATCTTTTCGATGATAGCGCGATAATCATCTTTTTCACTGCGCTCTTTGGCAAAAGCCGAAGAGAACTGAACATTGGCCTGGTTATCAGTCAATCCTACCAACTGCCCCTGAGAAACGCAGGCATGCACCGAGCGTTTTCCGCTGGTCAACAAATCTTTGAGCACTTCGTCCCATGTCGCCTGGGCATCGAGGTTGATGGGCCCGGCAGGCTGACTAGGCTCCTCGGTCATAACCGGTTCCGGCTGAGGCTGACTTTTGCCGCCTTTGGCGGGTCGGTCGTCCTCGCGCAGATTATCTGCAGGTTTTGGCTGCGGCTTTTGCTCAGGTTCAAGGCGGACAATTTTCTTCGGTCCGCCGGCGGCCAGAGCTGCTTCCAGCGCCGCCACCCGCCCCGCCAGGGCATCCAGGTCATCACCGGTTGCGCGGCGGCTTATAGCCAGCAGCGCCATTTCAGCGGTGATGCGGGGTTCCACCGCCCACTTGGCCTCATTGGCAGCCGCTTGCAGCCCCTGAATCATCTTTATCAGTTCATCATGAGAAAACTTGGCGCTCTGAGCCGCCAGTATCTTGCGATCTTCACTGTACATTTCGACGCTGGTAACCTCCGGCGCAGCCTTAAACAGCATCAGGCTACGGCTGTGCAGCGCCAGTTCCAGCAGTACCTGCCGCACATCTTTCCCCAGGTTGACCAATTCATCCAGTGCGAGCAGTACTCCGGCAGCGTTATGGTCTGCCATAAGATCTGTCAGTTTCCAGACCCATTCGTGGCCGACCAATCCCAACAAGCTGCGTACAGCTTCGGCAGTGATTGTGGCTTCGTCCAGGGCGGTACACTGATCAAGAACGCTAAGGGCGTCCCGCAGGCCGCCGTCGGCGTGTACGGCGATAAGATGCAGCGCTTCAGCCGTCGCGTTCAGTCCGCAGCTGGCGGTAACATCAGCTAGTCGTCTCTCGATTTCGCTGACAGCTATTCGCCGGAAATCATAACGTTGACACCGGGAGTGAATGGTGGCCGGAATCTTGTGGGGTTCAGTCGTAGCCAGGACAAAAACCACGTGGGATGGCGGTTCTTCAAGGGTTTTCAGCAGGGCGTTAAAGGCCTCTGTCGTTAACATATGTACTTCGTCAATGATATATACTTTGTACCGGCCGTCCACCGGCGCGAACTTCACCGCTTCCCTGAGGTCGCGAATTTCGTCGATACCGCGGTTGGAAGCAGCATCAATCTCGAATACATCCATTGATGTGCCAGCGGTGATTCGCTCACAATTCGGGCACTTATTGCAAGGCGTCGCGGTTGGTCCGTGGACGCAATTCAGCGCTTTGGCCAGTATCTTGGCGGTGCTGGTCTTGCCTGTGCCCCGTGGACCGGCGAATAAATAAGCATGGGCAATCCGGTCTGTGACAAGGGCATTTTTCAGGGTGATACTGATATGCTCCTGGCCGATTAGATTGTCAAAATCCTGCGGCCGCCACTGACGGTACAGCGCCACGTAAGCCATAAATGCAAGGTCTCCTTTTTGTTGCTATCGTTGCAATGCCCGACATCCGATGTATTCCACACCAGGCTGTCTATTCCCTTTTGCCGACAATTTCGAATTAAAAAAGCAGCCCGCTTTCCGGCTGCTGAATCACGTTTTTAACGTCGGGCCACGGTAGCCCCATCAGGCCGCCTCGCGGCACATAAGAATTGTCACTTACCGTTGCTTCCTTCCGGACCTGGCGGGGTTCATGAGTTCCTATTGCGCAAGACCCAACAGCAACTACCGTGGTCCGACCTTAAAAACCAAAATATATGGCGGAGAGAGAGGGATTCGAACCCTCGGTACAGTTGCCCGTACACATGATTTCCAGTCATGCTCCTTCGACCACTCGGACACCTCTCCGTATGTTCCGCGCCAAGATAACCTATCTTGATTCATTTCAGGACTGTTTGCGCCCTCTTGGCTGACAACAAAATCTCTAAAACCGCGAATATTATTGTACCTCTTCGACGGCGTATTGTCAACATGCTGATCCTTGTAGTTATTGCCAAAATGAGAAGATTGCATTTCACCTTATATTTTTGGCCCATGCTATAGCCTAACCGGCCTCAACCGGCGATATAGCATTGACAGCCATCAGCACTAATAATATAAAAGCCAGAAGTCCAAGCCGATAACAGCTGCAACGGCAACTTTACTCATATTATTACCGGGATGGATTATGATAGTTTGTATAGAATCACAATAAATGTATTATAAAAATAACTCAACTGTATTTTGCAGCTGCGGTTAGGGAGAACAACGTGAAGCGCGGGCTTGGATGACGTTTAGGAATTCGGCGGGAGGTTAAATATGAAGTGAAACGCCGATCCTTCCGGACCTGTTTCCACCTCAATGGAAGTCTCGTGCCGTTGGGCGATCCTATAGCATACAGCCAAGCCTAGCCCTGTGCCGTTATCTTTGGTCGTGAAAAACGGGGTCCCCATTTTGGCCCTGATCTCAGGTGGTATGCCAGGGCCTTGATCCCGCACTGTCAGTACCACCCGGCCTCTTCTTTCGGTAGTGCTGATAGTCACCGCGCCGCCCTTTGGCGTGGCTTCCAGTGCGTTGCTCACCAGGTTTAGGATACACTGGCGGATCTCACTAGCGTCTGCCATTACATCCGGAATGCTCTCCAGTTCGGTTTTTATCTCTCTCCCCCGCAGCAAGGCGTCGGACTGCAATAATGGGTCAAGGCTTTGGATTACCAGATTGAGATCGGTTGAACACTGGGTAACCGCCTTATTTTTGGCCAGCGATAAAAATTCAGTGATAATAGAGTTCGCCCTGTCAAGTTCTTCGATCATCGTGTGAATTTGCTCGCCATATTCGGCAAGTTTCTCCCTGCGCTGAAATAGTTGCAGGTAACCGCGTACCGTTGTCAGGGGATTACGGATTTCGTGACCAATACTGGCAGCTATCTCCCCGACGGTGTTGAGGCGGGCAAGGCGGGAGAGTTCGACCTCATACTTCTTTTGATCGGAGATATCGTGGTTGATTATCAGAACCGCCACCGGATTGCCAGCGGAATCCCTATTGAGCGTCTCGTAGCTGTGTACGACAATTTGAGTGCCGTCTTTGCAGGCATGGGTCAGCTCACCTTCCCAATGTCCTTCGGTCAGGAGTCTCTCCCTAATGTGCTCCCTTGAAATAGGGAACTGCGTTTTGAGAAGGTTTGGGGTCAATTGCCCGATAGCTTCGCTGGCCGGCCAGCCGTATCCGGCCTCAGCGCCTCGATTCCAGTAAATAATTTTGTGATCCATATCGCATACCATGATATAATCATGGGCCATGTCCAATATCTGCGCCTGCGAGCGAATCTGTTCATCAGCTTTGGCCCGCTCCGCGATTTCCTCTTCGAGCATCGCGTTCATATCCTGTAAATCCTGCGTCCGCTGGTTAACTTTGTCTTCTAACGTGGCATTAGCTTCGGCAAGCAGATCTTTTTGTGTCTGCAGTTTTTCGTACCAACTAATAAGCAGACCACAAAAAACCAAAATGATCAGGCTGATCAGCGAAACCCAGAGGATATAGTCTTGCTTCCGCTGTTCATAACCGGCCAAGGCAGTCTCGGCAGAAATTCCGACCAATACTGTCAACGGATAGTCCGACATGACGCGAAAACTGACTACACGGGTAATGCCATCCAGAATACTTGTATTGATCTGTGAGCCGAAACGGCGACCTCCCTGGACCTCTTTCCAAAAATCGCTGTTTCTGATGTCTTGTCCGCCAGTAGCATTGTCGCCAACTTGCCGAACTCGGTTGAATCCATCCAGGCCATCTATGGAAATTAACTGATTATGGCCAAGGTAAACCTTTTGGTAAAAGGAAAGAAAATAGTCTGCTCTTATGCCGGTATATACAATGCCGCCGAAAGATCCGTCCGGACTGTTGATGCGGCGACTCAAGGGAATAGTGTGCTGTCCATTGCTTCTACTTGTAATCGGTCTGCCAATAAATAGCTTCTGACTATCGGTGTCACGCTGCACCTGAAAGTAGTCCCGATCCGAGCGGTTCTCCGTAAGGGCCTCCTGAATATTAGCGGCAACCAATATCCCCTGCTCGTTCAAGACCGCTATCAGATTTCGGCTTGAATCTTTCGTCGCATGATTCGCGTAGGCGTCTAAAACCGGACTGGAGCTGCCATCCAGTTCATAGGCCCCTTTTAGATTCAACATATCCTTGTCAGCATCAGCCATGACTCTTCGCACATGTTCTTCAAATGCTATAGCGAGATTCATTGTTTCCTGAGACGCTTCGGCAATCGTTCTGTCGTAATCAGCGTTAATTTGATGGCGGACAAAAAACCATAGTCCACCAATCAAGCAAATCCCCAGACAAATAATGAGCCCGGAAAAACCAGACAATGACCGCAGCGTCTTCGGCCAGTTTCGGAATGCTGGCTGTGGCTGTGTGGTATTGATCTTCCGGAATACGTTTTTATTAAAAGGTCCACGAAAGAGGTCCATGAGAGCCTCCGGCCATTGATAATATACGACTGTATGATATGGGCCCACAAATCTTCTTTCAAGGCGCGCGCCGCAGCCGTGTACGCTTCTCACCAAGCAGTCGCTTGTGAAAAGAAAACGGATTGTGTTTTCAGCCTGAAGCCTTGTCCTTAGTTGCCATTGATTACATCTTACAGGGTTGCGGAATTCCTAATCATCCACCAAAAGATATAGTTCTATAAAACATTGCAATCTTTTACTATGGCATTAAATTCAAGGCTTCACGACATATTCGGTGAATGATCTAAACTCTGCCAATAGATAGAGAAAAAGTTCATTGCGGTATTGACCATCTTCTTTGCTGGCGCTGCAGACAAGCCTCTTTCCCCATCTCTCCATCACCATCCTTGCTTTTCAGCATAAGGACGACTGAGCAACTACCCGATTTGCGTGACCGCCATCCCACTCCGAATCAATTTGCAACTTGTTTCGATGTAAATCACCAATAACCCTCCATATTGCTCCGCGTTTTTGGATTATTTCATCAATTTTTGTCTTTTATTGGCGATTGTTCTGCACAAAAAGGAAAACCTATGTAATCCGGGCGATCTGGAGATATTGTCCTTGTTTTCTTGTTACTGTGCCAGAATCATAAAATTGACGTATAGGGAACTTGGGGAGAACTGAAATTGCCCTATAGGTCAAATTGGACTCGTCTGCCATATCAAAAAGAAAAACCCATCTGCCAACTTAACTCAGCTGATGGGTGTCTAGATTATCACTATTTGCGAATGCTTTCGCTCACTATAGAAGCATACTTTCTCCATATACAAGCAGGAAGCATAAACCTGCCAAAATGGCAATTTTATGCTTCCTGTTACACCGTTATTTTTGGCTTCATGTTTTTATGGCGGAGAGGGTGGGATTCGAACCCACGGTCCCTATAACAGGACACTTGATTTCGAGTCAAGCACCATCGACCACTCGGACACCTCTCCGTTATGTTTCGGCCATTGATAAGGCCTCTACCTTGTGAATTTTTAACCCCGTTTTTCCCGGAAAAACTGCCGCATCAGCGCGGCGCATTCGTCTTCGCGAACACCGGCGGTGACTTCCAGACGATGATTCATGGCCGGGTTTTGCACCACGTTAAACAGCGATTCCACCGCACCGGCTTTATAATCGGCGCTCCCGTAGACTAGGCGGTCCATCCTGCTCATCACCAGAGCCCCGGCGCACATGGGACACGGCTCTATGGTAACATAAAGCGTAGATCCGGTCAAACGCCATCGCCCCAACTTGCGGCAGGCCGCCTGAATGGCGATGATTTCTGCGTGGGCCGTCGCGTCTTTCCAGGTTTCACGCCTGTTGTGGCCGGTTGCCACAACTTCGCCGTCCATTACCAACACAGCGCCAATCGGCACTTCTCCGGCTTCATAGGCCTTGCCCGCCTCAGCCAGCGCTAAACCCATCCAATAATCGTCATCCATAAGCGAAAGGTCACCACGCTATATCTATTGGTTCAATTTGCTGGTCAGCGATTGTTAAGCATACTGATAAACACAGGCGTTACTGAAATATTATAGCGTATAACAATAGGTTATGCAACTGGGCTTTATCGGTAATTCGTTCCATAGTCATCAGCGTTTATCGAGCTTAGTGAATAGGCCTGCATGCACAAGTGCACACACTTAAACCGTCTTTAGGAAAACAAAAAAGCCGTAAGCATTTTGCTTACGGCACGCCTTTGTTTAGAAATTGATAAATATCTTTTGAAATAGCAGCAATATGATGAACTGCTTCATCAGTATCTGTTATATTTTTTGTCATAATACAAACAACATAATTCCGCTTTGGTCCATAGACGATTCCGCCGTCATGGAATATTCCCACGAGTTCTCCTGTTTTATGCGCTACCTTTACATCAGCTGGCAATAACGCCGGAATCTTGTCATTGTCTTCTTGCTTCAGTAAAATTTTCAGCATCTCAGCGTCCTGCTCTGGCCCAATGCACTGTCCAAAATATATTTTTTCAAGCATAACGCCTAAGTCGACTACCGAAGTGTAGTTTTCTTTGCCGGTCTTTATGCTCTCAAAGTCCATCATTTTTCGCTGAAGCATCGTATTAGTAAATCCGAGCCTGACAATCAAGTTGTTGATACTCTTCATCGTGAGTCTGTCGATCACCAGATTGGTTGCCGTATTATCGCTGGCAATAATCATTAATTCAATTAATTGCCGCAGCGTCTTCCGGCTTCCATCCGGAACGTCCTGCAAAATGCCGGCTCCACCGACTTTAACCTTGCTGGTAATCACGCTTTCCTCGTCAAAATGAAGCAACCCTATTTTTTCTTGTCTAAAGGCTTCAGCCATGATAAAAAGCTTGATCATGCTCGCAGCCTGCATTTGTTCATTATTGATGGTTAATGATGAATCAGAATCCAGTGGCTTCACATAGATCGAGTAAGTACTATTGCGGTGTGTAACAAGCGATACCAGTTGGCTCTTTAGAGGTTTAAGCCAATCTTCGGAATTACTGGCCCGCAAACAGCGATCTGCGTTCGCCAAAACTATCCCTTGCAACTTTCCAGGAGACCCAGGCTCTGGCAGCAAAGCCGGTTTTAGCAGATATGCGGATATGTGGTAGAGGCCCACACTTACCAGAACAATGAAAACAGCACTCAGCAGTTTGTATTTCAACTGAAAGCTCAGCTCCTAACGCTCACTATGCCCGCCCCTTAGGCCAGGAAAGCGTAAGTCCCAGGTGCGAACGCAGCTTATCTGTGAAGAGATCCGGATCACTCCTTGTCGGCAATCTTTCGGAGGGTTTGCTCCATATCCAGGAAAACGATGATTCCTTCACCCAGCGCCCATAGATTAATGGCACAGGCAATGCTTCCCAGGAATATCAACAGACCCACAAACATCATATGCCCCGCAAACATACCGTAGGCGGCCGGCATTGGGGCACAGCTGCCAAGAGAAGTGATCAGACCAAATACAGCGACAAGCACTGCAGATATTTTATAGAACACTGCAAGCCAGCGTAAAACAGGATATTTTTGCCCCGCTGATACCAACAAAATTTTTCGCTGAATAGAATCAAGCGGCAGTTCCGGCTGAGAAGCAAGTCCATTGCCGCATTTTGGACAAAACATAACCTCTGGATTGTTTATCTCATTTCCACACTTATTGCAAAACACAACTTATCACTCCTTCTTGATCACTATCTATCCAATGAGCTGTATTCTTGAACAAACCTGGCATTCATATCGTCAAACTCATAGGCGGCCCTGGTTCCCACCGAAAAAGAACTTTGAAAATCCTGCCCGTTTATTCCTTCAATCAAACCGTTATACAGGCTTCTCGCCCGGGTTGTTTCCAGGTCGAATAATTGCAGCAACAAGGACTTGGCGCCTTGAAATTCCAGTGGATAGCTTTTTCCTGATAATGCACTGCTATATCGCGCAATATCTTCTATTAAAAATCGGCCCCTATTTCTTAGGTCTTGGGAATATCGCAGCGTGCCGGTCTGATTCAGACGGCTGTTGATCTGACTGGCTAAATCAATAATGTCAGTATTAATCCTTTCCTTGGCCTGGACATAGATGCGAAAATCAGCAAGAGAGTTGGCGTTCACCGGGGAATTGGGCATCACACTTGTAACCCCTTGGGGAGGATACGCAGTTGTTGGATTTCTTGTTTCCGTTTTCGGGGCAATCTGAGACGCAGGAGCAGACTGGGGAATTTGCGCAGCAAAAAAGGCGATAAGGCCTGCCACGATGAGCACACCAGCGATTCCCACGCCCCACCATATTGCATGTTTGCTGCTTGTCGCCGGCAAAGCAGACGGCACCACTACCTGATACTGTTTTGGCTTACCATGACTGCCTGACGAATGGGTTTCGCTTTGGGTCTGGGATGTTGACAATCCATCAATTCTCTGGCCGCAAGTTGAACAAAATACTGCATCATCGGATAGGGACGCCCCGCATTTTGTACAATATTGCATCATCACGCCCTCCTTCCAGCTTATGTCCTGTTTTACAACTCAATCACCCAGGCTATGTATATGCTTCTAATAGCTCTTCTATGAAATCCGGGAATCAAGGAGAGACAAGCGGCAAAGCAAGCATAATCTTACCGGACAAACGCAAAAACTCCGCAGACCAATAGGTCTGCGGAATCTTAATTTTCTTATGTTGCGCCCGGAAGGACTCGAACCACCGGCAAACGGTTTCGGAATTCGTTATTGTAATTCTACAGAATAATATTCACTCTACAACCCCTTATAAATCAAGGTTTTAGGGGCTGTCACTATAGCATAACAATATTAGGGATCCAGCTTGAGATACTTTTTCAGGCCAGATTCAATCTTTGGCCGCAGGTCAAAGAAAACCCACCCCAGTGTGGTGTCATTCATCGCTTCCACACTTGTGAATGCGCCGCTCTGGACGCCGATGACACTGAATCCCTCCGGTTGCTCGACGTAGACGGCGTCAAAGGTTATATAACGGCGAGCAATGCTGCCCAGTTGCCGCAGCCCGAACCCCGATTCTTGCCCAAGAAGATTGTCGTCGCCTATCAGCCCATAGTCACCTCTTGCACCAGGTGGGGGTTGGAGAGGAAGAAGCGCCTGCCAGAGTCCCTGGGGGTCTTTGACTGTTCCGTGTACTATTCTTATATAAGGTCCTTCATGGTACGCGCAATCGATGCGCAATGCCCCATATTTGACGTTACCGGTATCCTGTCCCGCTTTGACCTTGATTTTAAAGGGACCAGTTGCCTCGCCAATCCGCCAGTAACCACTGATAAGGCCTGAATTGGAATCAAATGTTCCTAGATATTCCACAGTGTGTGATGGGTCGTAGGTGTAGATCTTTCTAAACCGAATGGTAGTACCATCGACGGAGCCAAAAATAGACGACATGAGATAGGGTGTGTTGGGTCCAAACGTCCTCGGCTCTGTCAAACTACCCCAAACAGTGTCATTCTCTTCGCGAATACTGCCCCAAAAGTCGACTGGCGCCTGATTGTTATTGACGTACCTGTATGTCCCGGACCTTTCCCCGGAAACCTTCGTAACAGCCAGGGCAGTGGACGATAACACTACTGAGGAAAACGCAAATATTGCAACCCACAACAGAACGACAAGACTCCTTTTCACAAGCAACTCCTCCTAAATTTGAACACATAGGGTGCAAGCTGCTTTCATTCCCACCGTACAACCCTATCTCTTCAAACGATACAATTCGTCTTTGGTAACGCAACTAGTCACGCTTTTTGTTGCTTATTTCGGAATCTCGAACAACTGTCTCTCATATGAAGCGAATATCGGGTTCTCCACGTGCAGCGTCTCGTTCAACATGCCAAACGCGGGTATTGCGTCGATTTCGATCTGCAGGTCGTCAGCCAAACGTCAATATAGGACATTCCCCCGCGCCCGCCACTTTAATTGGGAACAGGATTCAACCGGCAATAGAATATCATTGCTTGCGCAAAAAGACCTGGCAGGTGTCAAAGTTTATTTCCCATTGGTATCCCTCGGTTTTCTCCCACCCATACCGCCTTGCATTTTCACTCCACCATTGTTGGTAGCTGGTGATCGTCTTCCCCACATCGGCGACGATCCGCTCATAAAAATGACTGTTTCTCAACACTTCATCGTCTGCCTCTGCCAAGGAACGCACTAGCTCAACCAGACCGTTTTTTCTTTCAAACAATACTTGAATTTCGTCCCTTTCCTCATAACTGACCTTGCCCACTATTTTCCCATCGCAATAACTTTGATTCTGCCGAGCACAGTCACCGGCTTGCTGCTTAACCATGTTTCTCCTCCTTATTTTTCTGCAGAAGTTGGAGAATTTTTTGTTGCGTGTCAAAAACTTTCGCAAGGAATCCATCGGATTCTGGTCGGGCGGTGATCCGTCCGCCCGAAGTAGCCATGGGGGCTGATTGATTTCGCCGCAACACCTTCTGTAAAGGGTCACGAAAGGGGGTGCAGGCAATACGGGGTAATTCCTGAAATCCTTCCAGCCATTCTAGACTGTTAGCCATAATACGGGACATTTCCCTTTCGATATGAGCGACTATGCATTGCTGCCCAGATGGGGTATTAATTTCTCCGGTACTTTTGAGGTTTAGGTAAACACACCGCTTGCAATGATATGCGTCACAACGAGAGCAGATTGGCGCACAAGCAATGTCAAGCAAGCGTCCATTTGTAATCGGTGCCGCCAGCGCTTCTTGTAATGAGACGCTAATATCGCTGGTTGTGTCTCTATAGTAAAAGCCGGGACAAATATAGCACTTCCCGTCCGGAGCAACCGTTATATGCTTTACTCCAGCGTCACAATTATTCATCGCGCTCAACAGCATCCGGTCGGATAAAAGGCTGACTTCGATATCCTTTCCACCTTCATATTGTTTAACAAGTTCTCGACTAATTGTTTCCAGTTCGCCCTCATAAATGGCTATTTCCGATTCTGTGAAATACTCGATTCCCACCAAATGAATATTTATACGCATACACTTTCCCTGCAACAACCGAAATAACCGGCTCAAGTCAGCGATATTATGCTTTTCCACACGAAGGATCAGGTTGCCGTATGTGACGTTATCCTGCTCAACAAGGGAGTCGCAGTCATCGGCATCCAAAACGGCAATACCGTCACGATAAACGGTTGTCAAAGGAAGGGGCATGATCTTGACGTGCTTGACTGTTTCGATCAGCTTTTCGTATTCGGGCGGCAACCGTTGTTTTCCATAAAGAAAATTAACGAACAACTCGTTTGTCCGCGCAATTTCTACGACATTTTCCAATATTGCCAGCGACATACGCTCGGGCTCACGGGTGGAATAGAAATGCGGATTTTGGTAATGGCAAAAAGGAACTGCGCCTTTTTCCAAAATCACCAGCACGTATTGAAACATCATTCGCACCTTCCTTCGCAAAGGAGGGGCTGATATATATAATCTGGCTGCCCCTGCAATTTTGCCCAGAAGTACAGATTGGCCCGAATACGGGCCTTATGCAACTGGCAGGTGAAAATTGCCCGTTGAAAAATTGTGTCTGTTGCCGCATTATCGTAATTATTCCCAGGGCACCATGCGCATCCGCTAGCGACTTCACAAGACAAGCAGGGAGCGGGACTTTGCGCTTTCCGGGTAAGCGACAGGAAAGGCCGTAATTTATTGGTGTCAATTCCGTCAAAACAATTGCCGATTGAGCGAGCGGGTCTGTTCTGCAGAGAATATGGTGCAAAACGAATGCAGGGATAGAAAGTGCCTTCTCCGTCAACCGCCAGCATGTAACCGGTACCGCACCAGTTCTGATCATTGTCAGGGTCGAGGGGTTGTCCGATGCTTTCGGAAAACAAAGAACAAGAGTAATCATTATATAAACGATGATCTATGATATAGTCGGCAAGCTGGATGAGTTGCTCCTCAAATAAATCTTTATCCCCCGGCAGCCACACGTTCTCATTGACAACATTCATGCTGACATTTTTAATTCCCAGTTCCCACATATGAAGGACACTTTCTTTGATGAAGGGGAGGTCCTCATGCGAGATGGTCGATTTCGTTCTGGCATGGGGAAACTGCCGCAACCACAAGGGAATATTTTGCACGACTGCGTCATATGACCCTGCCCCATTGGGGAATACGCGCTGTGCATCGTGCTTCGGCCTTGTGCCGTCGATACTGATTGTGACGCTGAGATGCCGGATATTTTTCCTGATGTAGTGCTGGACTTTTTCCGTTCCGTATAATAACCCATTCGTTGTAAAATTAAATCGATAACTGTTGAACCAGGGGTGATTTTGCTCATACATCCGAAATTTGATGTAGTCGGAGATCCGGTCGATCAGCTCGATTTCCAGCAGGGGTTCTCCCCCGATGAATTCCCAGATGACCGAGTCATCAATAAAGAGCTGCCGTTCTCTTAACAAGTAGTCAACCGTTGCTCTGGCAACAGCAAACGACATCTTATGTGTTTTGCTCTTTCCTACAACATAGCAATATCCGCACCGCAATTGACAGTCTTCCGTGACGATAAATGTCACCGATTTTGGTTTGCCCTTCTGCCATGGCTCAAAAGTATTCGTGATGGCCGGTCTCACAACGGTTGTCAAGTCAACCCCTCCGATGCAGGCATGTCTATGGCTGGATCAAGGATAGCTTTTATGATGAAAACCCGCTTCATTACGAACCGGGTTTTCTGATAGATCTCATCTTTGTTTCTAAACAAATCAGTATCCGACAAAAGTTGCGACAACAGGTTAAGCAGAAGAGTTGGTACAGCCATCACAACCACCATCGCAGCAACCCAAGCACTGCGAACACCCGCATGAAGGTCCCTTAGGTTTATTGGCCGCTTGCACTTTACTGGCTATTAGAGTATAACCGATAAAGCCAAGCGCGGGGATAACCGCTTTACCGGTCGCCTTAAAGAACTCCCTACGATCCATGACTTCTGGCTTATCTTGTGCCGGTAACTTCGTCATAGTGCCACACCTCCTTTCCTCCTTCACTCTTGAGACGACTTACTCGTTATCATTGGAATAATCTAGCATACTTCGGTATGAAACAGTAATAATCCTACTTAGGGCAACGAAATTATTTTGGCGAATCAAATTCGAAACTTTCCATCCAGCTTTTTACCGTCCCTTCAATCACCTGGCCAGACGACTTCACCCCGTTGATTGACATAGGTCAACTCCTCCTCAAATAAGTTTTTTTATCCACCTTGCCCTGATTCACATACCCTAGAGATCTTTGATATCCTTCACTGCTATTTGGCGAGCCCAGGAAGACCCTATGGCGTTTTGACAATGTCACCCTCATATTGCCGGAAGAGTCTTTTATTTCCCATTCAGTCCCAGGCCGGCTTCCAGGGTACGTTGATTACCGGAGACCGGCTGGTCGGATTGCCCAGCTTTTCGATCAGCGCCCCTTCAAAGCGGCTAAAATGCGAATCTACCAGCGCCGCGTGGTTGCCGCCGCCGTCACCGATATGATGATAAGTAACCACAAAATTTGCGGTACCCTCGAAAAGTAGTCTCCCCTGGATATCCGGTTTTGCTTGTCACTTAATGCCATGCTCGATGTACTATGATCTCCGTTATTAATTCTCTGGGCCACCTCTCACAAGTCCCGATTGACCGAGCGCTGCTTTTCTTTGTCATAGAGTGTGAGATTTTTGTAATCTATACCCACCACGCTGTGTTTGTTCCAGCTTCTGTCTTTGTATGCGTAATGTTTGTGCAGTTCGATCTGAATGGTGATTCCCTTATCCTCAATCTTCCAGAAGTCACCACAGGGTTTCCAAGGCTCGTTACCCGCAAAGCGATACTGAGAATAGGGCATGCCATATTTACTGGTTAGTTGAGTTTCATAGTCGCTAAAATTCTGATCGACAAACCACCGAAAATCCCCTTCCGAGACATCATGGTATGCATCTAAAAAGTTTGCGCCGCCTTCCCAAAATACGTTATTGATAAACACAAAAGTCAAATACGCGCGGCGGGCGGCAAACATTCCGACATAAATGTCTGTATCACCGCTCGAATCGGGATCCCTTGAATAATTCAGTTCGGCCATTTTTTTGGCTATCTCACCACGGCTTGTTCCCCAGGGAATATCCATAAACCCATCGATTCCGGTAGCGCTTGCACTGGAGTTCCCGAAAACCAGCAGCAACAGACATGCCGCAATCATTGTGAGCCTGCAATGCTTCACCATGCTCAAACACCATCTGCCGAGCTTTGACCGACAAGACATTTCAACCTTTTCTTTCATAACAATCTCCTCCCTACTCTCTTATAGAAAGCTTTGATCTTACTCGGGACGCCCGAACAAGTGCGCCTCATAAGCAGCAAACTGCGGGTTCTCGACTTTCAGCAATCCGTGCAGCATGCCAAAGGCGGGCATGACTTCGATTTCGATCTTCAGGTCGTTCGCCAAACTCCAGTATAGGCCACCCCTGCCTGGCTTCCACCGCGGGTTGCCAAGTAAATCGGTCAACCGCTGCAGGACCTTCTCATAATTTCGCCCGTCAAAGCTAATCGCCCCCCGCTGCAAGCCCCGGTCCCGGTCGAATAACATCCAGGCCTCCTTGACCTGCGGCACGTCACCGAGCAAGGCCGAAACATCGACTACCGCAACATAGACCCGCAGGACTTCTGCCATGGTCTCGTCTTGGGTCGCGCCGGGAATGGAGGCCGGAGACGAGCCCCAGGGGATACCGGCAAATCCTGGTGGCAGATTATTCGCTTTGAGCTTAAAATAGTCCGGTAAGACAGCTTGCGCCTGACTGGCGATTATTGCTCCAGGCGGCTCCACGCTGGCCCAGTCTGTCCGGGTCCAGTCGGCGATTACCACGCCAGCCGCATCGAAATACAACTGCTGGATGATCACAAACCTGTCCGGCCGAACATCGACCTGGCACAGCACATAGGCCGCCGCGCCGAACCGGCCGGGCTCCAATCCAGCCTGACGCCGCGCGGACACGAGCTGTTCCAGCCCGGCACTGGTGGGAATAAGTTTTAGCCAAAAAACGGCCGACTCCTCTCTCCCCGCCACCTTGACGAGCGAAGCCGCTTCGGACTTAAAGGCTGGCTGCTCTTCCGCCTTGCAGAGTGACGCGGCAAAGGCAAAATTAGCCGCCAGGGCCGCCGCTACCATCCACATAACCCAATATCGCTTGATTTTCATCCACAGTCCCCCTTCGCGCGTGGGCCCATGCGTCTTTGCATTTGCCCTCCAGCCTCGATCATTTCACCGGGCAGTCGCCAGGCGGCATACGGCCCATCATTTGCGAGTACAGGCAGGTCTGCAACCGCCGATTTTCAAACAGGACTTCTACCGATCCTTCCGTAAGGCCGCCTTCCGGTAAATGCCGCAATAGGATCAGTCTCAGTTCGTCCTTTTGCCCCGCGGGGCCGGCGAGCTTGTTCCAGTAAGTTACCCTGGTCTCCGGCGGGCCTGCTTCGTCCGTGGCCTGGCCATATTGCTGAGTGAACAACGCCTGCAGACGCCCGAAACATTCGCCGACTTCCGAGCTGCGGTCCTTGTCCCATACTTGACAGATGCCGCTGACGGTGACCCTGTAGAAATGGTTATTCCACAAGCTAAACACCACATAAGCCGGATAGCCTTCGAAGTTACCCCGGTAACGGACCGCACTGCCTTGATTCAGCACCGTTTTGCCGCTGAACCCCTGCGCGGTCATCGCCCGGTCGATCTGCTCCAGCCCGGTTCCCCACGATACGCCAAGGAACCCTTCCACCGGCGGCGCGGCATAACTTGTCGCATGGATCATCAATAACAGGCTCAGTGCGAGGATTACGCCGGGAATCTTTCGCATGTCATTTCTTCCTTTCCGCCTCTTTCGTTAAAAGCATCGGGCCTTGATTCTTTCCTCAACTCCAGACATAGGGTGTTTAACCCTGGTCTTCGAGCAGACCGCCGCATAATATTGCCATATTGCGGGCTCCGTCATTTATTTAAAGTCTGGCGCCATTTGGCTTAACTGGGTCAAACGCCGTTTGGCTGTTGCCAAGTCGGCGTCGTTTTTGTCTTCTCTGGCGAACCTGATATAGGCAGTATAGTCCATTTTCGCAGCGTCCTGCTCCCCTGTCCGGTCATAGACTTCCGCCCGGTGGAGGTAGGCTGTCTCCAAGGTTTGATCCATGCCTAAGGCTAAATCAAAATCTTTCAGCGCTTCGGCCAACATTCCTTTCCCGGCATAGGCATAGCCGCGAGTATCATAGAACATTGCCTCTTCCGGTCCGACAGTCAGCGCTTGATTGACATCGTCAATGGCTTGGTCGTATTTCCCCATCTTCGCATAGACGTAGGCGCGGTTGTTATAGGCCTTCGCATAATCTGGAGTTAAAGCCAGCGCCTGATTGAAATCGTCAAGCGCAAGCTCATATTTCTGTAAAACGACATAAACTCCGCCGCGGTTGTTGTAGGCCTTCACATACCGCTGGTCAACCTTGATAGCAGAGCTGAACTCGCTGATCGCTTTTATCGTACTCACCCTGCCGGACGTAATTCATTCCTTTCGCGTTGTAATCTCCCGCGCTCACCGCCCACGCCGATGCCGGCAGGGCTGTCAGAACCATCACAGCTGCAAGTATGAGGCTACTGCGAAGATATGCCATAATACATCTGTTCATCCGGTATTCCCTCATCGGTTAGATAAAGACATTATTCCACTTGCTGAACCAATGCGAAACTTGTAAAGTCGAAGACATCATTTAATATTCCTTCTTTTGCAGTAAACGCAGCTTCCAGCCCCAAGTAACGCGCACCCTGAATTTTTTGCACGCCACTCTGTGCTACACGTAAACACAATCCCAATTACACCTGCATAACGTGCGCGTTCATTTTGGATAAGGGCCTTCACTTCCAGGCGCTCTTTTAATGTCCACAATAATTGTTTTGGCGTTCTGAGGAAGCTTGAAAACCAAAATCGGCTCCTGACTTGCTAACCAGCCCTTATCGTCAGATGAGTGATATTCAGTCAGAGAAATTTTAATTGTTGCTGAGTTCTCCGTAATATTCAGGTTGTACTTGTATTGAGTGATCGTACGCCCAGGTTGAATAATTACAAGGAAATACTTCGTGAAATCGACTTCCGGTTTTTCAGGGGGTATTCTAAGGGTTGACCAGATACTATCTAAGGAATCCTGAGACTTAACAACCGCATAGGTTGGCGCTTCGGTGCCACCATAAGATATTTGCCAATAATCGATTATCCTGTTTCGGAGGTAATGGAGCAAAACTTGCAACTATCTCCTTCTTTGAATTTCCCCTTATCGTCCCACCCTGAGGGAACAGGGACTTCAACGAGATGATTCATGACATTTCCGCCGACAATATCCACCTTGCCATCTTCGGCTTTAGCAGGAACAAGCCCCAGCCCGACTACGACTGCGACCACAATGAGTATAATTGACGTTCTCATGATCTTTTTGTGATTCATTTGATTCTCTCCACTCTTTTCTTTCCAGAATTGTCGTTTAGCTTCATTGTCAGCCCGTTCATCGCAATAAAAAATTGCAAGCGGTCTTCGGTTTTTTATTCGAATAATATAATGGCAAATCTAATACCGGAAATTACAAGACCAATTACCCCAAGTATATCCACAATCACGATGATTTCAGGTATACCGAAACCGAACACGCAGACCCTTCCCTTTCGAAACTATTGACTGTAAAGCCTCCAAAACAAGTTGCATAACCCCACTAGCACAAAAAAATACTACTCCCTATCGATGTGAGTAGTTCCTGTGCACAGCCTCATGCTAAAAATACTGGTGCGATTCAGCGACAATCCCTATTCATTTGCTCCGCCAGCAACACTCACCCTCAGCATCACGCCCCGAAGCGGCATGCGCAATTCCCATTGTAATGTTCTAGCTAGTCCTTGGCTATCCCTCCCCGTTCGATGCGATTATATAAATATCTTTGTCGAATTTATACTGTCCATCCATCTTCGCGTCGCATCGTTACAATCCACTAAACGCAGGATGGGCCAAAAAGCATCCATTCCCCGGAGCACCTTCTCAATCTCCCGCGCCCGTTCGAGCGTTTCGCGCCGCACAATTTCAGCCTGAGTTACAACCGACCGCTTGCCCCGCAATTCCTCCATCTCGCCGTTT
>Ga0316232_1002128_pt1 | contig 21433 bp, 20 predicted proteins | sample TBHtaG_FD_206006 | JGI IMG/M metagenome (GOLD analysis project Ga0316232, IMG submission 206006) | Freshwater microbial communities from Trout Bog Lake, Wisconsin, USA - TBH18025_13 | ecosystem: Environmental > Aquatic > Freshwater > Lake > Hypolimnion/Profundal zone | place: USA: Wisconsin... | reverse complement strand
GGCCAACCGCCTCCACCAAGCTGGACCACAGTTCCGGGAGATTTCTGGATGCGGGAGCCGCCGCCACCGGGGCTGCGGTCGGAGCGCCGGGCACCGCCCCGGCTCGCGGGTGGGCAGCGGTTGCGGCTGGAGCGCCGGCCTCTGGCACGGCCCGTTGGGGTGCCGTAACAGGTTCGGGCTGGGTCGGTGCCCGGCGCTCCGGCGATTCGGCAGCCACTGGCCGGGCGGGCTGCGCCGCGGCCACGCTGGGGCCGTTCTGACCGCGAAGTTGATTTAGCTGCCTTAGCACCGCGTCCAAGGGCAGCGCATTGCGGGCTTCGATGGCTCGCAGCAGCGAGACTTCCAGCAAGATCTTCTTGGACGCCGCGTCCCGCAGCCGCAATTCGGCATCGGCAAAAACCTCGAGGATGCGCGTAAACGCGTCCGAACCGGCCAGCGATGCCTGGGCTTTCAAGGCCGCCACTTCCGCCTCGGACACTTCCAGCAGGTTCAAGTCGCCTTTGGATACCTGGAAAATCAGCAGGTTGCGAAAATGATTCAGCAGGTCGCCCAGCAACCGGCCCAGGTCCTTGCCCCCGCGCGCCAGTTCATCCAGTTGGGTGAGCGTCACGGAAACCTCGCCGGCTAGCACGGCCGCGCTTAATTTGAGAATCTGGTTTTGGGCCGCCAGCCCAAACATCGAGAGCACGTCGGCTTCCTCGATCTGGTCGCCGCAAAAGCTGATGAGCTGATCCAGCGTGGACTCGGCGTCGCGCATGCCGCCGTCCGCGCCGCGCGCAATGGCGTGGAGGGCGGCGGCGTCAATGGTCACTTTTTCCTTCCCGGCGATTTCCGCGAGGTGTTTGGTGATAAGCGCGCTGGGAATGCGGCGCAGGTCAAAGCGCTGGCAGCGCGAGAGAATGGTGGGCAGTACCTTTTCCGGGTCGGTCGTCGCGAACATGAACTTCACATGCGCGGGCGGCTCCTCGAGGGTCTTGAGCAGCGCGTTAAACGCCGCCGTCGAGAGCATGTGGACCTCGTCAATGATGTAGATTTTAAACTTGGAGTTGGCGGGCGAGTATTTGCAGGTTTCGCGCAATTCGCGCACCTGTTCCACGCCATTGTTGCTGGCGCCGTCAATTTCCATCACGTCCAGCGCCCGGCCCTCGGTAATTTCCTGCACGCGCATGTCGGCGTCGTTGAAATCAATTCGGGGACCGTCCGTGCAGTTGAGGCATTTGGCAAAGATGCGGGCGATGGTGGTTTTGCCGGTGCCGCGCGGGCCGCAGAAGAGGTAGGCGTGGGCGATGCGCTGCTGGGCAATGGCGTTGGCGAGCGTCTGGGTGACGTGCTCCTGCCCAACGACATCGGCAAACCGCTGCGGGCGGTACTTTCTGGCAATGACCTGATATGACATGTGCGAATTCCGATTTACGATTGCCGATTTGCGCCCAAAATGCAACTGCGACGAGCGGGAAAAACCAGAAATCGCAAGGGGAAAGGTGCCAGGGTGACTGCGGCAATTGCAAAGCATACTGCCGTTGCTGCCTTCCGGCCCTGGCGGGATTCGTAAGTCCACACTCCACAGGCCCTGGCAAAAAAGATTGTGTGGGAAGGCCAACCCGCCTTCAAGCAGAAATGCCATTTTTTTGGGGCGTGATGCGTGAGGGTTGAGGGTTGAGTGGGGACATTGGGTGGGCGAACCCCAACGCGGTTCAAATCATCCAGCCCAGGCTTGTCCCGCTGCGGGACTACCCTGGGTTCTCCTCTAAATAAAACCCACAACCCCAACGGGGTTGTATCGCGATTACCGCAACGCCGGCCACCTGCGGTTTCAGCGCTTACGGTACCACCGCCCGGTAAAACCGCTGGTTGAAATTCGTGGCCGCCCGGTCGTGAAACGTGACGGTGGAATTGGTGGCTTGGAAACTGGTCAGGGGCATCCAATTGACGAGGTCGGTGGAATACTCAATGTGCCCGTCCAGAACGCCTGACAGTTGCAGGGTGAACGCCGGACCTTCCGGCGCACTCGGTTTGCTGGTGGCAAACGACAGGCGGAGCTTGAAGCTGTTCATTCGTAGGCCTGACTACTTCCACATTGGTTATTGGTGGACACGTCGAGGAAATAGCCGGTCGCGCCGCTGACACTATTCCAATTGGCCGTGTATCCGTTGCTGGAAACGCCAGTTGCCGCGATGGCCGTCGGGGCTGTGGGAGCGGATCCCGACGCGCTGACTGATCTGGATCGAAGAATCGCGTAAGCCGTGGGATTGTTGTTGTTGGGCGATGTCGCGGTGAGGGGCAGGGTGCAGGGGCCGAGAACGGCCTCATTTACCCAAAGGTAATTTTTCCTCGCGCCGGGATAGGGGATTGGGCCGCCGGCATATTGCACACTCAGCGTCTGGTTTGGGCTGGGGATATTCGGGGTGCCGAAATTTGCGGAAAAATAGCTTCCCACCACTTGGACGGCTATACCTGCCGCCACTGTGATATTAGTGGTTGCAACAAACATGCTGCCGCTGGGCGCAAAGCTCGTTTGGCTGACACGGGAATGGGTTTGCGCGTCGACACTATACTGCAACAGAGTGAATCCAAAAACTATGATTAGGAACTATTTCATGTTTTTATTTTTGGAGTCATGGCGGTTGAATTGTTTGAGAAAAGAACAAGCCCTGCCCCAAGGCAACCGGGCGGCAGATTATTGATGAACTCGAGCATATTGCCTAGTCGGTTACTTGGATTCACGCCGGAGCTACGGAGGTTCACTGGCGGCGCTTGTTTTTCAGCCGCTCCGCGCCGGGACGTCGCGCGGTCCGGCGTTGATGAGGAATCCGCCAAGTTGGATTCAAGTATCGGCGCGGCGACAGCTCGTTTCAGGGGATTGCTAGCGCGCGAGCGCGTTGAGGTCGGACCGCGACCGGTCCCCGGTCGCAGCGCTGGGAGTTCACGCACAGGCTCCAGAGGTTCGCCACGCGCGGCTGGTTATTGCGGCCGCTGCGCGCCGGGACGTCGCGCGGTCCGGCGTTGATCACAAATCCGCCAAGATGGTTAAAGTATCGGGATGGCGACAGCTCGTTCCCGGGGATTGCTGGCTAAAAACGAAAACGTGGTGACGGACCGTCCCCACCTCTGTTTGGGCCGGCCCCACCCCGGTTTTGCGCGCTTTGCTGAATTCCTGCTCCAAACAACTTACGATTGCTTTTGGCGGTGTTTGCCCTAGCGTTTGTATTGCAAACGCATGATCAACATTTTACATCCCGCGGAGTTGCCTGGCCTGCCGGTGGGACGACTCAAGCATCTTGGACTGACCGACCGCACGTTCGCCGACACACAGATCACCGAACTCAGCCATGCGACGGACGAGCTGGTCTATCTGTTGCCATTGGAAGCGATGAACGCCAAAACGTGGCCGAGGCTGCGCGTGCAGTTCGCCCGGGCGAATCGGCCCTACATCATTTGGCTGGAAAAACCGACCACTCATGAGGTGGCGCGGTGCATGCGGGACGGGGCTTATGATGTGTTATCCGCAGAAGATTCGGATGACCGCTGGAGGGAGGCCATGGTGGCTGTGGCGGAGAACCAGAAGGTCTGGCTCCAACTCTACGGCGGCAGGCCGCTGAGCGCGGAGGACGTGCTGCTGGGCCGATCCGAGGCCATCCAGCGTCTGCAACAAGCCATTGACCGCCTTGGCCCCACCGATGTTTGCGTGCTCATCCAAGGCGAATCGGGCGTGGGCAAAGAACGCGTGGCGTCCGCCTTGCACAAGGCGGGTCAAGACGGGCCATTCATCCCGCTGAATTGCGCGGCCATTCCCAAGGATTTGCTGGAAGCCGAATTGTTCGGGGTGGAAAAGGGCGCATTCACCGGCGCGCACAAGGCGCGGCCCGGCTTGGTGGAACAGGCCAACGGCGGCACCTTGTTCCTGGATGAAATCGGGGAAATGGAACTGGGCGTGCAGCCCAAATTGCTGCGGTTTCTCGAAACCCGCAAGGCCCGCCGCGTGGGTGGCGAGGCCGAGTATCGCGTGAAAGTCCGCGTGGTCTCCGCCACCAACCGCAATCTCGACCAGGAAATCGCCGCGAGCCGTTTTCGGGCCGATCTCTTCTACCGGCTGGCCGAAATCATTTTGCAGGTGCCGCCGCTGCGGGCGCACTTGGAAGACATCGCCGACCTGGCGCCGGCTTTTTTGCGGCAGGCTAACGAGCGCTTCGGCAAGAACTTCGAACTGCTCGAACCGGCGTTGATCACGCGCTTCCACGAATATGGCTGGCCTGGCAACGTCCGCGAATTGAAGAGCACCATTGACCGGATGGTATTGTTGTTTGACGGCCCCATCCTGCGGGCGCCTTGGTGGGATATGCCGGAAAACCGGCAGTCCAGGGCTATTTCGGCCCCGCCAGCTCCGGACCCTCTGTCTGCGCAGCCAGAGGCGGCAATGGCTTTTGCGGCCACTCCGCCGGTGGCACCCGCGCCATCCGGGGCGCCGCCTCTCAACATGAAGCAACGGCTGGCGCTGGCCAAGAAGCTGCTCGCCGAAAGTGATAATAATTTTACGTGGGTGGCGGGCCAGCTTGGCATCAACTCGTCCACCCTCTGGCGCTGGCGCAAGAACGGCAAGCTGGAATGAGAACGAAATTACTATCCATCAAATTGTTCGCAGCTTGCGCAGATCTTTTCGTCCTCGTCCTTGAAAACCGGAAAATTCGCGGATGAGGACGAGGACGATTTGGTTGCGGCGTTAGCCGCGCTGTGTCCGTCTGCGGTTTAGTTGACTTTCCGTGGTGTGGATGTAGGTTGCGGCTGGATGAATTCTGATTTTCTTTCAGATTTTCGCGCCTTTGTGTCACTGCTGTGGCAAAATCGCCCGATTCTCATCGTGCTAATATGTGGGGGCTTTATCGTCTTTGTCCTGCTGGTCGTGGATGCCCATCGCCATCGCAAGCAGCAAAAAAACCGCCACAAACGGCTGCATTGACGCATGAACAGGAAACATTCAACGCCCAACATCCAACAAGCGCTCCATTGGGAGATCCATGGACGTTCGAGGTTGAATGTTGAGTGTTGAATGTTTCTTCAGCCTTACCCCGCACTCTCCAAATCAACGTCGCCATTGGCGTTGCCCGCCGCGAGGCTGGGGACGGGCTGGCCCGCGTTGGGACTGGGCCGGGCGCCGGGATGGTCCGTGCGATGGGCCGCGCGCAGTACGGCGGTCGTCCTCCCCAGGCTGGAACAGGGGGGCGGCGGCGGAATAATTGAATCCCTCCGCTTTTTTCCGCACCAAGCCGCGGCCGATGAATCGCTCCAGCGCGCGCAGTTCGCCGTGATCCTCTGGCGTGACAAAACTGATGGCATCGCCCACCGCATGGGCCCGGCCCGTGCGGCCAATGCGATGGACATAGTCCTCGGAATGCATCGGGAAATCGTAGTTTACCACATGCGAAATGCCGTCCACGTCAATGCCGCGCGCCGCGATGTCCGTCGCCACCAGTACGCGCACCGCGCCGGACTTGAAATCCTGCAACGCCCGCAGCCGCTGGTTTTGCGAACGGTTGGAGTGCAGCGTGGCGGTGCGCACCCCGCGCTGCTCGAGCTGCCGCGCGATCCGGTCCGCGCCGTGCTTCATGCGGGAAAACACCAGCACCATGTTCATGCCGGGATCTTGCAGCAGGTGCAGCAGCAGGGCGGTCTTCAAGTGTTTTGGCACTTCATACACGAGCTGGGTCACCGTCTCGGCGGGGTTGGCGCGGCGGCCAATCTGGACGATTTTGGGTGCGCGCTGGAATTCATGCGTGAGCACCTCGATTTCCTTGGACAGCGAGGCCGAAAACATCAGGGTCTGGCGCTGCTTGGGCAACTGCTGCACGATCCGCCGAATGTCCGGGAGAAAACCCATGTCGAGCATGCGGTCAGCTTCGTCGAGCACCAGGAATTTTAAGTGCGAAAAATCCGCGCATCGCTGGCGCATCAGATCCAGCAGCCGCCCCGGGCAGGCAATCACCACGTCGGTGGCTGCCCGCAACGCGCGGATTTGCGGCTGCTCGCCCACGCCGCCAAACACCGTGGCGACCGTCAGCGGCAGATGCTGCGCGTAGATTTTCACGTTCTCCTCGATCTGGACCACCAATTCGCGCGTGGGCGCGACGATGAGCACGCGCGTGCCGCGGCGTGGGCCGGGCGCTGGCGCGGCCAGTTTGGAGAGCATCGGCAGCGTGAACGCTGCCGTCTTGCCGGTGCCGGTCTGCGCAATGCCGATGACGTCGTGGCCTGCAATGATCAGCGGGATGGCGGCGGTTTGAATCGGTGTCGGCTCGGTGTAACCGGCGGCTTGCACCGCCCGTAGAATTCTGGCCTCAAGGCCAAGCTGTTGAAATGGCATCGTCCAGCAGTTTACCACTCCGGGGCGCAAATGGATACAGGGATTATATTACTATCAGCTGAACGCGGATTCGCCTGCCAGACCGATGGATTGGCGGGTGGAATCCAATTTGACCTCCGCTGGGTCCAAGCTCCAGCGTGCGGCTAGTTGGGGCACCCTGTCAAAATTGGTTTCCACATCCAATATGGTGGCGGTTGGCTCGCCATAAGCGAAGGTTTTCAGGCCCACGGCGGTTTCCGGCAGCGTGGGGCTGCCCTGATTCCAAACGGTTTCGCCGGTCCAAGCGTACCCCCGCGTGACGCAGCCGTCATCCAGCCGCGCCCAACCGTGGTGCCGGGAAAACTTCTCCGCATAGAAGAACTGCACATGGCCAAGTTTGCGGCTCAGCTCCGTGAGAAACAGGAAGGTGGCGTCCACGTCGTCACTCGGGGTGGGCAGGCCCAAGCCAGTGACGATCACCCATCCGCCATGCACGCGCGGACTGATGAAAAACTCGTGACTGCCGGCCAGACCCTCCACCCAGGAACAGGGCGCGGCGCGGTTCAGGCCAAGGGCGGTTTTGACGGCCTCGGTGGAAACAGACCGGACCGCCATCCAGCAGGCCGGGCGGGGGGGGGCGTCCGGTCGGAACGGCAGAAAATTGAACGCCTCGGCGAATGATTTTTGTTCCCGTTTCGTCCGCCGATTCACCGCCGCCATCCAGCCCAAGACCAGCAAGCCGATAATCATGGCCACGGTGTTCAAGGCCAGCAACATGATCAGCGTATTGGACTCCGGCGGCGGCATACCCTGGAGGCGGCGATCAACCGGCGCCAAATTCGGAGCGGGACATGGCGCCGAGTTGCTTCTCGGTTTCGGAACTAAGGCCGGTAAAGACGAGGGAGACGTGATAGCCGGCGTGCTTGTTGCCGGCGCAGGCGACAATGACCCCATGGCAGGAAATCCGGCTGCCGCCTCCAGGCGAGAGCAGCGCGACGGTCATTTCGCTCCACTCGTTGAACGGCTTGGGGCTGCGGAATTCAATGCCATTCTTGTGGATGGAAACCGCGTCCGCAGACAACTCGAGCTTCGCGTCGCGCCCGCTGACGCTGACCGAAGACTGCAAGGAACTTGTACTGATCAATCTTTTAGCACTCATAAACAAGTATCACACCATAGCACGCCCGCTCAATCCGTCAAATTAGTGATTGCAATCAAATGGATTAGCTCACCATTCAATGATGGCGGCCCCCCAGGTCAGTCCCGCGCCAAAGGCCACGATCAAAATCAGGTCGCCGCGGACCACGCGGCCGGAACGCACGGCTTCATCGAGCGCAATCGCCACGGAGGCGGCGGAGGTGTTGCCATATTTGTGCAGGTTCACAAACAATTGCTCCGGTGCGGCGCCCAGCCGCTCGGCGACCGCGTCAATGATGCGGCGGTTGGCCTGGTGGGGGATGACACACTTGATCTTGGTAATGTCAATTTCGCACCGGCTCAAGACTTCGTTGGCGGCGGCGCACATGGCTTGCACGGCGTTCTTGAACGTCTCCTTGCCATCCATGCGAAGGTAATGCAGGCCGTCCTGCAAGGTCTGGGCGGAGGCGGGGCGGCGGCTGCCGCCGGCGGGCATGGACAGCAATTCGGCCTTGGACCCATCCGCGCCCAGCACCGTGGTGAGGAGGCCGTGGGAAAACGGACGGTTCTGCAAGATCGCCGCGCCGGCGCCATCGCCAAACAGCACGCAGGTGTTGCGGTCCTTCCAGTTGGTGATGGCCGAGAGTTTTTCCGCCCCGATGACCAGCACGGTTTCAAAAGTGCGGGCCGTGATGAAGCTCTGGCCGACTTCCAGCGCGTACAGAAAACCGGAGCAGGCCGCCTCAATATCGAACGATGGAATGCGCCGCGCGCCGATTTTTTGCTGCACCAGGCAGGCGGTGTTGGGAAACGGCGTGTCGGGAGTGATGCTGGCGACGATGATGAGGTCAATCTGGTCCGCGGTGATGCCGGCCATCTCCATGGCGCGGGCTGCGGCCTTGGCGGCCAGGTCGGAGGTGAATTCGTCGGCGGCGGCAATGCGGCGCTCCTTGATGCCCGTGCGCGTGGTGATCCATTCATCGGACGTATCCACCATGGCTTGGAGGTCGGCGTTGGTGAGGATTCTTTCCGGCACGTAGGAGCCGACGCCGGTAATGGAGCAGGTGCGGCCGACGAAGTTATGTTTGGCGCGGGGATTCTTCATGGGTTGGCGGCACCGACGGTTTCGACCTCGAGAATTTGGTTGGCGGCGGCGATTTCGCGGGCGATAACCTGGCTGATCTGGTGTTGTACGGCATGGGCTGTCATGCGGATGGCGCTGGTCACCGCGCGCTCGCGCGCGGAGGCGTGGGCTTTGAAGACGACGCCGTTAAAGCCCAGCAACGGCGCGCCGCCATACACTTCCGGGTCCATGCGGCGGCGGATCGCCTGGAGCGCCCCCTTGGCCAGATAGGCGCCCAACTGGCGCTGGGCGGTGTGCATCAGCTCGCGCTTCAGCATGGAAAACATGGCCACGGCCAGACTTTCCACAGACTTCAACACCACATTGCCAACGAAGCCGTCACAAACGACGACATCCACGTGGTCCTTGAACAAATCGTGGCCCTCGACATTGCCGATAAAATTCAGATCCAGTTTTTTGCAAAGCCGGAACGCCCCCAGCGTCAGTTCATTGCCCTTGGAGTCCTCGGTGCCAATGCTCAACACCCCCACGCGCGGGTTGGGGCGCTTCAGCACCTCGCGGGAATAGACGCTGCCCATGACCGCAAACTGCGCCAGGTGAACCGGCTTGCACTCCACATTGGCGCCGGCATCCAGCAGGACGAATTCGTTTTCCTGCCGCGGCATCACGGTGGCGATGCAACCGCGGTCCACCCCGGGGATGCGCCCGACTTTGAACGTGCTGGCGGCGAAAATGCCGCCCGTGTTGCCGAGGGAAACAAGCGCATCGGCCTTGCCTTCGCTCACCAGTTCGGCGGCGCGGGCGATGGAAGAATCCCGTTTCTTGCGGAGGGCGACGACCGGCTTGTCCTCCATCTCCACCACTTCCGTGGTGTGGATCACGCGGACGCGGTGGTCGCGAAAACCGCGCGGCGGCAAGGAGGCGTGAATTTCCTCCTTATTGCCCACGAGATAGATGACGGAGAGGTCCTTGCTTTCCTCCAAGGCGCGTTTGACGCCGGCGATGATCACACCACAACCGTGATCGCCGCCCATGACATCCACTGCGATTCGCATGGCCAACCTGTCACGCGCCCGCAGTGACGGTCAGCACCTGGCGTCCCTTGTAAAAGCCGCATGCGGGACAGACGCGGTGCGGCACATACGGCGCATCGCACTGCGGACACTTGCCCAGCTGTGGAAGCTTGAGCACACTGTTGTAAGCCCGGCGCTGTTTCTGCCGGCTCGTTGACGGTTTACGTTTTGGAACGCCCATAAATTCTATTTCAGTTTCAGTTTATCCAGTTTGGCCCACAGGTCCGGGGCCGGTTTTTCCACGACTTTGGCCTTGCGGGCGGTTTTGTCTTTTAATCCTCCGCAATCCAGTCTGCACAACGGGCGTTGCGGAAAGTCGAGCAGAATATCTTCCCGGATGAAAGGAGTCAAGTCCACACAATCATTGTCCACCGACACCGCGTCCTCCCCCTGCAAGGGCAGGTGCAGCGCCCAGCCGGCCAGATGCAAATTGGTGGTGAACTTTTTCAGGCACCGGGCGCACTCGCAGTCCAGCGGCAGCGTCAGCGAGCCGGTCACCAAAACCGCGTCATGCAGGAGTTCCACCGCCAAATCGTAGGCGAGGGGTTTTTCCACCCGGACCAGTTCGTCGTCTATGCCCAAATCGAGTTCGGCGACGGGCAACTCACCTCGCAGGTGAAGGCCGTGCTCGGCCAGGTGGCGCACATTGACTTTTAGCATCATGGCAAAGATCGCATAGCTAAGTTTTTTTGCGGAGCTCCAGCTTCAGTTTTTTGCGCAAGGCGGTTTGCACGTGGGGCGGGACAAAGGGACTGACATCGCCGCCCAGCCGGGCGATTTCCTTCACGATCCGCGAGCTTAAGAACGTATAGGTGTCCTTGGGCATCATGAATATCGTCTCGATGTTCTCATCCAGCTTGCGATTCATGAGGGCCAGTTGAAATTCAAATTCAAAATCCGACACGGCCCGCAATCCGCGCACAATGGCCCCGGCCTTCTTAGCCACCGCGTATTCCACCAACAAACCGTCAAAGGCATCCGTCGTGACGTGCGGCAGGTGCGTGACCGCCTTTTGCACCATGGCCTGGCGTTCTTCCAGGGTGAACAGCGGGTATTTGGATTCATTTTTGGCCACGGCCACGATCACGCGGTCAAACAGCTTGGCGGCGCGCTGCACCACGTCCAGATGACCATTGGTCAACGGATCGAAACTGCCGGGATAAATTGCAATGCGCATGCCGGAAGAGTAGCGGTGGGGAGCAACGACTGACAAGCGGCAAGTGACAGCGGATTGACGGGATGGCTGAGGTTCAGGCCGGTCCACGTGTATTTTGGGGCAGCGGCAGTTTGTCGCCGGGGAGTTGGCGACAAGCTGTCGCCACCCCTTGAGCGCACGAGCCGGGGGGAGGGTCAAGCAGCAATTCCAGGTAGATCAGATCCAGCCAGCGTCCGAATTTGAGCCCGACTTGCTTTAGTTGTCCGACTTGCTCAAAGTGGAATTTCCGATGCAAGGCGAGGCTGGCGGGTTGGTCCGCTTCGATGGCGGCAATGAGGGCGCGATGGCCGAGACGGCGGGCTTGGACGATCAATTCCCGCAACAGCTGCGAGCCGAGGCCGCGACCAAGCTGCTGGGGATGGATATAAATGGAATTCTCGACCGTGTGCCGGAAAGCCGAGCGCGCATGATAAGCGGAGAGCGATCCCCAGCCGGCCACCTGTCCGTCCTCCTCGGCGACGATCACCGGATGCTGACCGCCGTGCTGACGAAACCAACGCCGCCGGCCCGCGAGCGATTCGGGCGTTTCCTGATAGGTGCAGGTGGAGTGCCGCACGTAATGGTTGTAGATCTCATTGATGGCCGCCAAGTCGGATTCGGCGGCTTGGCGAAGCGTGATGGCTGGGTGCGGCATGACAGGGTTCAACCGCCTTTCGCCGGCTGCCACGGCACTTCGTAAATCCGCACGGGATTCTGAAAACCCTTGGGCTTGACGGGAAACAGTTCCACGCACGTGGACGCCAGCTCGGGGCTGTGCCGGAGCAGGTGGTTGTAAGTGGTGTCGCTAATGAGGATGCGTCCGCTGCCGGACTCGCCTTCCAAGCGGCTGGCCAGGTTGACTTCGCGGCCAAAGACCGTGTAATTCAAAATGTGCTGGTCCGAGCCCATCAAACCGACCGTGACCAGGCCGGTATTGATGCCGGTGCCAAGCTGCAAGGCCACGTGGAGGGGGCGGAGCGGCAGGCCGGTTGCCAACCGGCTGCGATTCTCCAATTCGCGCGCTGCGTTTTGCGCCAGCCGGCGCTCGTTCAAGGCCAGGATGGCGCGCTGCGCGTCAATGGCCGCCCGGACGCAGGCGAGCGCGTGTTTTTCATTCGGCGCGGGCGCGTTCCAGAACGCCATCACGCAATCGCCGATGTATTTATCCAGCGTGCCGCCGTGTTGTTTGATGATGTCGGCCACGGCGGCCAGATACAGGTTCACGGTCTCCAACATATCGCGCGCGGAAGCTTCCGCGTATTTTTCCGCCGTGATCAGGTCCACGTCGTTGTGGCGGATGAATTCAGAGACTTGCTCTTGCGCCTGGTCGGTGAGGGCGGTGAAGCCGCGCACATCGGCAAAGAACACGGTGACTTCGCGGCGCAGGCCATTGAGCGCGAGCAGGTCGGCTTCCAGCAGTTCTTCCACCACCTCCGGGGAGACTAACTTGGAAAAAACGGACCGGACGCGGCGTTTTTCGCGTTCTTCAAACATGACGCGATAGGTCGTCTGCAAGGTGTATTGCATGAGCACGGCGCCGGCCAGCGGATATACCAGCGGCAGCCACCAGCGAAACTTCACGAACACCACCGTCGCCAGGGTGGCATAGCCAGCCAGGAGCAGGAAGACGGCCAGCAGGCCCGCGAGCGCGCGCAACTGCCAGGTGAGCAGCGCCGTGACTGTGCCCAACAGGACCAGCAGGGCCAGTTCCAGCGGGAGGGAAATGCGGTGGATGAATTGTCCGGTGAGGATCGAGTTGGCCACGTTCCAGTGCTTGCTGACCAGCAGCGTGTCGTTTTCCAGCGGCGTCGCGCCGTGGTCGCTCAAGTCGTTGCCCTGCGCCTTGGAACCGATGACGACGAGCCGGTTACGAAAGTCGTCGCGCAATTCATTCGTCTGATCCTGCAGTCGCAATATGTCCTGCTGCAACACCTCTTCAATGGTCGCTTGCTCCAAGCGTGGGTCGTCCGCGGTTAATTGCCAATTGATGTAAAAACAGCCGTTGGCATCCACGGGCAATATGCGCTCCGCCCCGTTGGTCCCCCGCATAACGATTCTTCCGCCGGGCAAATCAATGGTGGCGTGGTCCAAGTCCAGCTTCAATTCCTGCGCGGCCAGCACGATGCCCAAATCCCAGACGCGCGTGAAAGGCTGGTCGTGGCGTTTCCAGCCCCGGGGAATTTCATCGCCCACAAAATCCGCCAGATCAAAGCAACCTTGGCGGTCCAATTTGACCGTGAAGTTGGTGCCGCCAGGCAGCGGCAGCACGATTTTGTCCGGCTCAATCCGGGCGTGATCCAGGTCAACGCCGAGTTGGCGGGAGGCGGATTTGAAGGCGGGATGCCACTTCTTATTGAAGCTGTGCAGGCGGCGCAATACCCCGTCGGAATCCTTCTCGGTGGAGATGTCCCCGAGCGCCAGGGAGTTGGTGGTGAACAAGTCCGGCGGAGTGGTCTCGGGGGTGAACGCGGTGATGACGTTGCCGGCCCGCCATGTCTGCGCGGCAAAGAAATCATCGGATTCCACCGCGCTGCCGTCGGCCATTTGCACGAGCGCATGATCGTGCCGCAGCTCTCCGAACAGCACGTCGAAGGCAATGGCTTTGGCGCCCTGCGCGGACAATTCCTCGACGACCCGGCCGTACACATGGCGCGGCCAGTAAAGCCCGTAGCCTGGTTTGCCCAGCAGTTTGCCGCTGAGGATGACCTTGATGCTGGAATCGGCCATGGCCACGAAGGCCAGGTTGGTCGCGGCCGGGGTCGGGAATTTTTGGGCGATGCGAACGCGCTGGTCGTAAGTCGTGCATTCCAGTTGATCGAGGAAATCCGGGTTGAAAAGCCGAACGCCGCAAATCAACAAGAGCACGGCCGCGGCGAGGGCCACGGGTCCGCGTTTGAGGCGTTTGAATTTCACGCCTTGGAATTAAAGCAAAAACCAGAGCAACTCAAGGCTGCTCTGGTTCAAAGTCAAACAACTGCTCCGCCGCAACCGGCGCAAAAGCGCGGGCTAAAATGCACCGCCACCAATATCTGAAGAGGTAAAGGTCTGGGTGCGGTCGTAATCAAAGCTGACAATCTGCCAGAAGGGGGTTCGTTCGATGGAAAAGACCTCCTGAAACAACGCCCTGAGTTCTGGGGTAATGGGCAACGGGTTCGGATTGCCGGATTCAAAGATCTGACCATCTTGGATAAGCAACGTCTGAGTGGCGCCATTTTTTGTGATGGCCAGCACCAGACCGTCGTCGCCGACCGTCTTGTACACCGACACGCTCTGGATGGTGCCGTCGTCATTGAGGGTGATGTTGAATTCAGTTCCCCGCACACCCGCGATGCCGGTGGGCGTCTTCACCAAATATTGGGCGGCAGGCGAGAGTTTCTTCACGCTGGCATAGATGCTGCCTTTCTGCAAATCGAGCTCGGTATCGCTCACGGTATCGGCTCCGGAAGAAGTGGTTGTCAGCTTGTCAATGGAAAGGGCGCTGCCTGGCATCATTCGCACCGTATTTTGCTCGATGGAAGGCCGATAGGTAACCATGCCGCGGACCGGGGAATCCACCGCCAGGGAAATGCGTTTTGGTGCCCAAGTCGCTTGGGGCGATTCGATGGCCTTGGCGAGGATCAAGTCCACCTCGCCATCTTGGCCGGTGTAAATTGTGGAGCCGGCTTCCAAATATTTTCCCTGCACGAGGGGATACTTGTGGGTGCCTTTGTCCAACGAATAACTGACTTCGCCCCGAACACGAATGACGGTGGCGAAACCGGGTTTGGACGGCTGGGCGGAAGCGGATAGCCCCGCGTTCAACAGCGCCCCGCCCATGGCAATGGCTAGAAGAGTTTGAAGTTTTTTCATAAATTCGCTGCTTAAATTTTAAGCTGTGCCAACCATACCCCGGCGTCAACCGATTTGTCAATGATCTTTTCCGTTATAAAACAAAGAAAGCGGCAGCCGTCCCGAGGCCCGGTCCAGCAATTTGGGCTCGCAGATTTCATATAGGTAATTCTTGGCCAGGTCGTTCCGCCAATCGGAGAGCTTGCCGGCCCGCCTAAACCATTGGCGGGCGGCGGGATAATCACCCAATTGCACGAAATGCCACCCGATGTTGGCCACCACATAATTGCCCCTGGGATCGCGGCTTTCGGCCTCGCAATAATATGGCGCGGCTTCCGTTGGGCGCCCCAGCCAGTCCAGGCACATGCCCGCGCGCAGCCGACAGTAGGCATCGTGCGGATTCAGCCGCATGCCCTGCTGGTAGAACTGGAGCGCCTTTTGTGCCTGTTCGGCATAGTTGTCACCGCCATCTAGACTCTGGATGCGGAAGCATTCGCCGATGTTGTAGGCGGTCAGATAATTCTTCGGTTCACAGGCCAGCGCGTGTTGCAGGGCGGCCGCCTGTTCGTTGGAATAGACCGGCTGCACTTCCGCGCGGGCGGTCCAGCTCATTTCTCCGCCCCGCCGCCAGGCTTGGGCACCCCAATAGCTCACCAGCAGGCCCAAGACCCCGGTCAGCGCGCATTGCAGCGGCAGCCGCGCGCGAATCCAATAGCGTTTGGTGGTGAAGCGCAAATTGCCGGCTACCAAAGCCAGGACCACCACGCCAGTTAGCGCGTTGGCGGCGATGTGCAGGTTGAAATCCACCAAGGAATGCACGGCGAGGGCGAAAAGCCCGGATACCCCGCCAAGAAAAAGCGCATAGCGGTTGCTCATGCCGGAGCCAAAATCGTTTTCCTCGCGCCGCACGTGCGGCCAGCTTCGCCGGAGGCCAACAATGAAAATACCGATGCCGCCAAAGACGATGAGTCCGCCTGCCACCCCCCAGTCCGCGAGCAATTCGAGGTAGTCGTTGTGGGCATGGTCGGGTCGCGACTGGAGCGCTTCTGGGCGATATTCGCGAAACCGATAGTCAAAGTGGCCCGGCCCGACGCCCCACCAGGGATGGTCGCGCCACAGGTGCGCCGCCGCGTCCCATATGTGCAACCGCGGCCACAGATCCAATGCGGCCGGCCCGCCGTCATCCGGCGTGACCACGTGTCGTTGGTACGTGATGGTGCGGGATAGGATTCGCGCCGTAAATATTCCCCCGCCTGCCAGCAGCAGCACCAGCACCAGAAAGGCGCGCAAGCGATGATTCCGGTGGCACATCAAGAGCCCCAGCAACAGAACCAGTCCGGCCGCCGCCGCCACCCAGCCGCCGCGCGAAAACGTCACCACCAGTCCCCCCAGGATGCACACCGTCGCATATGCCAGCACCACCCGGGTGGTGACTCCCACCCGGCCCGCCAGCAAAAAAGCCAGCGGCAGCGGCAGCACCAATTCCAAATACCCCGCGAAGTGGTCCGGATTAATATAGGTTCCCGAGGCGCGGCCCGGATACGGCGAGGTCAAGTTCCAAACCTGGTTGGAATGATGGGCGAATTGGGCCAGCGCGTAAGAAGCGCTCAGCGCCGCCACGGCGGTCAGCGTGTAAGCAATGGTCTCCGCCGATTCCTGACCGTATAAATTGCTGAGCACGGCGAAAAAAAGGAAGGCATACAGCAGAACCCGGAGGAGTTCCAATCGCGCCACGTATTCGATGTCCGCTGTGAAATAGCGCCCCACGGCATACAGCACAAAGGCGGCCACCGCCCAAGCCAGGGGCGGCCAGAGCAGCTTGGGTTTGTGGCCGCCCCACAGGCGCACCAGCCAAACCAAGGCCACGCCCATCACCAGCGCCTGCACCACGAGGGAAGTCCAGACATAGACCGCGCCAAACGCCAGCGGGGCAAATATCAGGGTGGCCACCACCAGGGCCAAAATACCGCGCTCGCACCACCAATCCAGATTCCTGCGGTTGAACACCATAAGACTCTAGACCCCGATCTGGGCTTGGATTGCACCACAGATTCTCTTGGACCAGACGGCCAGCGTCTTGGGGTCGCGGCCTTCCACCAGCAGACGCACCTTGGGTTCCGTGCCGGAATAGCGCAGCAGCACCCGCCCCTCTTGGGCCGACAAGGCCTTTTCCGCCGCCGCCACCAGACGATCCAGCCCGTCAAGCTGATCGAAAGGGGGTTTTTCGCGCACGACCAGGTTGGTCACCTGTTGGGGAAAGCGCGTCCAGCAGCGCGCGAGTCGCGAGAGCGGCTGGCCGCGGGACTTGAGGATGCGGAGCACTTGCAACGCCGCCACCAGGCCGTCGCCGGTGGTGCCGAGGTCGCGGTAGATGAGGTGGCCGCTCTGCTCGCCGCCAAAGTTGAACCCGCCGCGCAACAGGGCGTCAATCACGTGCTTGTCGCCCACGGGCGTGCGCAGCATTTTGCCGCCGGCCCGTTTGAAGGCGGCGGCGAGTCCTGCGTTGCTCATCACGGTGGCCACGAGCGTTTTTTTGGCGAGCGATTTTTCCGCCAGCATTTCCAGGCCGGTGATGGCCATGATGTCGTCGCCGTCAATCAGCCGGCCGGCCTCATCGCAAAGCAATACGCGGTCGGCGTCGCCATCATGCGCGATGCCGAGGGCCGCACCGTGTTGGACGACCAGCCGGCACATGGCCTCCGGGTGCATGGAGCCGCAGCCCAGGTTGATGTTCATGCCGTCGGGCTGGTTGCCAGAGACGACCACGTCGGCGCCGAGCTCGCGCAGGACGCAGGGCGAGGCCTTGTAAGCCGAGCCGTGGCCGCAATCCAGGACGATTTTCACGCCTTCGAGCGTCAGGCCTTTGGGAAAGGAGGACTTGACGAATTCGATGTAGCGGCCCAGGGCGTCGTCTATGCGGACGGCCTTGCCGATAAACTCGGCGCTGGGGCGGATTTTCTCCACCTCGCCGGAGAAGACCAGTTCCTCGATACGGGCCTCAATTTGGTCGTCCAGCTTGTAGCCGTCGGCGCCAAAGAATTTGATGCCGTTGTCGGTGTAGGGATTGTGGGAAGCGGTGATGACGATGCCGGCGTCCGCGCGCAGGCTGCGCGTGACATACGCCACGCCTGGGGTGGGCAGCGGACCGATGAACAGGACGTCCACCCCCATGGACAGGATGCCGGAGGAGAGGGCGTTTTCCAGCATGTAGCCTGAGAGGCGCGTGTCCTTGCCCAGCACGATCTTGTGCTTGCCGCGGCCGCGCGCCTGCGATTCAAGGGTTTTAAAGATATGCGCGGCGGCGCGGCCCACCCGCAAGGCGGTTTCCGCCGTGACGGGCTCCATGTTGGCGGTGCCGCGGACACCGTCGGTGCCAAAGATTTTTTTTGGTACGCTCATCCCGGTAAGTAAAGCAGAACTTGGGGCCGGGGAAAAAGAAAATCCAGCAGGGGTTCAAGATTTCGGCGGCACGACGACCTCAACCGTGGCCGGGGTGACCTTGACCAGCGTGGCACCGCCGGGCACCGACACATACACGGGCTGGTCCGGGTCCTGGGAGGAATCAAATTTGGAGAGGTCCACGGTCACCCGGATCTGGTTTTCCTGCAAGACCGACATGATCTCGGGCGGGCCGCTGACCGTGACGGAAACCTTGTCGGGTTTGACTCGAAACAAATGCATGTCGGCCGCCGTGGCCACAATGAACACGGGCAACTCGCCGTAGGTCACCGGACTGAAGGTGTTGGCGGGAACGGCGGCTTGCGGCTCCTCGATGATCTTGTGCACGGTGTACCAGATGAACGCGGCCAGCAGCAGGGAAAACAATTTCCAGCCGAAGTCTTTGAAGAAAATATCGCGCAACATGTGAGGAAATTCACCTCTTGGCCGCCGGGCGCGGCTCAATCTTGTTGATGACGGCCGGGCCGGCCGGCCGGCGGCGCAGCCGCAATTGTTTCCGGAGCCACTTCGCGAACCCGTCCGACTTCGCCGGGCGCAGGATCACGGAAGTCAGGAAGGCCCGCAATTCCTCGAGCGTTACTCCGCGCGTGAGCTGGCCTTTGTAGGCGTAGGAAATCAGGCCCGTCTCCTCGGACACCACCACGATGGCGGCGTCGGTTTCCTCGCTCAAGCCGATGGCGGCGCGATGGCGCGTGCCCAAGGACTTGTTCAAGTCGGTCCGCTGGGTCAGGGGGAAGATGCAGGCGGCGTAGGCGATGCGGTCGCCTTTCAAAATGACGCCGCCGTCATGTACGGCGTTGTTTGGGAAAAAAATGGTTTCCAGCATTTCGGGGGTGGCGTCACAATCCACCTTGATGCCGGACTCGACGGCCTCCTGCAATTGGATGGACTGCTCGATGGCGATGAGCGCGCCGATTTTGACATCCGCCAGGCGTTCGCAGGTCTGGATGATGACCTCGATGGCCTCGCGCTGTTCGCTGGTGGTGGCGAACAGCGGCAGATTGCCGAGTTCGGCGAGCATCCGGCGGAGCTCCGGCTGAAAAATCACCATGGCGCCGACCGCGATGAAGACGGAGGCACTGCCCAGCATCCACTGCAAGACGCGCAAATGCAGGATGGTGGTGACCAGGGCCAGGGTGAGCAGCACCACCACGAACCCGATGACGACCGGCCAGCCGCGCGTGCCGCGGACGAACTTGAAAACAAAATAGATCAGCACCGCGAGGATGAAAATCTCCACCACGGGCTGCCAGCTTTTTTCAAGTTCAGTCCAAATTTGCATTTGAATTCCGCAAAATCGCTTCGGTCATGCGCACGGCCTGCACCGTCGCGGCCACATCATGCGCGCGGATGATGTTTACGCCGGCTTGCACGGCCAGTGCCGCGCAGGCCAGCGAGGCCGGCAATCGTTCCGGCACCGGCGCGCCGGCCAATTTTTCGATGAACGATTTCCGGGAAACCCCCAGCAGCAGCGGCCGGCGCCACTTTGTAAAACTTTGCAGGCTGGCGAGCAACTGCAAATTGTCCGCCAGCGTCTTGCCAAAGCCGATCCCCGGGTCCAGCACCACCTGCTCGGCGGCAATGCCAGAGTCGTGCAACAGGGCGATCAGCCGTTCGGAAAAGAATTCGCCCACGGCGCGCCGCACGTCCGCGCAGGCCGGTGGCGGCAGGGCCGGCGCGCGGGGCGCATGCATGGCCACGTAGCCGGCCTGAAAGTCGGCGACCGCCTGCCACATGTCCCGGTCCCCGCGGCTGGCGCCCACGTCATTGACGATGCTGGCGCCGGCGGCCAGCGCGGCGCGAGCCACGGCGGGTTTCTGCGTATCAATTGAAAGCGCCACGGGGGTTCGGGCCGCCAGCTCCGCGATGACCGGAAGGACGCGGCGCAGCTCTTCCGCCTCGGCCACCGGCGTCGCGCCGGGCCGGGTGGATTCGCCGCCGATGTCCAGAATTTCGGCGCCTTGCGCGACCAGCGCCAGCGCGTGGGCCACGGCTGCCCCGGCATCGAGAAATTTTCCGCCGTCGGAAAACGAGTCCGGCGTCACATTCACGATGCCCATGACCAGCGTGGGCCGCGGGAAACGAAATTCAAATTGGCGCGCGTGGAACAACATCCGGCGGGAATAGATGATTTACGATTTGCGATTGCGGATTCAATTCAACCACAGATGGACTCAGATGGAAGTAAAGCACTTCCCGACGCGCGTAGCCGCCGACGTCAGGAGGCGGATTTTTTTGGCGGCTGAATTCGTCCGCCTTCTCACGTCGGCGGCTACTGCTTTGAATCTGGGCCCATCTGTGTCCATCTGCGGTTTAGGTCTGGTTCAACTGAATGGTTCAGATATGGTTGGAGCGCGTCAATCGCCAATCGCCAATCGTAAAATGGCGGGTGGTATTCAAACTTTTGTTCGAAAATAGGCGATGGTATCGGTCAGGCCGTCGGCGAGCGCGACTTTGGGCTCCCACTTGAGGAGCTTGCGGGCCTTGGTGATGTCGGGCTTGCGCTGTTTCGGGTCGTCCTGCGGCAACGGTTTGAACACGATCTTGCTTTTGGATTTCACGGCCCGAATGATTTGTTCGGCGAACTGCACCATGGTCAGCTCCGCCGGATTGCCAATATTCACCGGCAAATCATAGTTGCTCATCATCAGGCGGTAAATGCCCTCGATCAAATCGGACACGTAGCAAAAGCTGCGCGTTTGTTTGCCCTGGCCGAATACGGTGACCGGCCGGTTCTTCAAGGCCTGGCTGATGAAGGCCGGCACCACCCGGCCGTCATTGATGCGCATGCGTGGGCCATAAGTGTTGAAGATGCGCACGATGCGGGTCTCGACCTTGTGCTCGTGGTGATAGGCCATCGTCATGGCTTCGGCAAAGCGCTTGGCCTCGTCATAGCAGCCGCGCGGGCCGATGGTGTTGACGTTGCCCCAGTATTCCTCGGGTTGCGGATGGACGAGTGGGTCGCCATAGATTTCCGAGGTGGAGGCGATCAAGAATCGCGCGTGTTTTTCCTTGGCCAATCCCAGGGCCTTGTGTGTGCCCAGCGACCCGACCTTCAGGGTTTGGATGGGCAGCTCCAGGTAATCAATCGGGCTGGCCGGCGATGCGAAGTGCCAGACGTAATCCACCGGCGAATCCAGGAACAGGAATTCCGTCACGTCCTGCTGGATGAACTTGAAGTTGGGGTTGCCGCCCAGATGCGCGATGTTGTCCACGCTGCCGGTGACAAAATTGTCAATGCCGATGACCTTGTGGCCGCGCGCGACGAGCAGGTCGGTCAGGTGCGACCCCAGAAAGCCGGCGGCGCCGGTGACTACGGAGAT
>Ga0316232_1002114_pt1 | contig 21573 bp, 20 predicted proteins | sample TBHtaG_FD_206006 | JGI IMG/M metagenome (GOLD analysis project Ga0316232, IMG submission 206006) | Freshwater microbial communities from Trout Bog Lake, Wisconsin, USA - TBH18025_13 | ecosystem: Environmental > Aquatic > Freshwater > Lake > Hypolimnion/Profundal zone | place: USA: Wisconsin... | reverse complement strand
CCATAATAGTATCCGCCCTGCTAAAGAACTTCTAGCTATTTGGAGAAATACCGGAGCAGTCTTGTGTGGTCCGATTAAGGCGAAAAAATCAAAGACTTCGATAGACTTCGAAGTCTTTGATTTTTTTTATGGGATAGTTGTTTTGTACAGCGGGGAGAGGTCTTGATTCCTCAAGCACTCCCTGGGAGCGGAATCAGATTTTTGGCACTTAAAGCACTTCTGCTTCTTGTTGCAGATCTTCAAGAATACCGCGAAATATAAGGCATTCCAAGTAAAGGGGGAAATTCCTCCGACGGAGTGAGGCATGATGGCCGAGTTTCGCATATCGACAAGTTTGGCAGTGTCTGGCAGGAAGAGCCTATTTTTCAGCGAACGTACTGAAACAGGTATTTATAGGAGGGATTCATATGTCAGCAGTCAAAGAGCAGGCGTTTCAGTTTATTGATGACCATCGGGATGAGATGCTCGGGCTCTGGTGTGACATGGTCAGCCAGGAAAGCGGCTCGGAGTATAAGGAAGGCGTCGACAGGTTGCAGGAGATGGTGAAGGCGATTTTGGTGGCCGACGGCGCCAGTGTTCGCATTTTTGAATTTGAGAAAGCCGGTAATATGCTGGTGGCCGAAATCGGCGACGGCAATAAACCGGCCGTTATTTTCGGCGGCCATGTTGATACCGTATTCAAGACAGGTACGACCGAAAAGCGCCCTTTTACAATCAAAGACGGGAAAGCCTATGGACCCGGAGCACTAGATATGAAAGGCGGCATCGTAGCTTTTATTTTCGCCATAAAGGCTCTTCGCGTTGCCGGATTCAACGATCGCCCCTTTAAAATTATGCTGGCGGGGGATGAAGAGATTGGCCATCCTTTTTCCAATGCTCCCGAGATTTTTATGAAGGAAGGCGCTGGCTGCGTAGCCTCCTTCAATTGCGAGACCGGATTTGCCGACAATGCCATTGTAGTCGGCCGCAAGGGCGTGGCCCGCTTTTGGATGGAAACACGTGGCGTCGCCGCCCATGTCGGCAACGATCCGGAGAACGGCCGCAGCGCCATCCTGGACCTGGCCCATAAAATCATCGAAATCGAAAAACTCACTGACTGGAACATCGGTACCTCATTCAATGTCGGCACCATCGAGGGCGGTACTGTGACCAACGCCACGCCCGACTATGCAAAGATCAGCATTGATGTACGGTTTGTCGACGACGGTGCCATTCCTGTTTTCACCAAACAACTGGAGGATATTGCAGCAAGGGTGTATGTAGCCGGCACTACCACGACTCTTTCCGGTGGCGCTTCTTTCAAGCCGATGCTGACAACGGATGGAGTTAGGCGTCTGTTTAACCTGGTCAAGGAAACCTATGCCGAGCTGGGCTTGGGTACGCCGTATGAAAAGCAGTCCGGTGGCGGGGCCGACTCGGCCTACACCGTGATGGCCGGGGTGCCCACTGTATGCGCTATGGGCGTCAAGGGCGGGCGCAACCACAGTCCGGAGGAATACGCCGTGGTGGAGACGCTGTTTGAGCGGGCTAAGCTGCTCGCCGCCTGCGTCCTCAACATTGACAGGTTATGAGGAGGTAACAACATGAATGAACAGCAGAAATATAAGGTAACCTGGAAAGGTTGGCTATCACTATTTATCCTCATGATTACCTTCTCCGGAGCGTTCGTCAACGCCGGGGTCTGGAGCGCACTTGATTTCCAGGTCCTCACCGGTGATTTCGGCCAGATTACTCCGGGCGTCAACTTCACAGGCAAGGGCGGGGCTGGTGCCCGCGAGGGCTTTATGTTCACCCTTACCCTTATTCCAACCATCATGTTTGCCCTTGGCCTTATTCAAGTAGCTGAGTCGCTCGGGGCGCTGCGGGCCGCGGAAAAGCTATTCCGTCCGATACTAAAACCGCTGCTGGGTATTCCCGGTGTCGCCGGCCTGGCCTTTGTTTCCAGTTTCACCAGTTCGGACGTGGGTTCGGTCATGACCAGAGGACTGTATGACGACAAGCTCATAACTGATGACGAACGCACCATCTTCGTCGCCTACCAATATGCGGCGTCCGGCCTTGTAACCAATACCCTGGGCGCAGGTGCGGCCATGCTGCCGATATCGGTGCTGCCGGTGGGAATCATTATCGCCTTGCAGGTTATCGTGAAATTCATGGGGGCCAATATTATGAGGCTGATCATTAAGCGGGCCAATAAAAAAGCGCTGAAGGAAGGTGCGGTCAATGGCTGATAATACGCAAGCCGCTCCGGCCATCAAACCGAGCATTGTCGAGGAATTTGTCGCCGGGGCGAAAAAGGGTTTTTATATTGGTATTGAAATGATTGCGCCCGCGATGGTGCTAGCCTATGTATTGATTCTGTTTCTCCAGATCACTGGGTTGATGATCTATATAGGCAAACTAGTCGGGCCGGTGATGGCGGTATTCGGACTGCCGGGAGAAGCCATTGTCGCATTGGTTGCCGCATTCTTTGCAAAGGCGGCGGGCGCAGCTACTGCAGCTACCCTATATTCCAAGGGAATCATTACAGCAGCCCAGGCCACCATTCTCTTTCCAGCGACGATCACCATGGGCACGCTAATCGGGCATTTCGTCCGTATCGTAATTGTCGCCAATACCAATAAAAAATGGCATAGTGTACTTGTGGCCATACCGATTATCGACGCCCTGGTCGTCATGCTTTTAACCCGCTTTGTACTCCAGTTTATAGGGCTTCAGTCGTAAGTATGGAGCGGTTGGCTCAAAACGCCCTATCACGCCAATATCAGTGACGAAGGCACCTATCGAGTAGATAGGTGCTTTGGGTTTTATAGGACAATTTTTAGGATAGTGCCGAATGTTTTAAGATAGAATGCTTATCGGTCTTTTTAAGTCCAACTGTCTGTGAGAGTTTCAAGGGAAGTGTGTAACACGTTGAATTTCTGTCAAAAAGTAATTTGTTAAAACCAAAAATTTCAATAAGAAACTCGATGTAATTCTCCCAAGCAAGATTTTAACGGAGAAAGAGACTGTTAACTTTTCTCACCTTTAAGCGCCCCACGATGCACATCGAGTGCGTAGCAAGGGGATGCTTGAATCCATCAGCGTAAATCGCTCACGTTACTTAACGAGTTGGAAGCTGCAATAATCTTAATTTTTCCCATAACGTGTTCGGGTGGAATGGATTTACCGTTTTCATAACGACTTAGCGTACTAGGATCAAGACCAAGGTCTGAAGCAAATTCGCAGACATACTGACCGCGAAATAACCGCACTTTTCGAATACATGCTTGGAGAGTGTCTTCCGGAAGCAAATCGTAACAACCTATAAACCAGATTGGTTGAGAAAGCACTGTTGATATGCGTTTAATTACTTGAACATCATAACCAGTGGAACGACGGTTCTCAATCTTACTTATAGTAGCATCTGAAACTCCGGATGACTGCGCGAGATGACGTATGGTCAAGCCAGCCTTTTGGCGAGACCATTGGACACGTTGACTAACACTTGTCCCTGGACTTTCGATGACTTTCGGTTTACCGAGAAGAATCCTTTTGATTAATATTATACCTGAATTGTTATCTGCACGGATGTCCGTGCGGCTTTCACGGCGATTCTTCCCAGCAGTGCAACTGCACCCCGGGCGAAATCCGCCGCTATCTGAAAAAAATATCCGGGCCGCTCATCGACCGGATCGACATCCATATCACCGTTCCGAGGCTTGAGTACAAGGAAATTGCCGGCGATACCCCGGCGGAAACTTCGGCGCATATCGGAATGCGAGTGGAGATGGCCCGGTCGCTCCAGCACAAGCGCCTGCTGAAATACGGGCTATACTGCAACGCCCAGATGAGTCACCGTCACCTCAAATCCACCTGCCGCCTCGCCGACGACGCACAGTTGCTCTTAAAGCAGGCCTTTACCAAAATGAACCTGAGCGCCAGAGGCTACGACCGGGTGCTGAAAGTATCCCGGACCATCGCCGACCTGGCAGGCGAAGAGAATATCTCCATCCAGGCCGTGGCCGAAGCGATTCATCTGCGGAGTAACATCAAGGAAAGTATGATGTGAATATGCGGTAGCTTTGTAATGGGACAAAGGGACGGAATTGTTGATACACCCTTGAATGCAAGAGCGTCAACAATCCCATCCCCTTGTCACGTAGTTTTCTGAATTGAAATAGTGATTGAGGTATAAAGAAGGAGCTGGCTTTGCTGCCAGCTCCTTCTTTATTTTCTTCTATAGATTTGCCGTGGTCTGTTGATAGGTTGATTTGACTGGTCACAAAACATGTCGACTATCGGCCCATCAGGTTCCTGAACATTTCTGTAAGACTTAGCGCCATTGAATATCATTAAGAAATACATGGACAGGAGATACAACGTAGGTGGGCACGTTAAAAATGACGGCATTGCAGAAACTGGCCACGCCCCCTGGCAGAACGTGGGACTGATTTTTATACTAGGGGGATATATTATTCACTGACTCGGGGGTGCATCCAACGGAAAGAGCGCGGTATTGCCACATGGTATCAATAATCAGGGCGGATTGATCTTCGAGGCATTGGATAATGACTGTGACTTCGGGCAGCTTTTCCGGCTTGGGGTGTGTCCCTTTATTGAGGAGCCGATATAAGCCGAAGCCGACAACAAAGCCGATAAGAGCCGCAGCAAGACCACAAAAAATCGGCCCCCAGGCCAGAATAAACCCGCAGCTTGTTCCAACGACGGAGGCTGCGGTGGCAACGGCCATGCCTGCCTCAACACCCCGCGAATGACGGTCGAGGGGGCTGCCTAAATACTGCAGGGCGGACGGGGGATCAGTATCCATGGAAATTACCAGAAAACGCTGACGGGAGATGCCGCCGTTTTCCAGAATAGCTAAGACCTGCTCAAGTTCAATTGAATGTTCAAAATTTCCGATTACCAGCATCAGCACACCTGCTCAAGGGAAAATACGAACTTCGGAGTCGCGGTAACATTCTGCGAAATACTGACTTTGCTCCCTACGGAAAAGCCGATTGTGTTCCAGGGCGGTGAGGTAAGCATAATATATCGAGCCTCCCCAAATGGATGGCATAAACAGCAGCCATTGAGGTTTAAGGATGGAGATAGATGTTTCAATATTGCCAATTAGTAAATAGAACAACGATTCATGAACATTCGACATGATAAGGTGGATCCACCACCATAGCATCGCCCATAAGGCAAGCCCGGTCTGGTGATTGTAAAGTTGGCCAAGGCCGGGAAACAAAAAGGAGTAAACGGCGGGGGTAAGGGGATTTTTCTTTTCGATGTACTGGAACGCCCAAGGATGGAGGAAGGTGGTCTGTATCCGTTCGTTGTCGAGCAGGGTGAGCTGATACAGCTTGTTCTGGGCCAGGGCGGACCGATAACTGTCCCAAATCGTATAAAAATAAATTATAATATAACCGAGCGCCCACTTGGGCTGTACGACGGCTTTGGCCAGGTCGAATTCTCCACTGAAGGAATAGACGATGGCTTCGTTAACATGGGCGAGAGTATTAATTATTACCTCCAACAGAGTCAGGATGGTGCCCAATAAATACTGGTTCACCAGGTAATGACCGAATCCGGGAAAGGCTGCGGACCACCAAGCCACGATGATGGGGCTGAGCGGATGTAAAGCAGATACTCCCAGTATATCGATGGCAACGAGAGGACGTCGAGGCTGATTGTGTTTCATGCAGCACCTTCTGTTATGATGGATGTTAGGAATGGAGAGTATTTGCTGACGTCTTAGTATGTCATTTTATTTGGGTTTTACCCCATGTAGCGACAGTGTCAACACACAAATGGCTACCTGTGTCAGGGGTGGGTGCCAAACCGGCAGACGCTGTCGCATTTACTAATGCTTGTTACACTGTTCCAAGTCCGGCCAAGATATGGTTATATGTTCCTTAACAGTAAGGAACTCTTATTATTTGATACATAATGTTCCAAGTAAAGCGCCTTTTTAAGGCGTTCTTTTCATTATGTTCAAATTTTGAGAATGCAGAACAGCAGGGAAAACAGGGGTAGTTGACGAAATAGTACTTATTATGTAAAACGAATATTTTCTATAGTGCGGGAGGACCTTATGTTTGAATTTATTACTGAAATAGGAAACAGAATCGTAAACGGCGGTTTCAAAATGCACTTGGCGGCGTACGTCGTTAGTGTAGTGTTAGGGATCATCATACTACGGTTGGTATTTTCCAAGCTGCTCAAAATTGCCGCAAGAATAACCAATATTTCTTATCCGCTGCTGAAGCAAACCTTTAAGGGAATACCTACGTTGCTGGGCATTCTCATAGGCCTCTACGCGGCTATGGAAATCCTGACAATTCCACCGCGGCCGCTGCTGTTTCTCCAAACGATATTCCACTCTCTTGTCATTTTGTCCCTGACCCTCATGGTTGCGCATCTGGGTTCCGGATATCTTAAGCAAAAGCTCGGGAAAACATCCGAAAACTTCGCTTCCACCTCGATCTTAGCCACAACAGTCGACCTGACTGTTTATGCTATCGGCATATTGATAATGCTTGAGTCTTTCGGAGTTTCGATCTCGCCATTGATTACAGCTTTGGGGGTTGGCGGTTTGGCCACCGCTTTGGCGCTGCAGGACACTTTGGTAAATTTATTTTCAGGGATCAATATTCTGGTGTCCAAACAAATCAAGATAGGTGACTTCGTTAAACTGTCAAGCGGCGAAGAGGGCCATGTAGTGGATATGAACTGGCGCAATACCACCATAAAAACTCCCACAGAGAACATGGTGGTCGTACCCAACCAAAAAATTGCTTCCTCGATCATCACTAATTATACACAGCCGGTTACGGAATGTTCCATCTCCATCCCGATAGGAGTCAGTTATGAAAGCGATTTGGAGCATGTGGAAAAAGTTACTGCAGAGGTTGCAAAAGAAATTCTCCAAGAAACGAAGGGCGGTGTCAAAACTTTTGAACCGTTTATCCGGTACGCCAGTTTTGCCGAGTCCAGCATAAACTTCAATGTTATCCTGCGGGTAAAGAGCGTAACAGACCAGAGCCTCATCCGCCACGAATTCCTTAAGAGAATTCATGCCCGTTACCAAAAGGAAAGAATCATCATTCCGTTTCCGACCACAACGGTCAATTTGGAGCAGGAAACGCCGCCGGAGGAATCACGCAAAAAGTCAGTTTGATTGATCTTGGGTACAAATCGAACATCTTTTCAATCTCCGTCCAGACAGTAGCCGAAGCACTCTATGCCACCCACATATGTATGCAGACTGCAAATAGATTCTCGGACTGTCAGGACTGAATGCTTTGAAAGCTTGCTAAGGGTTACTCATGTGAATTTCACTGAAATATCTGCTATGATGAAAACTGAGTCACTGGACTCCAAGAAATACCCTGCTGTGGACAGCAGGGTATTTCTTCATAGAAAAATAAGTTGAATCACGTATTCACTAGATACGCAGACAAAGAAGATCTTCACTGGGACAAAAGGTTAAAGATGCAAATATAATGATATTATTCGCTAAAATACGACAGGGTTTAACAGAAATGGAGCGAATAGTTGTATTGTATTGCAAATAATCAATGAATTCTACTTGTGTGATAACTTTCCTGCACCTGTGATTTACTGGATACTTATTGTAAATCATTCAGACAAAGGGGTTCTGCCTGATGGTTGGTTTTACTGAGGATGCGAATTTCCGGATGATGTGCAGGATAGTATCTTGCGTGCGCTTCAGACGCAGCAGAGCGAGCGTTGTCGCCTGTTTCATTGCGATGTTCTTTGGCATATCCAGCGTGGTCTGTGTGGCAGCCGATCTGGTTCAGAGCCAACCCAAGAAGGTGTTGGTCCTGCCGTCATACAGCCTGAATTACCTGGGCAGCCAGTGGTTCCTGCAAGGCGTTTTCGCAGAATTTAAAGAACACGCCCCGTTTCAGGTCAGCTATTACCATGAAAATTTGCAGCTGGCGGCCCGCTCGTCAAACAGGGAATACCTCGAAACAATGGCTGAATCGTTGAAAATCAAGTATGCGGCTGATAAACCTGATCTGATTATTGTGCAATATAAACAGGCTTTGCAGTTTATCAATCAGTATGGAAAAGAAATATTCGGCGACGTGCCGGTCGTCTTTGCCGGTTTGGAAATAGAAGATTATAGTACTAATATACCGGCTAATTATACGGGAATTATTGCGTCATCTAATTCGAGAAAGAATATTGATTTGATTCTCCAGAATCACCCTGCCACCCGGAAGATCTATGTAATTGCCGGCGTCAGTTCGTCGGAGCGGGATATGCTGACAAGCACGTTGCAGCAGGGAGCAAGCTATGCAGACCGAATTGAATTCATTCCCCTTAACAATTTGCCTTATGAAGATTTACTGGCGAAGATAAACACCCTCAGCGACGACTCTGCGATTATCTATCTTTCCATGCAGATTGATGTCACCGGCAAGGTTCTGGTGCCTGCCGAAGTCGCAAAGGAAATCGGCCGCTTCGCACGGGTGCCGGTATACGGTATGCTGGATACCTACCTGGGAAGCGGAATAACCGGAGGTTATCTTCTTGATCACGAGGTTTTGGGCCGAAGGGCCGCGAAACTTGGCACAGCAATATTATTAGGGAAACCCTTGGCCCAAATGCCGGTGACCACTGAGCCGATAGGAACTTACCAATTTGATTGGCGGCAGTTGAAACGCTGGGGGACAGATGAAAGCAAACTTCCGTCTGGCAGCAACATTCTATTTAAGGAAACAGACATCTGGGAATTGTATAAGTGGCAGATCATTGGAGGGATTTGCCTGCTTGTTTTTCAAGGTGTTCTTATTGCCGCACTCATGATCAACCGTGTCATCCGAAAGAAAGCACAGGCGGCGCTTGAACAAAGCGAGGACCGCCTTAATAGAAGTCACCACCAATTGACTGCCACTCATGAAGAATTGACTGCCTCCTATGAAGAGTTAACGGCAAATGAAGAGGAACTGCGCCGTTTGTATACAAAAGTCGTCGACGCTAATTCAAAGCTGGAGGAGAGCTACCAGACAATAGAAGAAATCTTTAACGCCGCCAACGACGTCATCCTTGTCGTCGACCCGATAAGCGGAGAAATTCTGGCGGTCAACAGGCAGGCCACCAAGCTTTTCGGCTATTCAGAGCTGGAATTCCGGCAACTCGGAATTGCGGCGATAGCCACTGCTGACAATGTGGAGGATGCGCTTTGCCGGATCCACAAGACGATTGAGGTGGGTTCTCAGCTCTATGAACGGGAAACGATGGACCGGTTCGGACGTCACTTTGTCCTTGAGATCAACACTTCCCGGGCTGTCATTCACGGACGGACAAGCTGTCTGGCCATCATGCGGGATATCACGCAGCGAAAACAGATGGAAGAACAACTGGGATTCATTAGTCTGCACGATCCCCTCACCAGTGTTTACAACAGAGCTCATTTCGAAGAGGCGGCTCAGCGTCTGCAAGACAAGGGACACAAAAGCATTGGCGTATTTGTCTGTGATGTTGATGGGCTCAAGCTCATCAATGACACCCTGGGGCATCGCAGCGGCGACGATTTGCTCAAAACAGTGGCAACCCTCCTGAATGCCAACATAACAGAGCCTGCTTTCACAGCCCGGATCGGCGGTGATGAGTTTGCGGTGGTACTGATCGATCCAACCAAGAATCGAATGGAAACGCTTGCCAGACAATATAAAAAAGCAATAGCGGACTACAATAAAACCAACCCGCACCTGCCATTGAGCCTGTCCCTCGGCTGGGCCACCGACATGGAAGGTGCCGATATCGAACAGGTGTTTAAAGAAGCGGACAATAACATGTACCGCCAAAAGATGCACCAACAGCTGAGCAACCGCAGCGCCCTTGTCCAGACGATGATGAAGGCTCTGGAAGCTCGCGACCATATCACCGAAGGTCACGCCGACCGACTTGGCGAACTGATGGAACGAATGGGGCAGTTGTTGCAGTTCCCCCAAGGTGCAGTCGCTGATCTGCGCCTCTTCGCCAAGTTCCACGATATCGGCAAAGTTGGGATTCCTGACAGCATCTTAAACAAGCCTGGCAGACTGACAGAAGAGGAGATGTCCATCATGCGCCGTCACTGCGAAATCGGCTTTCGCATCGCCCGGTCTTCCCTCGACCTGGAGCCAATCGCTGACTGGATATTAAAGCATCAGGAACACTGGAACGGCAAAGGCTACCCGATGGGACTCGCCGGCGAGGATATCCCGGTAGAATGCCGAATCATGGCGATTATCGACGCTTATGACGCTATGACCAACGACCGGCCATACCGGCAGGCCATGGACAGTCAGGAGGCCATCACGGAAATCAAAAGATGCGCCGGAACCCAATTCGATCCGGGACTTGTCGAGAAGTTTATTGAGATGGTGGCGACTGAATTAAACTAGTTCAGCCTGAATAGCAGGAGGCTTAGCCTAAGCGCGGCTCGCTTACATGATGAAATACCGCAAGTGTAAGTTGCAGAACAAATCCCTCTTTGTCGGGAAGGACAAAGAGGGATTTGCTGACTTGTTATTCACCGCGGACTGCGCGGACCGGGGAGGACTAAAATCGAACTCAGGTCAGAGATGATAGAAGGATGATGGCCCGCATGATTCTGTCTGATCTTTGCAAATTTGTCCTGCAGGATCACTATAATTCTCCGCAAAGTAACTGATTACGAAGGCTCTAAATAATTGGGCTGTTTTCGACAAATATTTGCCCTTGAGGTATGACAAGCTTATCGTACGATGGCAGATAGGTTCATCGATTTTTAGAAAGACGACAGGAATATTACGATACAATTTGGCTGAGGATTTAGAGATGAATTTGACGCCGCGCCCTGCCTGCAGCATTTCATAAGCCAGCGGCGGGTCGCCTTCGAAAATTACTCTCGGCGTGAACCCGGCCTGTGAGCAGATGTTATTTACTATTTCCTGAAAGCAGTAGTTTTTGGTCAAAAATATGAAGGAGTCATCAGCAAGCTCGGAAAGTTTAACGCTGGTGCGATCAGCATACCTGTGATTCGACGGCACACACAATAGAATCTCATCTTCAACCAGGGGAATACTTTCAACTTCTAATTCTTTCACAGGCATTGATGTAATACAAAAGTCAATTTCTCCTGCTTTTAAATGATATTGTATTTCATTCATCGAAGTCACGAACTGCCGGAACTTGGTCTCTGGACGGTCGGTCAAGAAATCTTTCAGTAATCCAAGTAAAAAGCGGGGGTTCGTCACTGCCAGGGAGATGTGCTGGTCACTGACATTTGATAATTCTTTTATTTTGCTTTTAGCATTACTGAGTTCGGTAAATACCTGATTAACATGAAAAAGAAATACCTTACCCGACTCGTTGAGTTTAATATTACGGCCTTCACGGTTAAACAATGAGCAGCCCAGTTCTTTTTCAATCCGGGCAATCACATTGCTCAGGGCAGGTTGGGTAACGCGAAGTTCTTTGGCAGCTTGAGTCATGTGTTCATATTTGGCTACTGTCCGGAAATACTCCAGCTGATTGAGATCTATGATTACTCCCCCTTTACTGGCAATACATAACCGCATTCATATATATTGATTATAAATTATATATTGGACGCTGAATAAACTCAAGATTAATATGAGAGCATAAGATGATGGCCAGTTAACCGAGATTTCTATGCTTAATTCTAAATAAGTGAAGATTCGGCCATCTAGCGATCCAATATCATTACAGGGGAGGATTATATTATATGACAAATGAAAAGGCAGCTTTACAGGGCATCCGCGTACTTGATCTGACGCAATTTTTGGCGGGCCCGCTTTGCACGATGATATTGGGAGATTTAGGAGCAGATGTCATCAAAATCGAGAAACCCAACACCGGTGATCCGGCCAGGGAAACAGCCGTAAATATTAATGGGCAAAGTGTATACTTTTTGGGACTGAACAGCAACAAACGCAGTATTGTCATGGATTTAAAAAAGCAAAGCTACAAGGAATTGTTTTTGAAACTGGCGGCGAAAGCAGACATCATTGTCGAAAATTTTGTTCCCGGAACAATGGAAAAGTTAGGGCTTTCTTATGAAGAGGTCCAAAAAGTAAATCCAGAGATTATTTATGCCTCAGTGTCGGGATTTGGGCAAACCGGGCCTTATCGCGAGAGGGGGGCGCTGGATATGATTATCCAGGCCATCTCGGGGTTTATGAGCGTTACTGGTGAAAAAGGCGGCCGGCCGCTCAAAGCCGGCCCATCGATTGCCGATACGGTCACCGGTCTTTATGCGACGATAGGGATGCTTGCAGCCCTGCATTACCGGAATATAACCGGCAAAGGCCAGCATGTCGATATTGCCATGCTGGATTCGATGTTCAGCATTCTGGCAACGCCAATAGGAACTTATCTGGCGACAGGAAAAGTTCCCAAACCCCAAGGGAACCGCCACCAAATTTCTGCGCCTTTCCAACCTTTTGAGACTATGGATGGCGAGATTATCATTGCTGCGTCGACAAACCGGGCCTTCCAGGATGTCTGCAAAGCTTTGGGACGAAGCGATCTGGCTGAAGACGTACGCTACGCCGATCGTAAGGGAAGAGTGGCAAATGTAGACGAACTGGCTGACGAGATCACGAAAACAACCAAAACCAAAACTACGGCAGAACTGGAACGCGACTGCGAGAGCGCCAATGTGCCTTTTGCTGTTGTTAACTCTATTGATAAAATTGTCCGAAATCCACAGATTGTTGCCCGAAACATGCTCTTGGATGTTGAGCATCCGGCAGCCGGACGGATCAAGTCTGTGGGCTCACCCCTGAAAATGAGTCTAACCCCGGGTGCCAAGCGGCGGAGCGCTCCGACTCTGGGACAGCATACTAATGAAATACTCGGCGAACAGCTGGGAATGAGCGACAAGGAAATAAAAGCGCTTGATGATTAACCGAGAACTGCTCAGCAGGGCGTTGAACGAAGGGAGAGACAACAGTGGGAGAGAAGCTGGATGATTACTTTGCCAAGAAAGCAAAAGTCGAACTGGGAGGCGGTCCGGAGAAGATCCAGAAACAGCATGACAGCGGCAAACTGACGGCAAGAGAGAGGATAGACCTTCTTTTTGATGAGGGGACATTTTCGGAATTCGGCTTATTTGTGAAGCATCGCTGCCATAATTTCGGTATGGAGAAGGTGGATGTGCCGGCCGAAGCCGTTGTGACCGGATTCGGGGAAATCAACGGCAGAGGAGTGTTTGCCTATGCCCACGATTTCACGGTTATGGGCGGCGCCGCCGGGGAAATGCAGTGCAAGAAAATTGGACGCATTCTCGAAGCGGCCCTTGAAGCAAGGCTGCCGTTCGTGGGGCTGAATGATTCCGGTGGAGCGAGGATTCAAGAAGGTGTATACAGCAGCTATGGCGATGTTTTCTATTATAACGTCCAAGCCTCGGGCGTCATTCCTCAGATCTCGGCCATTATGGGGCCATGCGCCGGCGGGGCGACATATTCACCGGCGTTGACTGATTTTACGATCGCGGTTGATAAGACCAGCCGGATGTTTATAACCGGCCCGGAAGTGATAAAAGCCGTGGTCGGGGAGGAAGTATCGGCAGAACAGCTGGGCGGCGCCATGACCCATAATGCAATATCCGGGGTGGCCCATCTTCTGGCTGTTGATGATTATGACTGTATCAGCCAAGTGAAAAAGCTTCTGGGTTTTCTTCCTGATAACTGTTGTGAAAAGCCTCCTGTTATCCAGACTGGGGATGATCCGGGTCGCAAGCCGCTTGAGCTTAACAGCTTGATTCCTGAAGACCACAGAACACCCTATGATGTTAAGGCGATCGTCACCCATATTGTTGACAATGGTGAGTTCTTCGAGACCCAGCCTTATTATGCGCTGAATATTGTAACCGGGTTTGCCAGAATGAATGGCCGGTCGGTGGGGATTGTAGCAAGTCAGCCAATGCATATGGCCGGATGCCTTGATATCAACGCTTCCGACAAAGCGGCGCGCTTCATCAGGACTTGTGACGCTTATAATGTGCCGCTGATTTCAATTGTGGACGTCCCAGGATATTTGCCTGGCTCTATGCAGGAACATGGCGGAATTATCAGGCATGGCGCTAAAATGTTGTATGCCTGGGCAGAAGCCACGGTGCCCAAAATCACGGTTGTTACCGGCAAAGTCTATGGAGGAGCCGTTAACGCCATGTGCTCCAGAGAGATGAGGGCCGACCTGATTTTGGCCTGGCCGACAGCCAATAGAGCGGTCATGGGGGCGGAAGGCGCTGCGAACATTATTTTCCGCAAAGAAATAAAAGCCGCAGAGAATCCTGAAGCAACCCGGGAAAAATTGATTCAATGGTATAAGGACGAAGTACTCACTCCCTATACCGCCGCAGCCAACGGGAAGTTTGACGAGATTATCGAACCGGCGCTAACAAGGAAGAAGATTATCGCCTGCCTGGAAATGATGAAGAACAAACAGGGCAATCGCATTCCGCGGCGGCACGGCAACATACCGTTATAAGGCGCAAGTCAATATCAAGTTAGGGAGTGATCATATGTGTCCACAGAATCATGGCAAAGAGACTTTCGACTCAACGGCGGAAGGCATTGTTGACGATTTGTTGCGTGGGGCTATCGAAATGCATGTTCATGGCGCTCCGGATATTGTCCCCCGAAAGATGAGCGATATCGGGTTATTGCGGGCCACAAAAGCGGCCGGGATGGCAGGTGTCATGATAAAATGCCATGCAATGCCTACAACCGCCAGGGCGATATTGGCTCAGGAGGCTGTGGGGGGAGTGCAAGGCTTTGGCGGAATCGTTCTGAACAAACCGATGGGCGGGCTGAATCCAATCGCCGTCGAGACCGAACTGGCTCTGGGCGGAAAATCGGTCTGGCTCCCGACCCAATCCGCAGATAATGATATCAAATTCCACGGCCGGGTTTCGCTCGGCACAGTACCTCTTTTTGATGAAAAAGGTAATTTCTTGCCTGAACTGCACGAGATTATGGAATTGATTGCCCAAAAGGATGTCATTCTGGGCACCGGCCATATCTCGTATCATGAAAGTGAGAAAATCGTGAATCTGGCCAGGGAAAAAGGCATCAAAAAAATCGTTATAACTCATCCCGAGTCGCCCCGTATCAGTATGCCTCCCGAAATGCAGAAAAAGTTAGCAAGGCAGGGGGTCATTTTCGAGTGGGTTGCCTTTAATATGACCACCTTGACAGCCGGCAAGGGTAAAATTTCTCCGGAAGTATACGCTCAGAATATCAAAGCCATTGGCGCTGAATCATGCGTCATGGCAACAGATTTCGGCCAGGTGAATAACGACGGTCCTGCCGAGGGACTTGCCGGCTTTATCAAAGTGATGCTGGAAAACGGTATTTCAGCGGCTGAAATCAGGATGATGGTCCGGGGCAATCCGATGAGATTGCTGGGGTTATCCTAGCTCCCTGATACAATAATGGCGTCTTGGCAAGAAAGTGGAATAGGAGATTATTATGATACTAACTATGGGTCATATAATCGGGGTAGTGGCCACCCTTGTTTTGCTAACTGTTGTGGGGGTTTATGCCGGTCGTAAGGTTAAATCCTCAGCGGATTTTTCGACAAGCGGCCGAAAGGCCGGCTGGGGAGTGGTAGCCGGCACCATCATGGGAACACTGATAGGCGGGTCGTCCACCATCGGTACAGCGCAGCTTGCGTTCGAGTTCGGTTTTTCCGCTTGGTGGTTCACGCTGGGCGCCGGTATAGCGCTGGTCATTCTTGCTTTCGGGATGGTTCGCCCCTGGTATGAAAGCAAGTCAGAAACCATTCCGCAGTATTTGGTGACAACCTACGGCAGTGGCGTTGGCCCGATTTCCACTGTCTTTACCACCGCCGGCATCCTTATCAATACAGTAGGCAATGTTTTGTCATTTGTGGCGGTGATGGGGGCCATGTTTCATGTCACACCAGTCACCGCCCTTGTTTTAGGAGTTTTCTTTGTATTATCTTATGTCATTTTTGGCGGCGTCTGGGGGGCCGGGTTGACCGGCATTCTCAAGGTAGGGCTTCTGTTCATCACCATGATAACCTGCGGTGTCATCGCTTATTTTTTAATGAACGGTATTGCTGGCCTGACAGCCGCATTCCCACCTTTCCCGTGGTTTTCGCTGTTTGGGCGCGGCGTTGCCAAGGATGTCGCAGCCGGCTTTTCCCTACTTGTGGGTCTGGTGTCCACTCAAATCTTTTTTCAGGCCATTATATCTGGTGAAAGTGTTGCCGCCTCCCGAAAGGGAGCCTTGGTTTCAGCAGTCATTACACCACTTGTCGGCATCGGGGGCATTCTTGTGGGGCTTTATATGCGGGCCCACTTCCCTGGAACTCCTTCCAGCGAAGTTTTACCGATCTTTATTTTGAACTATCTGCCGCCGGTTGTGGCAGGAATCGCACTGGCGACGCTGCTTGTCACCCCTATTGCTAGTTGGGCGGGTCAAACCCTCGGGATATCCACTATGTTTACCCGTGATATTTATCAAAAATTTTTTCGGCCCCAGGCGACAGGAAAAGAGCGGCTATTGGTTCAACGCATTCTTATTGTCATCATCTGTGTTACGCCGGCAGTGGTTGCCAGCGGCAATTACGGGTCCCTCATCCTGGGCTGGGGATTCTTGTCGATGGGTCTGCGGGGCTGTACGGTGATGTTTCCTTTGATCGGGGCAATGTTCTTCTCAAGATTCGTTACGCCTGCTGCCGGGGTCGCTGCCACCCTGCTGGGGCCTTTGGCCAACTTCATGTGGTACCTGGCGTACCCAAAAGGGATTGATCCCCTGTATCCGGGTCTGGCGGTCAGTCTGGGCACACTGATTCTGGTGAGTCTATTTACCAAGAAAAAACCAGGTTCTCCAGCGGCTGACAGCAAAGCATAAATAACAGCCTGTCTGACGGGTGCTCTGGTGTATACTGGTAGCGACAACACTTCAAGGGGGAATGGCACTATGAAAATAGGGTATATCGGCCTAGGGCTTATGGGAGGGCCACTGGCAAGGAATCTTATCCGAGCAGGTAAAGACGTTCTTGTCTTTGATTTGAGCAAAGAAGCTATCGAGCGAACCCTGGCAGCCGGAGTTTCCGGAAGGGCCGCAGCCAGTACTGACGAAATGGCGGATTGTGATGTGGTGTTCACCAGCTTGCCATTGCCCACCCATGTGAAAGAGGTTATGATGTCCGAGGGCGGTCTGCTGAATAAAATGAAGCAAGGCAGTGCCTATATTGATGTAAGTACCATCGACCCGTCAACAGCTGAGGAAATCGAAGGGTATGCCAACAAGCGGGGAATAGGGTTTATTGCCGCTCCTTTGGGCAAAGGTCCGGCCCAGGCTGAAAAGGCCGAAGAGGGCGTATTTGCCGGTGGAGACAAAGCTATTTTTGAGAAGGTTTTACCGCTGCTGAAGATCGTGGGCAACCCGGTTTGCTACCTGGGTGGGGTAAAACAGGCTTATGCGTTCAAGCTGATTACCAACATGATTGGCATGACCAACCTGGCGGTGGTGGCTGAAGGACTGCATCTTGCCGAACAGGCTGGCATTGACCGCAATCAGTTTCTCCAATTCGTGGTGGAGACCGGCGGAAATTCACATCAGATGCAGACCCGGGGGCCGTGGATCATCAATGATGATTTTTCCAATCGCTTCGGTGTAAGTCTTGCTTTGAAAGATGTAAAGCTTGGCTGTGAAATGGCCGGAGAGTGGGGGTATGACGCAAGATTTGCCAAACTTGCGAAACAATTTTATGAAAAGGCCGATAAGGCAGGGCTTGGCAAAGAGGATTGTTCTGCGGTTTATAAAGTTCTGTAAAATCTCGAAGAACCACACTTTGAAGGTGCGGTTCTTCTTTATTTGCCATTTTATTGTTATTTTCAACCCAGGTATCGTCACGCAGCATGATGCCGGAAAAGGATACAAGAACTTTCCGTAGAATTAGGGTTCATTACTGATATATATGGGATTTATCATGAGGTCACACTCATTCAGGTCTGTTCATGTTTTGGTAAAAGGCTGGTGGTAATTGATGCGAGGCAGCTCGATACTCTTGATACTGTTTATTTTATCGGCAGGGTTACTAGGCGGCTGCGGCAGCAGTGAGAAGACGCCCTATATCGACTTTCGGCGATCATCGGAAACGGTCCTAGCGCCAAGCAAGGGGGAAGCTGAACCGGTTCGAATCGGTTTGGCTACTGTTATGTCGCCCCAGGAAACCATCGGATATTACCGGACAATTGCTGATTACGTATCCCGGCAGACTGGTCGCCCGGCGGTGCTGATCCAACGTAAAACGTACGCCGAAGTGAATATGCTTCTCGCCAACGGCGAAGTCGATATTGCGTTCTCGTCCACCGGAGCGTTCAGCGCTTATCGCGGAATCAACGAGATCGAGCTTTTGGCGATGGCCGAGCATGGGGGTAATTCACTCTATGATGCAGAAGTGATTGTGCATAAAGACAGTACTATTCAGTCGTTAGATGATCTACAGGGCAAGACTTTCGCGTTCACTGATCCGCTGAGTTATTCCGGACATATGGCTATCGAGGGATATCTGCATACCCGCAATACTCTTCCTGAGAGGTTTTTCAAACGCTACTTTTATACCTACAGCCACGACAAATCACTCTGGGCGGTTGCCAATAAAATCGCCGACGGAGCCAGCTTTGACAGCCAGATCTATGAATATGCCCAGCAAAAAGATCCGGAGCTTGCGGATCAGGTTCGCATTATTGCCGTAATCGGCCGAGCCCCTACGGGACCAATTGTTGTCCAAAAAAGTCTCAACCCAGACCAAAAGGAACTTCTACGGGAAGTGTTTATCCATATGCATGAAGACCTTAAGGCTTCCGGGGCGATGCGAGGGCTCATTATTGACCGTTTTGTAATGCCTGTGCCTGAGCTTTATGAACCGCTCCGCAAACTCTATGACCGGGCGAGCACGATATTATGAGCTGGCTGAGAAATTTAAGTATTTATTATAAAATTAACGGCATTATCATTGGAATGCTGTTGCTGCTGAGTATTATCATTGGCGTGATCATGATCCGCTCGACAGTGAGTCTGCTTGATCAGCAAATCGAGAAACGCGGTCTTGAAGTGGCAAGTTATACAGCCACTTTGTGCAGTAATGACGTTCTGCTTGATGATCGATATGCACTATTTGATCTGATCAAGAAGACCCAAAACAATACCGATGATATCCGCTATATTTTTATCGCCGATTCCGCCGGACACCCTTTGGCCCATACCTTTGCCGATGGTTTTCCCGCGGGTCTGCCGCTTCCGGCCTCACCGGTTTCAGGCATTGAAGAAGACAGCGGTTATCAAATTGTCCGCTATGACAGCAACGAAGGTCCTATCCGCGAAGTAGTCGCCCCGATAGTAAACGGCACCATCGGCTACGTCCATGTCGGGATGTCGGAAAACAACACCCAGCTGCTGCTGCGCAAAAAAATCCATGAACTTGTTATCACTACCTTATTTATTTGTTTCCTGGCAGCAGCGGCGGCCACTTACCTTGCCGCCTTGATTATCCGGCCCTTGCGCCGCCTTGCGGTTGCGGCTGAACAGATTCGGCACGGCAATTTCGCTGTGCAGGCCGACATAAAAAATGAGGATGAAGTCGGCCATCTTTCCCGGGTCTTTAATACAATGGCCGCCAGTCTAAGAGAAAAAGACGTTGAAAATAAGCGTTTGCTTAAAGAACTGCACGCAAAAAATGCCATGCGAACAGTATTAATGAACAAATTGATCACTGTTCAAGAGGAAGAACGGAAGCGGATATCCCGCGAACTCCATGATGAAACCGGCCAATCGCTGGCATCGCTGCTGGCCTATATGAAGGTACTGTTATCAAAGCTGACTGATGACAGTCATAAAAAGCTGTTGTCTGACGCCCGGGATGTGGCTATCAGCGTTCTGGGAGGACTGAGGAAAATGGCGGTGGAACTGCGTCCCCCGGTTTTGGATGACCTCGGGATTTTAGCAGCCATGGAAAAATATATCCGTACCTTTGGCGAGCAGCACTCTATCGCGATAACCTTCGACACTCCTGAATCCCGAATTTTTATCAAAAATGACATTTCGCTGGCGCTGTATCGTATTCTGCAGGAATGCCTGACCAATATCGCCAAACATGCCAAGGCGAGCGCGGTCAGTATTAGCCTTTCTATCGATGATCAGATTGTTACCATGATTATTCAAGACAATGGAGTGGGAATTCGTCCCGGGGCTTTGGAAGCGGCTCGTCAGAAAAAGCGTCTGGGTATTTACGGCATGAAAGAACGGGCTGAACTCTTAGGCGGCAGCCTCAGCTTCCAGTCAGTCAATGACGAGGGAACAAGAATCGCGGTGACCTTACCGTTAACAGGATTGGAGTGACAGCTATGTGTAAAATCAAAGTCATTTTAGCGGACGACCATTCGGTGCTTAGAGCCGGGTTAAAACTGCTGCTCAACAACGAACCGGATTTTATCGTTGTTGGCGAAGCCTCAGATGGGGAACAGGTTTTGAGTCTTCTGGAGAGGGTCACTGCCGACGTGCTTGTGCTGGATTTATCGATGCCGAATATGAGCGGCCTGGAATGCATAAAAGAAATTGGCAGTCGCGGCAGCAATATTAACATTTTGGTGCTTTCGATGCACGAAGATGAACAATATGTGAAAGAAGCAATGAAGGCCGGCGCTCTTGGCTACATGGAGAAACACGCTCTGGACACCGAATTATATATTGCTCTGAAGACCGTAGCAAAAGGTCAGCGGTATTTAAGCCCCAAAAACGCCCAGCTGCTCCTCAACAGCCTTCTGACCGAACGACCTGAAACAGCCGCCGATGATCCTTACCGGTTACTGAGTTTCCGTGAACGAGAGGTATTGAAACTCATGGTAAGGGGGCACTCGATGAGCGAAGTCGCCGAGATTTTGCACTTGAGTGTCAAAACAGTTGATACCTATAAAACCAGGCTGATGGAAAAGCTTAAATTCACAAGGAAAAGCCACTTAGTTGAATACGCTCTTAAACATGGATTACTGCCGACAGCGAAGGAGGTGTAAGAAAAAATCTTACACCTCCTTCGCTGTTTATTCCTACAGTAAAATCGGGTATTTTCTGATATCAGATAATTCAATAAAATAAGATAATGAGTTTGTACAAAATTCCTTGCAGCGGAAGAAAGGAGCTTGCAGTGTGAAAAAACGGAAAAGTTGCTGGGGACACATCCTTTTGGCAGGAGCGATTGCAGCTATATTGACAGCAGGTTTATTCGCAATTGACATACAAAAAGCAGAGGCAAAAGTAAAGTTTGATGTGTTCGATTTCCAAGGACATCGTGGCGGACGTGACGCGCGCCCTGAAAACACGCTCTATTCGTTTGCGTATGGCCTGGAAATGGGGGAGACAACACTGGAGATGGATATGCAGCTGACCAAGGATGGTCACATCGTGATCAGCCATAATCCCTTCATGAACCCTAATCTAGCGAAAGGTCCGGATGGCAACTACGTGGAGGCCGGCAAGTACGACCTGCGTACCATGACTTTGGCACAGATCAGGGAGTTTGACATCGGAA
>Ga0316232_1002108_pt1 | contig 21614 bp, 15 predicted proteins | sample TBHtaG_FD_206006 | JGI IMG/M metagenome (GOLD analysis project Ga0316232, IMG submission 206006) | Freshwater microbial communities from Trout Bog Lake, Wisconsin, USA - TBH18025_13 | ecosystem: Environmental > Aquatic > Freshwater > Lake > Hypolimnion/Profundal zone | place: USA: Wisconsin... | reverse complement strand
GACGCATTCCCGCAGCCCTATCCTTTCGCCCTCCTGTCGCCCCGGAACTGCTTTCCTGTGGCCTTCCCGAGGTGGATACAGTGCTTGGCGGCGGACTGCCTCTGGGCGCAATTTCTGAGCTGTCAGGGGCTCATTCTTCAGGACGTACGACCTTGGCGCTGTCCGCTTTGGCCGAGGTGACGCGGCAGGGCGAAAGCTGTGCGTACGTGGATGTCTCCGACGCTCTGAACCCTCTCTCGGCCTCAGCACTGGGTGTTGATTTGCGACGCCTGTTATGGGTTCGGACAGGAGCGCCTTGCACCCATCCGGGAAGCGAGGGCAAAGCCGCTGCTCTCTTCCCTTCTGCGGCACCGGTCCAGTCTCCGGCAGACAAAAAGCTGGGCCGCGGTGGGGGATGGTGCCATCCGCGAAACGAAACCGTTGGTCTCGACCGCGCTGTCAGCGAATTGTTCCAGACGCCCCATCCGGAGCGCGTGGATTTTACTCCGCGCTGTTCGGAGTCGCTACGCCGCGAGCGCGTGCAACCGGTACGCTTCACTCCCGTACTCTTCGATCAGAAACAACCGCTGCAACGCCCCGGCAGTCCGCGCAGGGAAACCCTGTGGACGCGTCTCGACCATGCCCTGCGCGCAACCGATCTCCTGCTGAGCACCGGAGGCTTTCGCGCCATTGTTCTCGACATGGGAGACACGCCTCCCGAGCAGGCGCGCCGCGTGCCGCTGGCTACCTGGTATCGATTCCGCCTGCAGGTTGAGAAATCCCGCACGCTCTTCCTCCTGATGACCTGCGTGCCTTGTGCGAATAGTTGCGCCGCTGTCTCTCTGCACTGCCGGCAGGGGGCAATCAATTGGCAGCGAGCGGCAGAAAACAGTCCACCGCTGCTCGCCGGGTTGCGTTACCGCGTCAGCGTCGAGCGCAGTCGCGCCGTTGACCCCACTCGCAAAAAACCTGCGGCTTCCGCCGAAGCAATCTGGAACAGCACCACCACCTGGTCAAGATGAGTCATGCAATCCCCGCTGTATCTCTGTATGCATCTACACGATTTTGCCGCGCAGGCTCTCGCGCATGGGCTTCCCGGCGCTCAATCTGGAAAACCGTGCCAACTTGCTTTGGCGATCCTGAATGGTGATCCACCGCTTGAACGCGTCTTTGCCATAAACCAGCATGCACGTCTTCTGGGCATGGAACCTGGAATGAGCCGCGTGCAGGCAGAGTCTTTTCCGGCCACGCTGCTGCGTCGCGATCGTCGGCAGGAGGATGCATCGTTTACAGAGTTGATTGGTTGCGCACAGCAGTTCTCGCCGCGGATTGAGGTCATTGCCTCTCCCCAGGAAGAAACCTGCGGTGCCACTCTCGTGCTCGATGTTTCCGGCTCTGAGCGCTTGCTGGGCAATGCACTGCAGATCGCCACAACCCTGCGGCAGTCGGTAAATGCAATTGGATATGAGGCCAGCGTGGCGGCTGCACACAATGCTTACGCGGCAGTACTGGCGGCCCGAGGCATTCCGGGCGTAACCGCAATCGCCCCCGGATGCGAGGCGGAGACGTTGGCTCCGCTGCCGATTACCGTGTTGGAGACCGCCCAGGCGGAGACATTTGCAACCTGGGGCATACACACCCTTGGGCAATTGGCTGCCTTGCCCGCCCGCTCTCTGGTCGCGCGCGTAGGGCAGAGTGGCTTCCGTCTGCAGGCCGAAGCGCGTGGAGAGTACGAACACCTGCTCGTCCCTACCGAAGAACCGGCTGATGCGGTGCTCTGCGAAAGCATGGAGTTGGAGCATCCGGTGGAGTTGCTGGAGCCGCTGCTTTTTCTGCTGAGCCAGATGCTGGAGCTAGTTTTGCAACGCGCTACGCTGCGCGCTTTGGCCATCGCATCGGTTGAGACCTGCCTGATTTTCGAACGCAGCGCTCTGGAAGCCGACGACGCAGTGCCCATGGAACTTCGCCGCACCGTTCGCCCGGCACTCCCTGAGCGCGACCGCCTTACGCTGCTCAAACTCATACAACTTGATCTGGAGTTGCATCCACCACAAGCCGCAGTTGTCGCGCTACGCATCGAAGCCCGTCCGGCGCGTCCGCAAAACGCGCAGCAGGGATTGTTTGCAGCGCAGGCTCCTGAGGCGGGCAGGCTTGAGATATTGCTCGCTCGCTTGCGCAAACTGGTGGGCGAAGGACGCGTAGGTGCACCGGAACTGCTCGACAGTCACACACCCGAAGCGTTTCGCGTTACAAATTTCGAACTCGCGCAAGGTGCAAACCACGGTGCAGTTCGTGGTGTCCCACATCTGCCGCAGTCAGCAGATGTGGGGCTTCCCTCCTCAGCCCTCCGCATAGTACGTCCACCCCACGCCATCACCGTCGAACTCCACGGCAATACTCCCTCTGCAATTTATTACGAGGGACAGCGCCTTACGCTGCAAGCGACCTCCGGGCCATGGCGCACCAGCGGAGCCTGGTGGACACATCCTGCGTGGTGCCGCGAAGAGTGGGATGTGGTTTTGAGAGAAGAACAAGAGCAATCGCAGGGTTGGGATGTCCGGCACACCCGCGAACCCACATTTGCTGACTACGGCAAATACGGGGCACCCTCGGGACACACCTACGCTGAAAACGTCCCAAAGGAAAATGCCCTTAACCAGGAACCGCGGCGCTGCCTGCGACTCGCGCACGATCCCGCTGCAAGTTGCTGGTACGTGATTGGAACCTACGACTGAGTGGTGACGATGTACGTAGAATTTCATGCTCGTTCGGCGTTTAGCTTTTTGGAAGGCGCATCGCTGCCCGAGTTATTGATGGCCCGTTGTGCGCAGTTGGATTTGCCCGCGATGGCATTGCTCGATCGCAATGGTCTGTATGGTGCGCCTCGTTTTCACATTGCCGCCGACCGGGCTGGAACCCGCGCGCACATTGGAGCAGAGATCGCAGTGCGTGATGCCGGAGAGCGTGTGCGTCCGCCTGCCTGGCTGCCACACGGTGTGCCCGCGGAGCCGGTGCGCTTTGCGCTGCTGGCCGAGACACAGACTGGCTACCAGAACCTCTGCCGCCTGATCACCCGTTACAAATTGCGTGAGCCGCATAAAGCCGAAGGAGCAGCTTTACTGGCCGATGTCGCGGAGTATTCCGAGGGCATCGTCTGCCTTACCGGAGGCGATGAAGGGCCACTGGCCGCAGCCCTGGCGTGCGGTGGATATGATGCGGCCCTGCGCGAGGTTCAGCGACTGGTGCACGTCTTTGGCCCACGCAATGTATATGTAGAACTGCAGCGCCACTTTGATCGCGAGCAGGAGCATCGCAATCAAGCTGCAGTGCGGATCGCACGCGCATTGAACCTGCCATTGCTTGCAACCAACGGCGTCAACTACGCCACTGCCTACGAGCGTGAAGTGCTCGACGTGCTCACCACCATTCGCCACCACTGTACGCTTGAGACCGCTGGACGCCTGCTCGCACCTAACGCGGAGCGTTACCTGCGCTCCGCCCGCGAGATGCGTCAACTATTCCGCGATCTTCCCGAGGCCATTGACAACACGTTGGAGCTTTCTGCGCGGCTCACTTACACGATGAGCGATCTCGGTTACCGTTTTCCTGACTACCCTGTTCCCGATGGCGATTCGATGCAGTCGTTTCTTGAAAAGCGTACGGAAGAAGGTATTCGTCATCGCTACCTCCCCAAGCGCGATGACAAACTTTTCGTCCGCGCGCAGAAGCAGGCGCAGCGTGAACTCGCGCTCATCGCCAAGCTCGGACTTGCCGGATATTTTCTTATCGTGTGGGACATCGTGCAATTCTGCGGACGCGAAGGCATTCTCGTGCAAGGTCGTGGCTCGGCGGCAAACAGTGTGGTCTGCTACGCGCTTGGCCTCACCGCCATCGATCCGGTTGGCATGGATTTGCTCTTCGAGCGCTTTCTATCCGAGGAGCGTGGCGAATGGCCTGACATCGATCTCGACCTGCCCAGTGGAGACCAGCGCGAGCGTGCGATTCAATACGTCTATCAACGCTACGGCGAACTCGGCGCGGCCATGACAGCAAACGTCATATCCTATCGCGGACGCTCCGCCGCACGCGAAGCCGGCAAGGCACTTGGCTTCGATACCGAGACACTCAACCGTCTCACCAAACTCGTCAGCGCCTGGGAGTGGAAGGACAAAGATGATTCCCTTGGCCGTAACTTTCATGACGCAGGCTTTGACATTCAGCATCGCCGCATCGCCAAGTATGTCGAGCTATGCCAGCGAATGCAGGACCTCCCGCGCCATCTCGGGCAGCACTCCGGTGGCATGGTGATCTGTGGCGGACAACTCAATGCGGTCGTTCCCATCGAACCGGCTTCCATGCCCGGACGCACCGTCATTCAATGGGATAAGGAAGATTGCGCCGACATGAAAATCATCAAGGTCGATCTGCTTGGACTCGGCATGATGGCCGTACTCAAGGATTGCCTCGACCTTGTGCCTCGGCATTACAGCGAGCCACTCGATCTCGCGCAGCTTCCTCAAAACGATCCTCCGACTTATCGCGCGCTGCAAATCGCGGACACCGTCGGCATGTTCCAGGTAGAGAGCCGCGCCCAGATGGCTGCATTGCCGCGTAACAATCCAATCTGCTTTTACGATCTTGTCGTGCAGGTGGCCATCATCCGTCCCGGCCCTATCGTGGGCAACATGATGAACCCTTACATGAAGCGGCGTGGCGGCAAGGAACGGGTGACTTACTATCATCCGCTGCTGGAGCCGGTGCTGAAACGCACGCTCGGCATTCCCCTCTTTCAGGAGCAACTCATACGCATGGCAATGATCGTTGCCAACTTCACCGGAGGCGAAGCCGAGGAACTGCGACGCGCGGTGGGCATGCGCCGCTCCATGGCGCGCATGAAAGATCTGGATAGCAAACTGCGTCGCGGCATGACCGCAAATCACATTCCTGCCAAGGTGCAGGATGAGATCATTCAGTCCATCTCATCCTTTGCGCTCTATGGATTTCCCGAGTCGCACGCAGCCAGCTTCGCGCTCATCGCCTACGCCAGTGCGTTCATCAAGTGCAACTACCTTGCGGCCTTCACCGCCGCGTTGCTCAACAATCAGCCCATGGGATTTTACTCGCCTGCAACCATCGTGAAAGATGCGCAACGCCACGGCTTGCGTGTAAAGCCCGTGGACGTGCAGCACTCCGATTGGCACTGCACACTGGAACCCGCCGGAACCCATCCTGACGATGATCGCACCAGCACACTGACGGGTGCCCCATTTCTGCCATCTCTCGGCGGAAGTGGGATAGCAGACTGCCCGCATCCCGGCAATTCCACGCGCGCCCCTTTTGTCCTGCGCCTCGGCCTCTGTTATGCACGCGGATTGCGCCGCGAAACGGCCACGGCCCTGATCGCCGCAAGAGCACGGCGGGCATTCACCTCGATACAAGATTTCGCGCTATGCGTGCCCGAGCTACGCAAGAGCGATCTTGCATTGCTTGCAAAGATCGGCGCGCTCAACTCACTGGGCGAGGTTGCGCATCGCCGCGATGCGCTCTGGCAGGTGGAGTATGCAGGCCGCCCCGCAGGACCGCTGCTAAACGAACTTCCTGAGCAGGAATCCATCACCTCGCCTCTGCTACAGATGACGATAGAGGAGCGCCTAGTCGCGGATTTCTCCGGCACCGGAGTCACTGTAGGCAAGCATCCTATGGCTTTCCACCGCGCCGAACTCAGACAGATGGGCATACGCGCCGCCTGTGAACTCGCCACTCTTCACCACGGACAACAAACCCGCATCGCTGGATGTGTCATCGCCCGCCAGCGTCCCGGCACAGCTAAAGGATTCGTGTTTCTGAGCATGGAGGATGAAACGGGAATTGCCAATGCCATCATTACACCCGCTGTTTATGAGCAGTTCAAGCAGGCAGTCATTTACGAAAAGTTTTTACTGATTGAAGGCGAACTGCAAAACCAGGAGAACGTAATCTCCGTAAAAGCCAAGGTAATCCGCCCGCTGCAAATCAGCAAAGCAGAAGTCCGCTCCCACGACTTTCACTGAGTCGGAACTCGAAACTCGCGGACCACCTGTTGGTCTGTATACCCCACCCCTATATATCCCGATAAAAATCTGAATATAAAAGGGTTAAATGGGTTTCAATCCCACATTCGCCAAAAGAAGGCGGATGTGGGCCACCTGTAGATTATCAAGACGTTGTACCAGTCGGATCGGTTCGGCTGATGGGCGGCTTGTAGTTGAGGCTACCATGGGGCCGGTTGAAGTTGTAGTACTGCATCCAGGGCTGCAGGTAGTCATTGCGTTGGTCGGAGTTCTCCCAGTGACGGGCATAGGCCCATTCCCGCAAAGCGGTCTGGATGAAGCGTTCGGCCTTGCCATTGGTTCGTGGGGTGTAGGGACGAGTGAAGCGGTGCGGAATATCGAGTTTCGCGCAGGCCTGTCGAAACTGGCGGGAGCGATAGCAGGAGCCGTTATCGGTCAGCAGACTGCGAATGGGGATGCCGTGGAGCTGGTAAAAGGCGATGGCATCGTGGAGAAACTTGATCGTGGTTTCTGCCTTTTGATCGGGCAGCAGCCTTGAGTAAGCCAGGCGCGAGTGATCGTCGATGGCGATGTGCAGAGCCTGAGAGCCGATGCGGGAATGGCGCCTGAGACCGCGGCGCCGTCCGTCGGCACGCATCAACACCTGCTCGTAACGGGTCATGCTCTTGATATCCAGATGAAGCAGATCACCCGGATGAGGGTGTTCGTATCGTTGCACGGGTGGAGCTGGATGGAGATCCCGCCAACGATTCAACCGTACCCGTTGCAGGATGCGGCTCACCGTGGCAGGGCTGAGGCCGGTGGCATGGGCGATGTGATAAGCAGGGCGATGCTCGCGACGCAGTGCAATGACGTGATCTCTGAGAAAAGACGAAGTGGCGCGGGGACTGCACCGGGGGCGCGAGGATCGATCCAACAGCCCAAGGGGTCCTTCCTGCTGATGACGGCGAACCCACTTGGCAACGGTCTTAGGAGTTACTCGGAACAGTACTGCCGCGTGGGCAAAACACGTTCCGGCAGCAACGATATCAACTAAAGCCTCTCGACTACGCAAAGTAAGTCGTGCATTCTTGTGGATGTCCATTCGGTTGGCCTCGAAAGCTGGATTGCTCGTCACAATCAGCTTCCTCGGTTTCAATCGAATGGACAACCTCTTGAAGATCACAGCCACCCCACCTGCCTTAGCACAGTCCGGGACAGCCCGGCTACAATAGGTTTCTCGATGCCTGCACCCGCCACAAATGTGCTTTCGATTTCGAATCTGTGCAAGAGCTACGGTCAGATGGCTGCCGTAGACAATATTTCTTTCCGAGTGGAACCGAACGAAATCGTCGGACTGCTGGGGCCGAATGGCGCAGGCAAAACGACCACCATCAATATGATTCTTGGCGTTCTCGCGCCCACCTCAGGAGCCATTGCCATTGAGGGTGTGGACATTTCAAGACAACGCAGCCGTGCGCTGTCGAATACTAACTTCGCGGCTGTCTACGCGCCCTTGCCGGGGAACCTCACGGTGGAACAGAACCTGCGCGTCTTTGGCATGATCTATGCAGTTGCGAATCTGGCGCACAGACTCGAAGACCTGCTACGCCAATTCGATCTCGTCCGGTTTCGTCAAACAAAATGCGGTGTGCTTTCTTCGGGCGAACAAACACGTGTGTGTCTTGCAAAGGCTATGCTGAACCGTCCGCAGTTGCTGCTGCTCGATGAACCAACTGCCTCGCTCGATCCGGCGACTGCGCGTGAGATCCGAACCAGCATTCGCGAGTTCGTTGCTAGCGGAACTGGCGGCGTGCTCTGGACTTCGCACAATATGTACGAAGTGCAGGAGGTCTGCGACCGCGTCCTCTTCCTGTCACGCGGCAAGATACTGTTAGAGGGTAATCCCAACACTCTTCCGAACGAGTACGGAAAGAAAAGTCTGGAAGAACTCTTCATCACCGTTGCTCGCGAACCGCTTACGCTGGAGCCGAACTGAAATGCGCTTTTCCCGTATCGCCGCCATTGTTCTGCGCCAGTACTACCTGGTGCGCGGCAGCCCTTCGCGCATCCTGCCGATGTTTGTCTGGGTCGCGATTGACATCGTACTTTGGGGCTTCATCACCAAGTATCTGACGGTGATCAGCGGGTCGGGATTCCACTTCGTACCGACGCTGCTCGGCGCAGTGCTGCTGTGGGACTTCCTCACCCGCGTGATGCAGGGCATCACGATGGCATTTTTCGAGGACGTCTGGTCGCGCAATTTCCTCAATGTTTTTGCCAGTCCAATTTCTGTACCGGAATACCTGGCCGGACTGGTAGCAACAAGCATCTGCACCAGTTCGCTCGGTCTTGCCGTGATGGTGACAGTGGCAACGCTCGCGTTTGGATTATCTTTCTTTGCCTACGGTGCGATGCTGGCGCCATTCCTGTTCGTACTTTTTCTTTCCGGGATCGCCTTGGGAATAATGGGAACAGCGATTGTGTTGCGCCTGGGACCGGCGGCAGAGTGGTTTGTATGGCCCATCCCGGCAGTGTTGTCACCCTTCGTCGGCGTCTTTTATCCGCTATCAACACTACCGAACTGGATGCGCATAATTTCGCGGGCTTTGCCGCCCTCATACGTATTTGAAGGAATGCGGAGCGTTATTGCGGGCCACGCGGTTCCGGCCCACACGCTTGCGATCGGATTTGGACTGGCGGTACTTGCGATTCTGCTGGCATGCTGGTTCTTTGTCCAGGTCTACCGGTATGCAGTCGAAACCGGATTGATTGCACGGTACAGCGCGGAAACCGTGAGCTAGGGCCGTTCCACTGAAACGCTTGGAGCGGCGCTCGAGATTTGAACGATGTGGGGGCCCTTCCCTTCGGTCAGGATGACCCTCTTTATTTCAGCCATTCCCGACATTGCAAATCGCTTCGATTCTGAGAATGCCCACAATGTACATACGTCACAATTGCCAGTGAGGTGTGCCGCTGCACGTTGTGCTCCCATCACCAATAATATGTTCGCAAGAATTGTTTCTGCGGTACGCCGAAGGCTTGCCGGATGGGGGTACTTCAAATGAGCATGAATCGACGACAGTGGCTCAAGGTCACTGCCGGGATGGGTGCGGGACTGGCACTGACGGACTTGGGAATCAACGTCCAGGAAGTGCATGCCGCGACGCGTGGAATGAAGCTCAGCGACAGCGCCGAGTTCACTTCCGCCTGCAATTTTTGCTCCTGTGGTTGTGGCATGATTTGCCACGTCAAGGATGGCAAACTGATCAATTTGGAAGGCGACCCGGACCACATCATTAATCAGGGTTCACTGTGCAGCAAGGGCGCGGCCATGGCCGAGGTTCCCAATTCGCCGCAGCGCCTGAAGAAGCCGATGTACCGTGCTCCGGGCAGCAGCGAATGGAAAGAAATCAGCTGGGACGACGCATACAACCGCATTGCCCACAAAATGAAGGACACTCGCGAGAAAACGTGGAAGGCAACTGAAATGGACGGCGACAAGCAACTCGTCGCCAACCGCACCGACGCCATCGCCTTTCTGGGCGCGGCCCAGAACACGAACGAAGAGTGCTATCTGATCACAAAAGCGAGCCGCCTGCTCGGCACCGTAAACGTGGAACACCAGGCCAGACTTTGACACAGCCCCACTGTCCCCAGTTTGGGGGCAACATTCGGCCGTGGCGCCATGACGAACAATTGGCTGGACATGCAGCACTCAAAGGTTTTCCTGATTGAGGGCAGCAACGCCGCCGAAAATCACGTTATGAGCATGAAATGGATCCGCAAGGCGCAGGAAAAAGGCGCCATCATCATCCACGTGGATCCCCGTTACAACCGCACATCTTCGATCGCTGACATCTACGCGTGCATCCGTCCCGGCGCTGACATTGCGTTCCTGGGAGCGATGATCAATTACATCCTGCAAAACAAGCTCTACGATGACGCCTACGTCAAACTGCATACCAATGCGCTGATGCTGGCCAGCCAGGATTTCGGCTTCGAGGATGGCGTCTTCTCCGGCTTTGATGAGGCGACGCGCCACTACGAGATGGCCAGTTGGACTTATCAGACCGGTGCGGACAAGAAGCCGAAAAAAGCCAAGAGCCTGGACGATCCGCATTGCGTGTTTGCACAGCTGAAGAAACATTACAGCCGGTACACCATGGAGATGGCGACGCAGATCTCGGGTGTATCGAGTGAAATGATCAAGAAGATCGCCGACACCATGGTGAAGAACAAGCCCGGGACGATCTTGTACGCGCTGGGCATGACGCAACACACCGTTGGCGTGCAAAACATTCGCTGCTACGGCATTCTTCAGCTATTGCTCGGCAACATCGGCAAGCCGGGCGGCGGAGTGAACGCTCTCCGAGGAGAGCCGAACGTGCAGGGCTCAAGCGATATGGCGGTGCTCAGCGGTTACATGCCGGGATATCTCAACTATCCCGCTCACAACGAACCAACGCTAAAGGATTGGACCAAGAACAACGGTACTTTCCGTGCGAAGTTCCTGGTGAATAACCTGAAATCGTGGTTTGGCGATCAGGCCACGCCAGCAAACGACTTTGGTTATGGCTGGCTGCCGAAACGTAGTCTGAAGGCGAATCACACGGTATACGGATTCTTTGAGTCTGCTGCCAAGGGCGACATCAAGATGATGTACGTCATCGGGCAGAACCCGATGGTCTCCAATGCCAACCTGTCGATGACATTCGACGGACTGGCCGGGCTTGAGATGCTAGTGGTGCATGAGCTCTGGGAAACCGAGACTGCTGCCTTCTGGAAGCGGCCGGGAACCGATCCAAAATCGATAAAGACCGAGGTGATCCTCCTGCCGGCCTGCTATTTCATGGAGAAAGAGGGCAGCCTCACTAACTCCGGACGCATGGTGCAGTGGCGCTACAAGGCTCTCGATGGGCCAGGCGAATCAAGGGGCGACCTTGAGATTGTGGACGCAGTCTTTCGCAAGGTTCGCGATCTCTACAAGGATTCCACCGATCCCAAAGACCAGATTCTCAAGACGGCGGTATGGAACTATCCCAAAGACGGGATGGCTGAGGCCGTGCTGAAGGAGATCAACGGCTTTGACCTGAAGACCGGCCTGCCGGTCAACGGAATCGCCGACCTCCAGGCCGACGGTTCGACAAGCTCCGGATGCTGGATCTACGCGGGCTGCTATAAGGGAGGGAAGAACCTTTCCAAGCGGCGCGACAACAAGACTGATCCGGGCGGCATGGGCATTTACCCTGGCTTTGCCTGGTGTTGGCCGGGCAACATGCACGTGCTCTACAACCGGGCTTCGTGCGATGAAAAGGGCCAGCCTTTCGATCCCGCACACAAGTTGGTGTGGTGGGATGCGGAGCAGAAAAAGTGGGCGGGCTTTGACACCCCCGATGTGGCAGTACCCACCGATGGACCCGATACTCCCAATGGTCAGCGCGCCTTCCGCATGAACGGCGAGGGTTTGGGACGCCTGATTGCCGCCAGCTATAGCGACTGGGACCCCAAGGAAAAAGACAAAGAGTTGCCGCGCGACGCTTCCTACACACCGAAGGATGGGCCTCTTCCCGAGTTCTACGAACCCGTGGAGAGCCCGACCGAGAACGCGTTGCATCCCAACCGGAAGAGCAGCCCGGTGCTCAAGTACCCGCGGGTAAAGGGCAAGCAACCCATCGGCACAGTGGAGAGCTTCCCCTACGTGCTGATGACCTCAAGCATGGCGGAACATTGGCTCTCCGGCTCCATCACTCGCAACGTGCCGTGGCTGAATGAACTGTGCCCCGAGCCGCTGATCGAAATCCCCTTGAAGCTCGCGGCTAAACTCAACCTGAAGACCGGCGATATGGCCAAGGTGAGTTCCGCGCGCGGCGACGTGACCGTAAAGGTCGAGGTCACGCGGCGCATGCAGACTCTGCAGATCAATGGGAAAGAGGTGACGGTGGTCTGGATGCCATACAACTGGGGCTTCCAGGGGCTGAGCACGGGACCGAGCACCAACTACCTCACCATCGACGCTGTTGATCCAGTGGCGGGTACGCAAGAAGCAAAGGCGTGCCTGGTGAATGTCGTTCCAGTAGGAGGGAACCGTGCCTAAGACAACGTTGATCGACACCACAAAGTGCATCGGTTGCCGCTCCTGCCAAGTCAGTTGCAAGGCATGGAACGATCTGCCGGGAGAAAAGACAACATCGCCCAAGGAAGGCATGGGATACCAGGAGCCGCGTCTGCTCTCGGCCAAGACCTATGTCGTCATCACAGACAGACTTGTAGACACTCCGGGGATCTCGCCTGGCTTCCGGCAGATTTTCGCCAAGCGCCAGTGCATGCACTGCGAGGAGCCTGCCTGCGCTGCGGCCTGCCCGGTCACAGCGCTACACAAAACCAAAGACGGCCCTGTGGTTTACGACAAGTCACGCTGCATTGGCTGCCGGTACTGCATGTTGGCCTGTCCGTGGGGCGTTCCCACTGCAGAGTGGGGTTCGCTGAATCCGTCCATTCGCAAATGCACGCACTGTGCAGACCGCCTCTCCTCCGAGGTCCCGCAATACCGGAATGGTGTCGCGTTGACCGCTGATGAGAAAACGGGCTGGGCGGTAAAACATACTGAGCCCGCGTGCGTAAAAGCCTGCCCTTCCGGATGCCTGAAATATGGCGAACGGGATGAACTGCTGGCCGAGGCCAAACAGCGCATCAAGAACCAGCCTGGCAAGTACGTGAGCCACATCTACGGAGAGCATGAGGCGGGCGGCACGACGATGCTGTACTTGTCCGGCGTGCCCTTTGAGCAAATTGGATTCCCCAAGGTGCAGTCGGAGGCCTTCCCGCGCCTGAGCGCCATAGCGCTGGGAGCGGTGCCCCCGGCAGTGGTGGGCGTAGGAGCTGCGCTGGGCGGAGCCTATGCCTTCAGCAAGCGTCGCGAAGATGTGGCCAAGGCAGAAGCAGCCGAACACTCTGCCAAACACGTCGAGCATGCTCATCCAGAGTTTGCTCCCGTGCCCGGCAACATGTATTCCAGCTTTAACAAGGTACTGATGTTCCTGATGGCCTTTGGCGCGCTTTCCTTCCTATTGCGATTTGCACTCGGGTTGGGCGGCTCCACAGGGCTTTCAGATACCTGGGCGTGGGGACTTTGGATTGTCTTCGACTTTGCCTGGATTGCGATTGCGGCTGGTGCATTTGCCACCGCGTGCATCATCTACGTATTGCGACGACAGGATCTCTACGCGGTCGGGCGAAGTGCGGTGCTCATGGGACTCTTGAGTTACACCTTCGTCATGGTCACATTGCTGGCCGACCTTGGATTGCCATGGCATTTCTATTCCCTGGCAATATATAAGCCCAGGCATTCGGCGATGTTTGAAGTTTCCTGGTGCATTGCGTTCTATCTTTCTGTGCTGCTGCTTGAATTCCTGCCGGTGCCGCTCGACTGGTTTGGGATGAGCAAGTATCGCGAGATGTGGAACCAGTATTCGGATTGGTGGGTGGTCATCGCCGTCTCGGCATTTGTGTGGATACTGTCACACAATCTGCTGTGGGTGATACCGGCCGCGGTAGTGTTCTCCGCGATGGCCATAATGCTGAAGCCAAAGCCGGGTCAGAAGAAGGAGCCGATTATGCTTGCTATCGGCGCTGTCACCTTCTCCACCATGCACCAGAGCTCGCTGGGATCGCTCTATTTGCTGATGCCAGATAAACTGAGCCACTTGTGGTGGTCTCCAATCCTGCCCATCTGCTACTTCCTGTCGTCCATCGCTGCTGGCATCGCGCTTATGGTGCTGGTTGAGATGTGGATTGCAAAGGGCTACAAACGCAACCTGCGAATGAACGAACTGGCCTCGCTCGGCAAGCTCGATTTCTGGGCACTGCTGATCTACCTTGCGGTGCGCATTGGAGACGTTGCAATCCGAGGTGAGTTCAGTCACATTGGCGGAGCCCACGGTATAGACTTCCTGGTCGAAATTGGCCTGCTGGGAATCCTGCCGCTGGTTCTGCTGAGCGTGAGCAAGTTGCGCGAGAGTCCGAAGGTGCTTGGCTGGGCCAGCGCGCTGGTAGTCATTGGCGTGATCTGGAACCGGTGGAACGCCGTGGTGTACGGCATGGATCTGAAGGGAACAATGCCGCAGATCGGGCCGTTGCACTACACGCCATCCATCATCGAGTGGGGCATCTCGGCGGGAATGCTGGCGGCAACCATCTTCCTGTTCCGGATGGGCGTTTCATATTTGCCCATTCTGCCCAAGGAGACGGCGGAGACCGCAGCCCACGCAGATTAACCGATGTTTTCGTCCACCGGGCCGGGGAGGGAGTTCCTTCTCCGGCCTTTTGATTGGTTGGAACAAGCTTCGCGCAATAAGAACGCGCGTCAAGTGATCTGGGTTTGCTCTATCGGCCTCCCCACTCATCTCTATTATTCGCGAAAACGGCGACGGATGAGATGCGGTCGTTCCAATTCTTAGAAGGATTGTCAGAAACAGGAACGCGGCGCAAGTCGTTGATGCTGCGGTCGATGAAAAGGTTGACGCCTCTGAAGTTACTGTCATTGAAGATGCGTATGCGGGACCGGCCAAATACTCGGATGGACGTTATCTTGTCGTTGAACCCGCCGGGCATTGAGGGCCAGCGCTCCCCCTCTTTCAGACAGAAGTAATCTCCTCTGAAATTTTCCGCCTGGTAGAAGCAGGCACCGCTTTTCGGCGCACGCGGCCTACCCCATTGCCACTGGGCAAATGCTGGTAGAGAGGTGACGAACAGCAACAGAATGAACATCGACACAAATCGTAGTCGCATTGGTTTCCTCCCAATCAGCACGATGAGAATCTTCTTAAGTGCGTACGGTTGTATCCGGAAAGGGTTCCAGAACTGCCCGGTGAGACTGCTTGCCCTCGCATAAGTGCCAAATCGCAGGCTGCTCACGAGGACCCTCCCTAAATGCTTGGATCGTGTGTTCAGCGCATAGGATAGAATCTGGCCATGTCATCAGCCCAAGAACAATGGATCGAGTCTCATCCTTACCTCCGCAATGTCGCGGATTTTCAGCAGTCGGTGACAGAGGTATTCCTGGGGCTGGCGCCCCGTCCGATTTCCGCGCCCGATTGGAAGTTAGTTTTCGAGAGCTATGGCGACGGCGCTCCGCTGCTGGAAAGCGCTGGGCTTGGAGTCGCGTGTTCGTCTGCCGCTGGGGAGTTGCTGCTGGCCGGGAACGCAGAGCTACTGAAGCACACCTTGCCCGATCCGGTGATGGCCTCAGCTGGGTCGTTGCTGGAATACCTGGGCGCGTCCGAAAAAAATCCCACAACGGCGATTGAGTGGGTGCGGAATGGCGGTCCCGAGTGTGCACCGGCACCAACCGCAGGGTTACTTCGTGTTCTAGCGTGGGCGGCCATTCGGCGCACACTGTCCACGGTTCTTAAGAGCTATGCCGAGTTACGCAAAGATGATGACTGGCTGCGAGGATATTGCCCGGTGTGCGGCGCCCTGCCTCCGCTCGCGCAAGTCCTGCATGACAGCCCGCGCATGCTCGCCTGCTGCTACTGTCGTTCGACTTGGCACTTCCGTCGGATCGGCTGTCCGTTCTGTGAGAACGACGACCAGGATCAGCTTTCTGTTTTCACCATCGAACAGGAGCCGCTCTTCCGGTTGGATACATGCCGCGAGTGTAATGGATACTTGAAGACCTACCTCGGCGACAGCGACCTGGAATTGCATCTTTCCGACTGGTCGAGTTTGCACCTTGACGTTCTGGCACGGGAACACAAGCTTGAACGCAAGGGCGCCTCCCTGTTTGAGATCTAGAAATTGATGACCTTATCGGCCTCTGAAGTCCAGTCGCTGAGTTGGTCCAGCGTGCCGCGCTGCACTTGGGGAATGAGGGAATGCAGGAGGCCGCGGGCTTCCAGACAGGTGCCGCAGGCGGCGATTTCCGCTCCCGTTGCGGCGATGGCCGCCAGCATCTCCTGCGGATTGTAATCGGCATGCGCGGGAGTGAATCCGGCGAGCGCAGAGGTCACGCCATCTCCAAACAAAAAGACTCGAATCGCAGCCTTGCGAGAGAGAGAAACCGCCCAACGCAGGCCATTATAGGTACGCTGGCTGCCGTATGGAGAATCGTTGAAGATGAACAGGTATTTCATCGGTCAGGGACCTTTCGCGGTGCGCCGTTGGTGACAGAATAGACCAAGCAGCGCGGAACTGAAAGTAGCCTCAGGCGCGCCTGTGATATGTTTATCCTCGAAATGCGCCACTAGTACGGAAGCGAGTAGTGTCCGGTGATGCTCCCGGTCTTCAAAACCGGTGAGAGGCGGGTTCACCCCGTCTCTGGTGTGTTCGACTCACACGCGCTTCCGCCAATTCCGTTTTCCTCCTCTCTCTTGAATCGCTTGTGTGCGCCGCTGCTTTGGGCATAGGGTAATCGCATGAAATCTGTGATCGTCGGCACCGCGGGACACATTGACCACGGAAAGACCGCGCTGGTGCGGGCGTTGACCGGAATTGACACCGACCGGCTCGAAGAAGAGAAGAGGCGCGGCATCACCATCGAGCTGGGCTTTGCACACATGTCCATCGACGGGCCGCAAGGTGAAACGCGGCTGGGCTTTGTCGACGTGCCCGGACACGAGCGTTTTGTACGCAATATGCTGGCTGGCGTGGGCGGCATGGACATCGTGCTCTTCGTGATTTCCGTCGAAGACTCGATCAAGCCGCAGACTCGCGAGCATTTCGATATCTGCCGACTGCTGAAAATTCCTCGTGGCATTACAGTGCTGACCAAGTGTGACCTGGTGGACGCCGAGACGCGCCAGTTGGTTCGCATGGAAGCCGAGGAGTTTGTCCGCGGATCCTTCCTCGACACCAGCCGCGCAGCGATGGTCGAGGTTAGCGTGCGAACCGGTGAGGGACTGGAAGCCCTGAAGCATGAACTGGCAAAGGCCGCCGCCGAAGCAACACAGAAAGACGCGGAAGCCCCGTTCCGGCTGCCCGTGGACCGCGTCTTCACCATGAAAGGCTTTGGAACCGTTGTCACCGGAACGCTGATCTCCGGCCGTCTGCGGAAGGAAGATGAAGTCGAGGTTCTGCCCTTGCGCAGATGGGTGCGAGTGCGAGGGCTGCAGGTTCATGGCAGCAGCACAGAGGTAGCCCTGGCCGGACAGCGCACTGCCGTGAACTTGGCAGGCGTAACACTGGAAGAGTTGGAACGCGGGATGACGCTTGCCGAGCGCGGACTGCTGCTGCCCACTCACAACCTTGACGTCCAGCTCTCGCTGCTGGAAGGCGCGCCCACGTTGAAGAACCACTCGCGTGTCCGCCTGCACCTGTTTACCTCCGAGACGATTGCGGAGGTTGCATTGCTGGAATGCGATGAGTTGCGGGCGGGCGAGAGCGGTTGGGCGCAGCTACGCACGGCCTCGGCTGTGACCTGCGCGCCGGGCGATCGTTTTATCGTACGGAGGCACTCGCCGATGACCACCATAGGGGGCGGCGTAGTGGCCGATGTGCGTCCGATGCGCAAGATGAAAACACCGCAACGGGTGGCTATGCTGCAACAGCTCATGTCAGCCACCGACGCTGGCCGCCTTGCGCTGCTGGTGGCGCGCCGCGATCGCCGAGGACTGAGCCTCGAGGACGCCGTTCACGAAACCGGGTGGGCGATGCCAAGGCTGCATTCCGCCCTCGCAAACGCCAAACAGAGCAGCGAGATAAATGCGTTGGGAGATATTCTGATCGCCCCTGCCACGCTGCGGCGGATTGCTGCAGAATTGTTCAGCGCGGTGGAGCGTTTCCAAAACGCAAATCCGCTCGCTGGCGGCATCAGCAAACAGGAACTGCTGGAAAAGAGCGACTTGGAGCGAGAGATTTTTTCCGGGGCGCTGGAGTCGATGGTGGCGGAGAAAAAATTAGCCGTCACCGGCGAACAGGTTCATCTGGCAGGACGCCGCTTGGTAATGCAGGATGAAGAAGTCGAGTCGAAGCGGCAGATTGAGTCGGTGTTTGCCACGGCAGGACTAAAAGTTCCCGCACTAAAAGACGCGCTGGCCGCAGTAAAGCTTGACCGGGTGCGGGCACAAAAGCTCGTGACCCTGTTACTGCGCGAAACCGTGCTCGTTAAGATCAGCGAGGAAATGGTATTCCACCGCAAGACGATGGAAGACTTGAAGCAGAAAATTCGCGAATACAAATTGAGTTCGTCGCGAATCGACGTAGCTCACTTCAAGGAGTTGACCGGCGTCTCGCGCAAATACGCAATTCCGCTGCTCGAGTACCTGGACCGCGAACACGTAACGCGGCGCGCAGGAGATGACCGGATTATTCTTTGAAGCGCAGTAAAATCTCGGCTGCGGTCATACCGTGATTTGAATTAGCGGCGTTGATTTTGGCAGGACCTCTCCAACCTCTGCGGCGGAGATGCCGGAGGCACGCAATTTCTCCACCAGGGCGCTGGCCTGCACCTGGCTCACCGACACGAGAAGACCTCCGGCAGTCTGCGGATCATAAAGAACAGTGCTTAGCTCTTGCGGAACCGCACCGTCGCACTCCACGCAGCAGGCCGCAAACTCAAGGTTGCTGTTCAACCCGCCGGGGATAAATCCACGGGCGACGCATTCCTTTGCACCGGGCAACAGCGGCACGGCTGAGGCATGCAGACGCAGGCTAACCCCCGAGCCTAAGGCCATCTCACGGGCGTGGCCGATGAGACCAAAGCCAGTGACATCAGTGATCGCATGAACATCGAATTGCAGGCAGATCGCCGAGGCGGTTTTGTTAAGTGTGGTCATGGCGCGGATGGCGGCCTCCATCCACTGCGGTTGCGCAACGCCTTTCTTGATGGCAGTGGCAATAACGCCGGTGCCCAGCGGCTTGGTGAGGATGAGGATGTCCGACGGCAGCGCTCCGGAGTTGGTCAGCACGCGGCGCGGGTCAATCGTCCCCGTGACCGCGTAGCCAAACTTAATCTCGGGATCGCGGATGCTGTGTCCGCCGATCACCGTGCATTGAGCCTCCACCATTTTGCTGAGCCCACCGGCGAGAATGCGCTCAAGAATCGCGGTATCTGCCTTCTCAGGAAAGCAAACCACGGCGAGGGCCGAGCGCGGCGTGCCACCCATGGCATAAACGTCGCTGAGGGCGTTGGTGGCTGCAATCTGTCCAAAGGTGAATGGATCGTCCACAATAGGAGTAAAGAAATCAATCGTCTGGACGAGCGCCAGCTCTGGCGTGAGTTGATACACGCCAGCGTCATCGGCCTTATCAAAGCCGACAAGAACGTTCGGGTCATGCTGCCGGGCTAATTTCCCAAGCACGGAGTCCAGCACCGCCGGACTTAGCTTGCTCGCTCAACCCGCGGCGGCGACCGTCTGTGTCAACCGAATTGGCGTCTCTTCAGACATGAGGTGATGGTAAATGAGAAAGAGAAACCGGCGCTAGCACAGTTCATCTCGGATGGCCCATTCAAGTACCCTCGGGTGGCCCAATCAAGCCCTCTTTTGGCTTGCGTGGGGATGTGAAATCCTCCACCTTGCGGCTTTTGAAGTTGCTTTTGCAACGCGGGGTTCACCTTTTCCAAACCCACCAAGAGCCGACGTCTACACCACTCAATTGCATCCTGCATCTAACTGACACAAGGAGGATTCCGTATGGCCGACACTCCGCGAGTAAATGCTCCACGAATCACCGTAGATGAAGCGCGAAAGAGATTGAAAGCAGGCGAAGATTTCCTTTTCATCGACACCCGTAACCCACAGGCATGGGCGCAATCGGACGTGAAGATACAAGGGGCGATTCACGTCACGCCGGACACTCTCGACGAGAATATTTCCAAGATTCCCAAGGACAAACCCGTCGTGTCTTACTGCACTTGACCGAACGAAAACTCAAGCGCCAGTTTGGCGCAAAAACTTCAGCAACGCGGCTTTAAGAAAGTCTGGGCACTAGTGGGAGGACTCGACGCGTGGAGCAAGGCGAAGCTGCCGATTGAGACCAAACAAAGAGCCGCTTAGTATTCGCGATTTGGCCCGGCGATTCTGCCGAGTACATCCGCCAGGTAGGCGTCGTCGGTTGGGTCCACTGTACGCAGGTCCAGCAGCACGTTCCCTTCGTCGATGCGCGATATGACCGGAACGGAAAGCTGACGCAACCGGCACGCCAACTCCTTGGCGCTCATGTCTCCGCTCGATAGAGCTACGGCGAAGCCCGGCAAACTCTTTCCGGCGGCCGATCCCCCGCCGATCATGGTTTCGGTCTCTACGACCTGCGCAGAAATCCTGGAGGCTGAGGCCGCCAGTGTTTGGCAGCGCTCTCGAAGTTCTTTTCCCGACATTCGCATCATCCGCAGCAGGGGGATATCGTCGTACTCCTCGCGCAGGTAACTCAGCAGGGTGGCTTCCAGCGCGGCATAGCAGAGCTTATCCACGCGGAGTGCGCGGAAGAGTTGGTGCTCACACAATCGCTCGACTAGGGCCGGATCCCCAGTGATTAGTCCGGCTTGCGGACCGCCCAGCAATTTGTCTCCACTGTAGGTAACAAGCGATACGCCTGCGCGCAAAGAATCAAAAACACTGGGCTCGCCATGAATGCCGTATGAGGCGAGCTCCACCAGTCCTCCGGAGCCGAGGTCTTCCATGACCGCGATGCCGCGTCTGCGCCCCAGTTCAATCAGTTCCTCAAGTGACGGTTGCTCAGTGAAACCGACGATCTCAAAGTTGGAGCGATGGACCCGCAGCAACAACCGGGTGCGCTCGGTGATCGCCTTTTCGTAGTCGGCAACGCGCGTGCGGTTCGTGGTGCCAACCTCGCGCAGCACGGCTCCGGAGAGCGCCATGATCTCCGGGATGCGGAATGAGCCACCAATCTCCACCAGTTCGCCGCGCGAAACAATGACTTCCCCACCCTCGGCCAGCGCGGCTAAGGCCAGCAGGACAGCGGCAGCGTTGTTGTTGACCACCGCCGTGAGCGTCTTGTCGATTCCCTGGCGGGCAAAGAGCCGCGCCATGAGGCTCTGCGCGTGTGTATTCCTGCGGCCCCTCTCGCCCCTGTCGAGATCGAACTCGAGATTACTGTATCCGGTAGTGATCTCTGCGATGCGTTCCACCGCCTGGCGAGAGAGCGGAGAGCGGCCCAGGTTGGTGTGAATCAGAACTCCGCTGGCGTTTATTACGCGGCGCAGAGAACACGCAGCGGCCTGTACCACCCGTTGCTGTATAGAGTTCGGCAAAGCGAGGAGCGCGGCGTCCAACGTCTCGGCATTCAGAGTACCGTTGGATATTTTGGTGCGCAGTCCACTCAGTTCAAGGCGAGCCGCTTCCGTAACGCTCAAGCGCCCATGCTCACTCACCAGTGCCGCCACAGCTTGCAGCAACTCATCGACAGAGGGTAGCCGCCGGAAGATTTGTTGGTTGGGAACCGTAGTCATCGTCTCCAAGGCATGGCATCAACTGGCAATTTGATGCAGTGCAGGGTGTCGCGACAGTATGAGCCCTGCGGCGCTGCCGGCGCAAGATACCGTGTCAATCCTGTCGTTAGCACATGATATGTCCGGTTGAGATAGCAAGTGATCTGTCCGCTTTTTCGGGGCGGCGAGAGTAGCTGACCATGGAAGGTATGGAGAGTTAC
>Ga0316232_1002104_pt1 | contig 21628 bp, 21 predicted proteins | sample TBHtaG_FD_206006 | JGI IMG/M metagenome (GOLD analysis project Ga0316232, IMG submission 206006) | Freshwater microbial communities from Trout Bog Lake, Wisconsin, USA - TBH18025_13 | ecosystem: Environmental > Aquatic > Freshwater > Lake > Hypolimnion/Profundal zone | place: USA: Wisconsin... | reverse complement strand
GTAACCTTCCAGTATTTCTGGATGGGTTTCCGCGACGGGCCGCAGCTGCTTGAGCTGTTCTTCGGACAGTTCGGGGCTGTCCACGGCATCCCAGTCTTCCTGGCTGACGGAGGTCGGCCTAACCTTTTTGTGACTCATATTCGACCTCCTCTCTCCACTCGTACCGCACCAACAAAATGTAGCTACATTTTATGGCTTGTCAACCTGCCATGAGGTGAGGGTTGAATTCTCACGACAACGGTCTATACTCACCTCTCAAGTGGAGTAGCTGTGTCCCGTACGATCAACACGTTGGCCTGGTTCTGGTGCTATTGGCCCCAGCGGTCGGGCAATTGCGTGCGGAGCGTCCACACCTAGGCGAGTCTCCAAGGCAAGTTTCCCGGCCCACCTCGTTGGTGGGCCTTTTTGTATCTACCCGTTCCCGAACACCTTCACCGAGGCCGGCATGACATCCAAGCAGAACCCAATCCCGGAGGCGCCCCTGGTGCTCTCCTTCCCGGCGGACCTCACCACCCCGGTGCGGGCCTTCCTGGCCCTCACCGAGCCGGGGCAGGACGCCTACCTGCTGGAATCGGTCACCGGCGGGGAATCCCAGGCCCGGTTCTCGTTCATCGGCCTCGATGTCACCGAGACCTTCGAGGTGGGCACCCAGGCTGCCCTGGTCCGGCCGGACGGGGTCGAGCCCCTGCCCGGGGACCCGCTGGCGGCCCTGGCCGCGTGGGCGGCGGACCTCAGGGCGGTCAGCGCCGGGCTGCCGGTGCCGTTCCTGGGCGGCGCGGTGGGCTGGGCCGATTTCAGCGCGTTCGCCCTGGCCGAGCCGGTGCTGGCGGCCTCGTTCGCCGAAGCGCGGGCGCCGCGCCTGCGCTTCGGCCGGTTCGCCACCGGGCTGGTGCTGGACCACCTGAAGCAGCTGGGCTACCTCTACCATTTCCCAAGCCCCTTCGAAGCCCCCGGGGCAGGGGCCGAGCGCCTGGGCAAGCTGCGCCAGCGCCTGGAAGGCGCCCTGCCGCGCCGGGACAAGGCCGCGCGCTTCCAGCTGACCCGCAGCCCGGACCGGACCCGCTTCCAGCGCAACTTCGCGGCGGTGCAGGAGGCGATCCTGGCCGGGGAGGCCTACCAGATCGTCATCTCGGAACCGTTCGAAGGCCGTCTGGAAGGGGACCCGTTCGAGGTCTACCGCCGGCTGCGCCGGCTCAACCCTTCGCCCTACCACTTCTTCGTGTCGCTGGGCGGGCGCCAGCTGGTGGGCGCTTCGCCGGAAATGCTGGTGCGGGTGGAGGGCTCGGCGGTCGTCACCGTGCCCATCGCCGGCACCCGGCCCCGGGGCGGCAGCCTGGAGGAGGACGCGCGGCTGGCGGCGGAGCTCAAGGCCGATCCCAAGGAGCTGGCCGAGCACGCCATGCTGGTGGACCTGGCGCGCAACGACCTGGGCCGGGTCTGCGCCCACGGCTCGGTGACGGTGCCGGTTCGTGAGCAGGTGGAGCTGTTCTCCCACGTGATGCACATGACCTCCGAGGTGCACGGCCAGCTGCGCGAAGGGCTGCGCCCGCTGGACGCGCTCTGGAGCACCTTCCCGGCCGGCACCCTGAGCGGCGCGCCCAAGATCCGCGCCACCCAGATCCTGTCCGCCCTGGAGGGCGAGGACCGCGGCGCCTACGGCGGCGGGGTCGGCATCCTGGACCGCTCGGGCAACCTCGAGCTGGCCATCACCATCCGCACCATGGAATTCCAGGACGGCGCGGTGCGCTTTCGGGCCGGGTGCGGGCTGGTGGCGGATTCCGTGGAGGCCTCGGAATGGGCCGAGATCCACGCCAAGGCCGGGGTCCTGCTGGCGGCCCTGGAAGGCCGGGAAGAGGTGAACGCATGATCCTGTTCGTCGACAACTACGATTCCTTCACCTACAACCTGGTGTCCATGATGGGGGTGCTGGAGCCGCGCCTGGAGGTGGTGCGCAACGACGCCGTCACCGTGGCCGAGGTGCTGGCCATGGACCTGGACGGCCTGGTGCTCTCGCCCGGCCCCGGGCATCCCCGGGACGCCGGGATCTGCCCGGAGCTGGTGGCGGCGCTCGCCCCCAGGCTGCCGATCCTGGGGGTCTGCCTGGGCCACCAGGTGATCGTCGAGGCCTTCGGCGGCCGGGTGGACCGGGCCCCGCGGCCCATGCACGGCAAGACCTCGGCCATGGTCCATGACGGCACCGGGCTGCTGGCGGGACTGCCCAACCCCTTCCCGGTGGGGCGCTACCATTCCCTGACCGCCATGGCGGCGTCGATGCCGGAATGCCTGGCGGTGCAGGGCAGCACCGAGGACGGCACGATCATGGCGGTGCGCCACCGGCAGCACGACTGTCACGGGGTCCAGTTCCACCCGGAATCCATCCTCACCCCCGGGGGCATGGACCTGCTGCGCCATTTCGTCGACCTGTGCCGCTCCCGGCGCGGGGAAGCGGTCGGAAAGTGAGGAGACGGCCATGATCGTCAAGATGTCGCAACTCGACGCCGAAACCCTGCAGACCGTGACGGCGGCGCTGGAAGCCATGGGCGGCGAAGTCCGCTGCCTGCGCCTGCCCTTCGGCTGCTTCCTGGCCGCCCTGGGGCTAGCCGATCCGCCGGTCGGGACGATCCAGGCCATGGCCGGGGTGGAATGGGCCAAGGCCGCGGGCTCGAAACCGATCCTGGCCTCCCGGGAACTGAACCCCCAGGGCAGCCGGGTGCCGCTCGGCAACCTGGAGATCGGCGGCGAAGCCCTGGCCCTGGTGGCCGGGCCCTGCTCGGTGGAGGACCGGGAGCAGATCTTCTCCACGGCGCGCTTCGTGGCGGCCTACGGGGCCACGGCCCTGCGCGGCGGCGCCTACAAGCCGCGCACCTCGCCCTACGCCTTCCAGGGCCTGGGCCAGCCCGGGGTCGAGCTGCTGCGCGAGGCGGGCGACGCCGCCGGCCTGCCGGTGATCAGCGAGGTGATGGACCCGGGCGACGTGGAGGCCATGGCGCCGTTCGTGGACTGCTTCCAGATCGGCGCCCGCAACATGTCCAACGGCCCGCTGCTCAAGGCCGTGGGCAAGGCCGGCAAGCCGGTGCTGCTCAAGCGCGGCCCCTCGGCCACGCTGGCCGAATTCGTCCTGGCCGCCGAGTACATCCTGCTGGAGGGCAATGCCCAGGTGATCCTGTGCGAGCGGGGCATCCGCACCTTCGAGACCGCCACCCGCAACACCCTGGACCTCAACGCCATCCCGGTGCTGAAGAGCATGACCCACCTGCCGGTGGTGGTGGATCCCTCCCACGGCACCGGGCGCCGGGACGCGGTGGCCCCCATGGCCCGGGCCGCGGTGGCCGCCGGCGCCGACGGCATCGTGGTGGAGGTGCACCCGGACCCCTCCCGCGCCCTGTCCGACGGCGACCAGTCGCTGCACCTGCCGGAATTCCGCCGGCTGGCCGAGGAGCTGCGGCCGGTGGCCGAGGCGGTGGGCCGCCGGCTGGACCTGCCCGAAACCCTGCCGTTCGCCCCCAACCAGGTCCCGCTCATCCGCCGGGCCCTGGGCTGGGGCGGATCCCGCTGACCGTCCATCCCGTCCCCCTGGAGTCGACCATGCCGAACCCCTTCGAACTTTCAGCCTCGCTTTCCCTCGGTGAAGCGCGCGCCTTCATGGAGGCCTGCCTTGACCCCGCATCGGATCCCAGGGCGGTGGGCGACGCCCTGCTGGCGCTCAACCAGCGGCCGCTGCAGGGCACCGAGCTGACCGCCTTCGCCCAGGTGCTCACCGAACGCGCCACCCCGTTCACCGCCGGGGTGCATCCGACCCTGGACACCTGCGGCACCGGCGGCGACGCCCGCCAGGGCGTGCACACCGCCAACCTTTCCACCCTGTCGGCCCTGGCCCTGGCCCAGATGGGCGTCGACATCGTCAAGCACGGCAGCCGCGCCGCCAGCTCCCTGTGCGGCTCCGCCGACCTGCTGGAGGCCCTGGGCCTGGACCTGGACCGGCCCCGGGAGCTGGTGGAGGCGGACCTGGCGCGCAGCCACTTCGCCTTCCTGTTCGCGCCCCGGTTTCATCCGGTGCTGGGCCGGATGGTGCCGATCCGCAGGGCCCTGGCCGTGCCCACCGTGTTCAACATGCTCGGGCCGCTGCTGAACCCGGCCCGGCCGGACTACCAGGTGCTGGGCGTGGCCCGGGAGGAATGGATCGAGCCGGTGGCCACCGCCCTGGCGGCCGGGGGCCTGCGCGGCGCCCTGGTGGTGCACGGGCTCACCGCCGACGGCCTGGGCATGGACGAGGCCTCCCTGGAAGGCCCCACCCTCCTGCAGCCGGTGCGGGAGGGGCGGCTGCAGCCGATGGTGCGGATCCTGCCGGCCCAGACCGGCGTGCGCAGCACGCCGCCGGCCCGGGCCGCCGCTTCCAAGGCGGCCTGCGTGGCCCTGGCCGAGGGGCTGGCCGGGGGCCGGTACCACCCGGACTTCAGTCCGCGGGTGGCCGAGGAGGTGGCCCTGCAGGCCGCGCTGGGCCTGCTGCTGGTCCGGGAACTGGAGTTCGCCGCGCTGCCGGCGCTGGTGGCCGAAGCCCGCGCCACCCTGCTCCAGGGCCTGCACCTGCCCACCCTGCTCGCGCTCGCCGCCTAGGAGACCTGATGGATTTCCCGCCCTCTCCCGAAACCCTGCTCCAGGGCGCCAGTTCCCTGGGCATCCTGAAGGACCTGCTGGCCTCGGAACTGGTCCGCGCGCGCGGGATCACCGCCCGCTCCCCGTTCCGGAACCGGCCCCAGCGGGGCATGGGCCCGTTCGAGGCGGCGCTGCGTCATGGGCCGCTGCCGGTCATCGCCGAATTCAAGCGCGGCTCGCCTTCCCTGGGGCCGTTCGCCGCCGGGGCCGACATCCATGAACGGCTGGCCGGCTATGCCCGGGGCGGGGCGGCGGCCTGCTCCATCCTGGCCGAACCGGCCCGCTTCCTGGGCGCTCCCGAGGATTTCGCCAAGGCCAGGGCTTTCGGCCTGCCACTGCTCTACAAGGGCTTCGTCTGCACCGAGGCGCACCTGGAGGAGGCGGTGGCCCTGGGCGCCCAGGCGGTGCTGCTGATCACCCGGCTGCTGGGCGACCACTTGCCGGGCTTCGTCGCCGCCGCCCGGGTGCGCGGGCTGGAGCCGCTGGTGGAGGTGCACGGGCCGGGCGAGATCATCGCGGTGCAGGCGTCCTGCGTGCGCATGGTGGGCTGGAACGCCCGGGACCTGGCCGACTTCTCCGTGCGCAAGGCCCCGGCCGCCCTGTTGCGGGAGGCCTTCCCGGGAGCCCTGCTGATCCGGGAATCCGGCCTGCGCACGGCGGAGGACGCCAACGCCGCCCTGGCCGAGGGTTTCGACGCCGTGCTGATCGGCGAAGCGCTCATGCGCGCGCCCGACCCGGCCGGCTTCCTGGCCGGGATCCGCAAGCCGGCGGTGCGTTCATGATGGCCAAGGTCTGCGGCCTCACCTGCGCCGCGGACGTGGCCATGGTGCTGGCGGCGGGCGCGGACCTGCTGGGCTTCCTGCACCATCCCGCCAGCCCCAGGCACTGCCCGGACTTGCGGCTGGTGCGCCTGGCCGGGGACCGGGCCATCCTGGTCGCCGTGGCCGGCAGCGCGGAAGGCCTGCTGGAGCTGGCCCGGCAGGCCGGGGCCGGCTGGGTCCAGCCCTACCTGCCGGCCCCGGAGCGGGCCCGGGCGGTGGCCCTGCTCCACGCCGAGGGCCGGCGCGTGCTGCTGCCCTGGCCGGACGAGCCGGACCAGACCGCGTCGGCGGCCGATCTCTACCTCTGGGAGGCCAGCCCCCGGGTCACCGGCCTGCTGGGCGGGTCCGGCCAGGGCCACCCCATGGCGCACCCCCCGCCGGGCCCGTTCCTGCTGGGCGGCGGCCTGCACGGCGCCGTCCTGGCGGCGCGCCTGGCCCACCTGGAACCGCGCTCCGGCTGCCGTGGGTTCGACGCGGCCAGCCGGCTGGAACGCGTTCCCGGCCGCAAGGACCCCGCCCTGGTGGCAAGCTTTGTCCACAACGCCCACGAACTGGAGTAGACCTTGAACCCACCCGCGCCGACCGAATTCCGCCTGCCCAGCCGCTACGGGCCCATGGGCCTGGGCGGCTGCTACGCCCCGGAAACCCTGATGCAGCCGCTGCTGGAGCTGGAGGCCGCGTTCCTGGACGCCCAGGCCGATCCGGCCTTCGTGGCCGAACTGAAGGAGCAACTGCGCGCCTTCGTGGGCCGGCCCACCGCGCTCACCAAGGCGCCGCGCCTGGCCCAGGCGGTGGGGCTCAAGGCGCTCTACCTCAAGCGCGAGGATTTGGCCCACACCGGCGCGCACAAGATCAACAACGCCCTGGCCCAGGCTTTGCTGGCCCGGCGCATGGGCAAGCAGGAGATCATCGCCGAGACCGGGGCGGGTCAGCACGGCGTGGCCACCGCCGCGGCCTGCGCCCGCCTGGGCCTGTCCTGCACCGTCTACATGGGCAGCGTGGACATGGCGCGGCAGGCGCCGAACGTGGCGCGCATGCGGCTGTTCGGCGCCAAGGTGGTGCCGGTGGAGGCCGGGCAGCGGACCCTGAAGGAGGCGGTCAACGAGGCCCTGCGGGCCTGGGCCGGCCGCTGCGAACGGGCCCACTACATCCTGGGCTCGGCCCTGGGGCCGCACCCGTTTCCGCTCATGGTGCGCACCTTCCAGTCGGTCATCGGTACGGAGGCCCGGGCCCAGGTGCTGGAGCTGGACGGCGCGCTGCCCGACGCGGTGGTGGCCTGCGCCGGCGGCGGCAGCAACGGGCTGGGCCTGATGGTGCCGTTCCTGGACGATCCGGTGCGCCTGGTGGCGGTAGAGGGCGGCGGCCACGGCGAGGCCACCGGCGAGCACGCGGCGCGCAGCTTCGGCGGCCGGATCGGCGTGCTGCACGGCTGCCGCAGCCTGCTGCTGCAGGACGAGCACGGCTGGACCGCCGAGACCGCCAGCATCAGCGCCGGTCTCGACTATCCGTCCATGGGGCCGGAGCTGGCCGCGCTCATCCTGGCCGGGCGGATCGAGGGCCGGCGCGCCTCGGACCAGGAAGCCCTGGCGGCGGCCGAGGCCCTCGCCCGGCTTGAAGGCATCCTGCCGGCGCTGGAATCCAGCCACGCCCTGGCGCATCTGCGGACGCTCGCCGGCAGCGGCGCCGGCACCGTCCTGCTCGGCCTGTCCGGCCGCGGCGACAAGGACCTCGCCACCTTCCAAAGGGAGCTGTGACATGGAACCGATCCTGCCCTTCATCACCGCCGGCGACCCCGACCTGGCTGCGCTGCCCGGCCTGCTGGCGGCCTTCGCCGCCGCCGGGGTGCGCACCCTGGAACTGGGTCTGCCGCATTCCGATCCGGTGGCCGACGGTCCGGTGCTGCAGGCCGCGGCCCAGCGGGCCCTGGCCGGCGGCGCTGCGCCGCGGCGGGTGCTGGAGCTGCTGGCCCAGCCCGGGCCCAGCCCCGACCTGGTGCTGTTCACCTACTTCAACCCACTGCTGCAACTGGGCGATGACCTGCTGCCCCTGCTGCGCCGCACCCCGGTGCGGGCCCTGCTGGTGGTGGACCTGCCGCCCGGGGAGGAGCCGGAGTGGGAGGCCGGCCTGCGCGGCGCGGGCTACCCGATCGTGCCGCTGCTGAGCCCCACCACGCCGCCGGAGCGGGCGCGGCTGCTCCTGGCGGCGCGGCCCGATCCGGGGCCGGACCACCCGTTCGCCCAGCGCTTCGCCTACGTGGTGGCCCGCCTGGGGGTGACCGGGGACGGCCAGGCCCCGCCGCTGGAGCCGGTCCGGGCGCGCATCCGGGCCCTGCGCGAGCTCACCGGCCGGCCCCTGGCCGTGGGCTTCGGCCTGGACCATCCGGACCTGCTGGACCGGGTGCGGGCCCTGGGCGCCACCCCGGTGATCGGCTCGGCCCTGGTGCAGGCGCTGCACGACGGCCGGACCGTGGCCGAGTTCATCGGCCCGCGCATGCCTAGGATTGGTTCATCATAACCCTTCCTGCACTTCCGCGATCTTCCAATCCCCGTCCCGGCGTTGCCACCGGATCACCAGCGAACGGCGCGAGCCCTCCGCCGGCAGCAGCTCGGACCCGGTCCGGCCGGTGAGCAGCAGCTGGACGTTCTGCATGGCCTGGTTGTCCCGCACCGCCACCTGCTGGGCGACGACAGTCACCCCGACCTTCTCCCGGCGCAGCAGGGCCGTGAGGTACAGCCGCGCACCGGCCCGGTCCATGCCATCCGGACCGGTGAACCCGGCGCTGAGCCGGTCCACGGCGCCCGCCGCGTCCCCGGCCTCCACCGCCCGCACGCAGGTCTCAAAGGCCCGGCGGATCTGGGTCTCGGGAGCATCCCGGGAGCAGCCCAGGAGGGCGAGCAGCAGGCCCAGCATCAGGCAGCGGCGCATGGCGGGCCCTCCCGGACCCTATTCTACTGGTAGATGCCGCAGCGGATCACCAGGTGCGGTCTCCCCCTTGCCCGCCGCGTCCAGGCCCGCGGCCGCCTGCTTCTGGCTGATCACGCGCAGGGCGTGGGTGGCCGGATCCAGCACGACGATGGCGGCGATGCTCAACTCAGGGTCGGAGCCGTGCAGCTGGTCGAACTGCTGGCTCAGGCCTGCGGTTGGCCTTCCTTCAGCAGCGCGGAGAGGGCCTTGAACCCGGCGTGATCCTTGTCGCGGGCCCATTCGAAGGCCACGGATTCGTGGTTGGTGAGGGTGGCGCCCGCGGCCGCCATGCGCTCGAGCGCGTGCTGGCGGTATTCCGCCCCGCGTCCGCTGACCCCATCCCAGCAGACGTGCACCTGGTGGCCCGCTTCGAGCAGCTGAAGGACGGTCTGGACCACGCAGACGTGGGCTTCGATCCCCGCCACCACGATCTGCCGGCGCTCGGGGGCCAGGCCCGGCCGGGCCCGCTCCAGGACCTCGGTGAAGCCCGGGTCGCCGCAGCAGCTGAAGGTGTTCTTCGGCACCAGGAAGGTGGGGCATGACAGCCCGTCGAAGCGCTCCCTCAGGCCCGCTTCGGTGGGGCCGAGGCCCCTGGGGTACTGTTCGGTCAGCACCACGGGCACGGCGAACAGGTCGGCGAACCGCATCAGCCGGTGCGCCACCTCCAGCACCATGGCCGAGCGGTGCACCTGGTGCACGAGTTTGCCCTGGAGATCGATCAGGACGAGGGTGCTGCGGCTGGTATCGAGCAGGGGCATGGGATCACTCCGTCAGCGGCCGCGCCGGCGCCGCACCTAGCATCTTGCCAGAGTTCCGGCGGGCCGTTCGTGGCCGCCAGTCCATATTGCAAAATTCAAATAGCACCCCATATTTGCGCGGTTCGCCACTGCCGAGGCGGCACAAGACCGAGCGCGACCGGCTGGCCAGCCAGGTCAAGGAGGTGGTGGCCCAGTACGAAGCGGGTGCCCTGTCGCTCCCGGGCGCCCTGTCCAAGTTCTTGGCCGACTGGCTCACCCGCCACATCAAGGAGGAGGACATGGAGATGATCAGCCGGATGCGGGCCAAGAGCGGCTAGCCGCGCGGCAGGAGAGCGGTGAAGATGGGGGAAGGCTGGGAGCCCCCATGATCCTCGTCATTTCGCCAGCCAAGACCCTGGATTTCACCACGCCGCCGCATACCGGCGTGTTCAGCCAGCCGGATTTCCTGGCCGAGTCGGCCCGTCTGGTGAAGCTATTGCGGGACTTGAGCCTCGAGCAGCTGGCCGCCCTCATGGCGATCTCCGACCCCCTGGCGGCGCTCAACGCCGGGCGGTTCCAGCAGTGGAAGCGGCCGTTCACCCCAGGCAGGGCCAAGCAGGCCGTGCTCGCCTTCGACGGCGACGTGTATGGCGGTCTCGACGCGGCCGGCCTGGACCAGGACGACCTGGATTTCGCCCAGGACCATCTGCGCATCCTTTCCGGCCTGTATGGCTGCCTGCGCCCGCTGGACCTGATCCTGCCCTACCGGCTGGAGATGAAGACCCGCCTGGCCAACGGCCGGGGCAAGGACCTGTATGCCTTCTGGGGCGACCGTCTCACCCGGAGCCTGGACCAGCAGCTGGCGAAACGTTCGGGGGCCCTGGTGAACCTGGCGTCGTCCGAGTATTTCAAGGTCGTCGACCCCAAGGCCCTGGCGGGCCGGATCATCACCCCGGTGTTCGAGGACTGGAGCCGCGGCGAGTACCGGGTGGTCGGCCTGTTCGCCAAGCGGGCCCGGGGCCTGATGTGCCGCTACGCCATCCGCAAGCGGCTGGTGGAGCCTGAGGGGTTGCAGGGATTCAAGGCGGAAGGCTATCGCTTCGACCGCAAGGCCTCATCGGCGGACCGCTGGGTATTCCGCCGAGCAATCTAATATGGAATGGTGAACATGATGCAAATTAAATGTATCGATCATATCGTGCTCCGAGTGGTAGACCTGCCCCGGATGCTCGGGTTTTACCGGGACATCCTGGGCTGCACCGTTGAACGCGAACAGCAAGAGCATGGATTGTTCCAGTTGCGGGCCGGAAGTTCCCTGCTGGACCTGGTGACGGTGGACGGCCCGATGGGACGGCAGGGAGGGGCGGCTCCGGGCCGGGAGGGGCGCAATCTTGACCACCTCTGCTTCAGGGTGGAGCCGTTCGATCCGGCCAGTCTCCAGGCCCACCTGGCCGATCTCGGCGTCGCAACGAAAGGGTTGGCCTCTCGTTATGGAGCGGAAGGCCAGGGCATGTCCTTCTTTGTCGAGGACCCTGAAGGCAACCAGGTCGAACTCAAAGGCCCGCCCACCGATGGGATGACGGCGGGCGACGACAGCGCCGCCGCTCTGGGCTGAACCTGGAACGACTAGCCCAGCAGCATCGCGCTCAGCTCGGTGCCGGCCTGCTCCAGCTGGGCCATCACCCAGGCGGTGCGCGGGTCCGCGGGCTCGGGCAGGGCCGCCGCCTCCAGGTCGGTCCGGGCCTGGGCCAGGGCGGCGGGGTCCGCCGCGCCTTCCACTACTTCGGCCAGGGCCTCCAGGGCCGCTCCGGCGGCCTGGACAAAGGCCCCCAGGCCCGCGATGGCCGGCGCGCCCGGGGCGCAATGGACCGCGGCCACGCTGAGCCCGCGGGTGAGCCGCAGGTTGTGGTTGGCCAGGGCGGCGGCACGTTCGATGCCTTCCTGGCGCAGCTTGGGGTCGCCGGCCATGCGGTTCAGGGAGGAGAACACCAGGCTGTTGGCGCGCTGGGCCTTGCGCTTGACCTGGGTCACCGAGCCCGGGGTCACGCCGGCCGCTTGCGCCAGGCCCAGGCCGAGCCGCTCCAGCAGGACCCGGTTGGCCCTGAGGGCCCCGGCCAGGAGCGGCGGGAAGCGGTCCCGCTCCCACACCGGCCAGAAGCTAAGGGCGGCCAGCAGGGCCAGCAGGCAGCCCGCCAGGGTTTCGCCCAGGCGCTGGAAGGTCAGGGCGATGGACACCGGGCCGGCGGCCTCGAACTGCAGCACGACCAGCAGGGTGATGAAGAACACCGCCACCGCATAGTCGCGCTTCATGTAGTAGGTGAAGGCCCAGCAGACCGCGGCGGTGGCCGCGAGCAGCGTCCATAGCGGCAGGTGCAGCCACAGCAGCACGCTGCCGGCGAGGCCGCCGCAGATGGTGCCTATGGCCCGCTGGGTGGCCCGCTCCCGGGTGGCGCCGTAATCGGGCTGCAGCACCACCATGATGCAGAGCGGGATCCAGTAGCCGTGGGGCAGGTGCCAGAAGCGCCAGGCGAAGGTGCCGGCCATCATCATCGCCGCCAGCCGGAAGGTGAAGCGCACCAGGGCGGGATCGATGTTCAGGCTGAAGTTGAGGGCCGCCGCCAGCGGGCGCAGGGTCCAGGTCTCCAGGTCGAACAGCTCGAACGAGACCGGCCCGCGCTCCGCCGCCCGCTCCATGGCCGCCCGGAGCGCCGCGCGCACCCTGGGCAGCTGGTCCTGCAGGTTGGCCAGGACCTCCTCCAGGTGGGCGCCTTCGGGGGAATCCAGCCGGGCGGTGCGTTCCCGCAACAGCCGCAGCAGGTCGGTCAGCCGCAGCAGGCGCACTTCGAACCGGGCCAGGTGCCCGGCCTGGTGCGAGACCACCGCCACGGCAAGGGACCGGCTGGTGTTGACCAGCGCGGCCAGGACCGAGCGGAACGCGGCCGCCAGCGGCCCGGGTCCGGGCGGCAGCATGACCCGCTCCAGGCTGGGGTTGAGGGCGGTCATCTGGGTCGCCAGGCTGGCCGCGGCGCGGTTCAGCTCCTCCAGTTCGCGCACCAGCGGACGGCTGGTCCGGCCCGGGACGCCGGCCAGCACCTGGCTGGCCTGGTCCAGGGCGGCGCGCAGGGCGTGTTCGCTGGCGGCCACCTGCTCCTGGCGGCGGAACCCGGCGACGCCGTCCACCGGGGGCAGGGCAGCGGCCAGGTCGGCCAGGGCGGTCCAGCTGCCGGCCACGGCGCGCCGGAGCGGGTGCTGGGCCAGGAACGGCCAGAACGCGGCATGCAGCGCCACGCAGCCCAGGGCCCCGGCCAGGGTGGCCTGGGCGGCCTGGAACGGGGTGGCCTCGGCCCGGGGCGAGGCCAGGGCGAGGAAGAACATCAGGGCGCCGGAGCCGGCCACGGCCGGGCCGTATTCCCCCAGGCCATGGCGCCAGGCCCCCGCGCCCAGGGCGATGAGTCCGGTGCCCGCCACCGCCAGGAGCAGGCTGGGGCCTGCCACCGCCCCCAGCCAGGCGGCGCCGGTGAGCACCAGGGCAATGGACAGCAGCAGGCTCAAGCGCAGGGCATAGGCGCCGCGCACGTCCAGCGCGCCGATGGTGTGCCCGGCGAAGGCCGCCAGCACCGCCTGGGTGCCGGTGATGAGTCCCAGGGCCGCCAGCACCAGGGGCACCATGAACGCGGCCGTGGCCCGGAGCGCCCGGCTCACGGCGGGGTCCTGCAGTTCCCGGGCGGCCAGCCTCCTGGCCAGGCGCGGCAGCTCCAGCCCGGGCGCGCCCAAGGTCCGCCTCAAGCCGGGGTCTTGAAGTCCTTGCGCCAGCCCGGGCCACGGGTCCCGGCGCTCCGGGGGCACTTGCTCCGGCACAGGTGGCAGTTGTAGATGCTGAAGTCCCGGCCCGCGTGGACGATGGAGCGGCGCCGGCAGCGGGCCTGGATCACCGTCTTGCCGACCAGGGCGTTCTCGGGGCAGGCGTCCTGGCAGATCCGGCAGCCCTCGGGGCAGGGGCAGCCCTCCAGCGGCTGGTCCGGTTCCAGTTCGGCCGCGGTGAGCACCGCGCCGATGTAGCCCAGGTTGCCCAGCTCCTCGTTCATGAGCAGGGTGTTGCGCCCCAGCCAGCCCAGCCCCGCCAGCTGGGCGGCGTGGCGCATGGACAGGATGCCCATGCCGTGCTGGCTGGCTTCATCCCAGTGCAGGTAGGGGACGTCGCAGGGCAGCGGCACCGCGGGGGCGCCGCGCCGCTCCAGCGCCCGGACCAGATCCAGCCCCAGCCGGTCGAGCTCTGCATAGAGCAGGTAGGCGGTGCTGGAATAGGGCGCGGGGTTGGCGGCCTGGGTGATGGCGGCGGGCATGGCCTTCATGAAGACCACCACGGACTGGCACGCAGGGTAGATGTCCGCCGGGCGGAAGCCCTCCGGCGCGTCGGAAAAACTGTCGGCCCTGGCGATGCCGCACTGTTCGGCGCCCAGGGACAGGGCGATGGCCTTGACCGTAGTCGCATCGATCATCCAGGACTCCCTTGAATGGGACAGTATGGCGGATTTCAGTGCCGAATGGACAGGTAGCGGCGGATAAGCGCGTTGGTGGAGCTGTCGTGGCCGAGCGATCCCGGCGTCTCGAGCTCGGGGATGATCCGCCCGGCCAGCGCCTTGCCCAGTTCCACCCCCCATTGGTCGAAGGAATCCAGGCGCAGGATCGCGCCCTGGGTGAAGACGTTGTGCTCGTACAGGGCCACCAGCTTGCCCAGGGCCGCAGGCGTGAGGCGGTCCAGCAGCAGCAGGCTGGAAGGGCGGTTGCCCGGGAAGGTCCGGTGCGGCACCAGCCAGGCCGGAACCCCTTCCGCCTCCACCTCGTGGGCGGTCTTGCCGAAGGCCAGCGCCTCGGCCTGGGCGAACACGTTGGCCATCAGGATGTCGTGATGCCGGCCCAGGGGATTGAGCGGCTGGCCGAAGGCGATGAAATCGCACGGCACCAGCCGGGTGCCCTGGTGCAGCAGCTGGTAGAAGGAGTGCTGGCCGTTGGTGCCCGGCTCGCCCCAGTAGACCGCGGAGGTCTGGTAGGCCACCTCGGAGCCGTCCAGGGTGACCCGCTTGCCGTTGCTTTCCATGGTCAGCTGCTGGAGGTAGGCGGGAAAGCGCTTGAGGTACTGTTCGTAGGGCAGCACGGCCACCGTCTGGGCGTCGAGGAAGTTGCCGTACCAGATGGCCAGCAGCGCCATGAGGACCGGAAGGTTGCGCTCGAACGGGGCGGTGCGGAAATGCTCGTCCATTTCGTGGAACCCGGCCAGCATCTCCCGGAAGTGCTCGGGGCCGATGGCGATCATGGTGGACAGGCCGATGGCCGAGGTCATGGAGTAGCGGCCGCCGACCCAGTCCCAGAACTCGAACATGTTCGCCGGGTCGATGCCGAACCCGGCCACCGCCTCGGCGTTGGTGGAGACGGCCACGAAGTGGCGGGCCACCGCGGCGGGATCCTTCAGCCTGGCCAGCGCCCAGTCCCGGGCGGCGCCGGCGTTGCTCATGGTCTCCAGGGTGGTGAAGGTCTTGGAGGAGACGATGAACAGCGTCTCCTCGGGGTCCAGGTCGAGGGTGGCTTCGCGGAAATCGGTGGCGTCGACGTTCGAGACGAAGCGCATGGTCAGGTTGCGCTGGCTGTAGTGGCGCAGGGCCTCGTAGGCCATGACCGGGCCCAGGTCGGAGCCGCCGATGCCGATGTTGACGATGTTGCGGATCGGCCTGCCGGTGTGCCCCAGCCAGGCCCCCGTGCGCACCTGGTGCGCGAACCCGGCCATGCGGTCCAGCACCGCGTGGACCTCGGGCACCACGTCGACCCCGTCCACCGTGATGACCTGCCCCGCGGGAGCGCGCAGGGCCACATGCAGCACCGCCCGCTGCTCCGTGAGGTTGATCCGCTTGCCCTGGAACATGGCCTCGATCCGGGCGCGCAGGCCCGATTCCTCGGCCAGCCGCAACAGCAGCCCGAGCGTCTCGGCGTTGACCAGATGCTTGGAATAATCCAGATAGATGCCGGCGCCCTCGGCCGTCATGCGTTCGCCGCGCCCGGGCTCCTCGGCGAACAGCCTGCGCAGCTGCAGTTTGCGGGCCTTCGGCAGGTGGGCCTCCAGGGCCTGCCAGGCGGCGAGTTGCGGAAGGGGAATGAGGCTGGTGGTCATAGGGGTACCTGTCTGTCCATTTCAGCAGAATCGGCGCCGCCGTGCCGGAAATTTCATCACGGCGCCGGCGCTTTGGCCAGGCGCGGCGCCACCAGCAGGGCCGCGCCGAAGCAGGCGAAGGCCAGGGTCAGGGTGAGCGGCCGGCCCTGGGGCACGTCCTGCAGCAGCAGCTTGATGGCCGTGACGCCCAGCAGCGGGTACACCATCCAGCCCTGGTCGCCGGCCGGGAGCCAGCGGCCCAGGGCGGCGGCGGCCATCGCCGCCAGCGCCAGCGCCGCGGTGCGCAGCGCGGCCAGGTTTCCGGGGCTGTCCGCCGCCGGAACGGCCAGCAGCGCCAGGGCGGCCAGACCCATCAGGCCCGCCGCGCCCAGGGCGAAGCAGGCCAGCCGCAGCGCCCACGGAGCCGGCCCGGGGCCGCGGCGCGCCAGCAGGATCAGGTGTCCCGCCACCAGCCCGGCCAGGACCACCAGGGGCGGCCAGGGCCATCCGGCCGGAGCGGCCACGAAGGCGCGCCCGATCAGCCCCGGCAGGCCCGAAGCCAGGGCCGCGGCGCTCAGCAGCACGGCGCCGTGCACCACCAGGGAGGGGCGCTGGAAGCGCCGGCCCAGCGCGGCCGCGGCCAGGCCCAGCAGGGCGAAATGCAGGGAGAGCCAGCCGGCCGGAAGCAGGATGGGACTGGACACCAGCAGAAGCAGCAGCGCCAGCAGGGTGAGGAAGCGGAAGTCGGGGCTGCCTTCGGTCTGCCGGCGCACGAAGGTGAAGGCCGCGCCATAGCAGCCCAGGGCGATGGCCAGGCCGGCCAGGCCCAGCGCCGCCGTTCCGGTGCCGGAAGCCTGCGCCACCCGCACCGCGCCGCCGAAGCCGATGGGCAGGATGAGCAGGGTCTGCACCACCTCGAAGGCCCGGACCGAGTGCGGCACGGTCAGGGCCCGGACGACGAAACTGCCCAGGTAGACCACCACCAGCGCCAGGGCCAGGGCCAGGACGGCCGGCGCCGGCAGGTTCCGGGCCAGTTCCGGGGAGCGCGGGGCCACGGCGAGGATGGCCATGCTCAGGATGGCGGCGTCCGCGGCCAGCGCCGCGGGCCAGCGCAACGCCCCGCCGAGCCGCAGGGTGGCCCCGGAGAACAGCAGGAACATGGCGCAGAACACCGGGATGGCCGAGGTGGCGGCCATGAGGGCGAAGCCGGTGCCCAGGCCGGCCAGGGCGACGGTCCAGGCGACCCCTTCGAGGGCGTGGCGCAGCGCCACGGCCATGAGCAGCGCCGTGATCGCCAGGAGGATCGCGGCTGAAGCCGCGGCTGGCAGGACGGCGAACCGGGTGGTGGCCTCCCACAGCAGCGGGTAGGCGATCACCGCGCAGGCGAGGGCGTGGCACGCGGCGTCGAGCGCCCTGGCCTTGGCGCCGGCGCGATGCGCCGCCAGGGCCCACACGACGGCGTAGAGCAGCCCCAGCACCACGCCGGCCAGGCGCGGCAGCTCGCCGCCCTCGGTGCAGACGCGGATGAGGAAGGCCCCGGCCAGCACCAGGGAGGTCCGGCCCAGCAGGCCCAGCACCGCGGCCGGGGCGGTCCGGGCGGCGGCCTCGGGCTGCGGGGCCGCGGGGGCCGGGGTTTCCCGCACGGCGGCGCCCGGCTGCGCCAGGGCCTCCAGGCTGGCGACCCGGTCCTCCAGCTGGCGGAGCAGGGCCATCACCGCCGCTAGCTCGTCCTGCGCGGGTGGACTGCCGGACGCGGGCGCGCTGACTGGACTCTTCATGGCGGCACCCCTGGAAGGAATTCGGATTGGTGATTCTTAAATGGACCTCATTGCACGCATGAAGAAGACACGGGTCAAGTAATAAAAAGGGATTTAAATTAAAAATCCGAGAGCGAATTGCAATTGAGATCAAGTATCAAAAACTGAGGTTTTTTTTGAGTTGTTGACATCCATTCAAAACAACCGAAAGTCTAATCCACCAAGCAATGGGGATGTATTTAAGACTCGAAACCCTGAAACCGCTGGGATGCTTCTGGAGCAGATCATGGTCATCCCCTCATTCCGCCCACCCTCCCGCCGGGCCCTTGCGCTTCTGTGCGGCTGGTTCCTGGTGGGCCTGGCCGGCGTGCGCGCCCAGGACATCCAGGTGCCGCCGCCGCCCTTCACCGAAGGGCTGTTCCCTTGCACCGCCTGCCACGACGGGGTGAACCAGAAGGTCAACCGGACCCGGCGGGAGCTCACGGGCATGCACAGCGACATCATCCTGAAGCACGGCCCGGACAGCCGCTGGTGCCTGGATTGCCACGATCCGCTGAACCGGGACCGGCTGCACCTGGCCAGCGGCGAGCAGATCGAGTTCACGGTCTCCTACGAGCTCTGCGGGCAGTGCCACGGCGAGAAGCTGCGCGACTGGCGGGCCGGGGTGCACGGCAAGCGCACCGGCAGCTGGAGCGGCCAGAAGCAGTACCTGCTCTGCGTCAACTGCCACAATCCGCACACGCCCCATTTCCAGGCGCTCAAGCCGATGCCGCCGCCGCTCAGGCCCGAGGCGATCAGGAAGGGGGGTGCCCTGTGAAGAAGATCGCGACCCTGAAGTCCAGAAGACGCTTCCTGGGCGGCGCCGCGGCCACCATGGCCGGGGCCATGGCCACCCTCACCGGCTGCGGCAGGAACGAGGTGGAGGCCTTCCTCCAGCACAACTTCCGCGAACTTTCCAAGGACGAGCTCAGGCAGGTGATCGCCCGGCTCGAGCAGGACGCCAAACGCAAGTACGGCAAGGAGGTGCGCATCGGCACCGAGCCGGCCCAGCAGGGAGTCATCTTCGGCTACGCCCTGGACCTTTCCCGCTGCATCGGCTGCCGGCGCTGTGTCAAGGCCTGCGTCAAGGAGAACAACCCGTCCCGCGACCCGCAGATCGAATGGATCCGCGTGCTCCAGCTGAACAAGGACGAAGGGGTCGACATCAGCCACGCGGATCCGTACTACAACCCCGAGGAGGTGCCCCAGGAAGGCCACTTCTACATGCCGGTGCAGTGCCACCAGTGCCGCAACGCGCCCTGCACCAAGGTCTGTCCGGTGGGGGCCACCTGGCAGGAGCCCGACGGCATCGTCGTGGTGGACTACAACTGGTGCATCGGCTGCCGCTACTGCATGGCGGCCTGCCCTTACGGGGCGCGCCGTTTCAACTGGGGCGAGCCGGCCATCCCGGCCGCAGAGGTCAATCCGGTCACCCACTACCTGGGCAACCGGCCCCGGCCCAAGGGCGTGGTGGAGAAGTGCACCTTCTGCATCCAGCGCACCCGCAAGGGGCTGTACCCGGCGTGCGTGGAGATCTGTCCCACCGGTTCGCGCAAGTTCGGCAACCTGGCCGATCCCAAGAGCGAGATCCGCTACATCCTCGAGAACAAGCGGGTGTTCATCTTCAAGGAAGACCTGAACACCAAGCCGAAGTTCTTCTATTTCTACGGGGTGTGACCATGTATTCGCTGCGCGCCCTACGACGCTTCGTCCAGGATTCCATCGGCCACATCTTCCAGGGCAACCGCTACTACTACGCCTGGGTGGGCTTCCTGCTGGTGCTGATCGCCGCCGGGGCCGCCGCCTACCTGGGCCAGCTGCGCGACGGCCTGATCGTCACGCACATGCGCGACCAGGTGAGCTGGGGCTTCTACATCGGCAACTTCACCTTCCTGGTGGGGGTGGCCGCCGCCGCCATCATGCTGGTGATCCCGGCCTACGTCTACGACTGGGAACCGATCCGAGAGATCACCATCCTGGGCGAGGTGCTGGCCATCAGCGCCCTGGTCATGTGCCTCTGCTTCGTGATGGTGGACATCGGCCGGCCGGACCGGTTCTGGCACATCATGCCCCTGGTGGGCCGGCTGAACTTCCCCACGTCGCTGCTGGCCTGGGACGTGATCGTCCTGAACATCTACCTGCTGCTGAACTGGTTCGTCGTCACCTACCTGCTGTACTGCGGCTACACCAAAAGGCACTACGTGAAGGCGATCGTGCTGCCGCTGGTGCTGTTCTCCATCCCCATGGCGGTGAGCATCCACTCGGTGACCGCGTTCCTGTTCAACGGACTGGCGGCGCGCCCCTTCTGGAACTCGGCCATCCTGGCGCCGCGCTTCCTCGCCTCGGCATTCTGCTCAGGGCCGGCGATCCTGCTGGTGCTGCTGCAGATCCTGCGCAAGGTGACCAACCTTAAGATCAAGGACGAGGCGATCTTCAAGGTGGCCGAACTGATGGCCTACACCATGGGCTTCACCCTGTTCCTCACCATGGCCGAGGTGTTCAAGGAGTTCTATTCCAACACCGAGCACCTGGTCTACACCAAGTACCTGTGGTTCGGCCTGCAGGGCCACCACACCCTGGTGCCCTACGCCTGGGGCTCGGTGGCCTGCGGGCTGGCGGCCTTCCTGCTGCTGCTGATCCCCCGGACCCGGCACAACTGGGTCGGGCTCAACATCGGCTGCGTGCTGATCTACGCCAGCGTCTACATCGAGAAGGGCATGGGCCTGATCATCCCCGGCCTCACCCCGGATCCCCTGGGCGAGATCTACGTCTACACCCCGTCGGCCACCGAGATCCTGGTGGCGGCCGGGATCTTCGGCATCGGCTTCCTGGTGTTCACCCTGATGCTGAAGGTGGCGGTGCCGATCATGCTGGGCGAACTGACGGTCACGTCCGGTCAACCCGCCCCTGAAGCCGACCCGGATCACCTGGCGCTGGCGAAGCATTGATTCGCCTGATATCACGCAGCGGCGGATGGCCAAAAAGGCGGCTATGTTCTCTGAACCCTTCCCGCGGCAATCCTACTTCGGCGTCTCTGCCAGATCGTACCCCGTACTGCGCCCGCCAGCCGCGGATTTGCGCAGGATCCCTTGGTCCAGCAATCCGGTGATGTCGCGCAGGGCCGTATCCGCTGAACACCTGGCCATGGCAGCCCATTTGCTTGTGGTGAGTTTGCCGTCAAACCCATCGACCAGGCGATTGAGCAGATTCACCTGCCTGGCATTCAGCGGTACGCCGGCGATCCGCTGCCAGAAGCGCGCCTTGGCCAGGACGGCATCGAGACTGTGGTGGGCCTGGCCTACGGCTCGAAGCAGGATGTCGAGGAACCAGGCCAGCCACCCGGTGAGGTCCCCCCGGCCTTTCTGGGTGCGTGCCAGGATCGCGTAGTAGGCCTTGCGATCCCGCTGGATTTGCCCGGAAAGACTGTAGAAACGCTGCGGGCTGCCGTCGGCCCGCGTCAGCAGCAGGTCGCCCATGGCTCGGGCGATGCGGCCATTGCCGTCATCGAACGGATGGAGGGTGACCAACCACAAATGTCCTATTCCGGCATTGATGAGCGAGGGTTCCACCGAAGGGTCATTGACCCAGCGAAGAAACTGCGCCAATTCATGCTCCAGGCGATCTGCCGGCGGCGCTTCATAATGGACCCGCTGGCGGCCGATGGGGCCGGAGACCACCTGCATCGGGCCGCCGGCATCATCCCGCCACCCGCCGGTCCTGATCCGGTGCATCCCGGAATATCCGGTGGGGAAAAGCGCGGCATGCCAACCGAACAAGCGTTCCAAGGTGACGGTTGCGGCGGCATTGACCGTGGCGTCGATCATCATCGCCACCACGCCATCGACGTGGCGGTCCACCGGGGCCAGGGCGCCGATGTCCACACCAAGGCGCCGGGCGATGGAGGACCGCACGGATTGGACATCGAGGTGCTCGCCCTCGATCTCGCTGCTCTTCACCACATCTTCGGTGAGCGCCGCGAGGTTGGACTGCTCGCGCAGGCCCATGCCGACATCGGCCAGGCGCCCCATCAGCATCCCTTGGGCGTGGCTGACTGCGGCCAGGGGGCCGGCGAGCGCAGCCAAGTCATAGCGCCATGTGGGCCAGTCCGCAGCCTGCCAGAGATAGGTATAATCACCGCTATCCATGCGGTGATTATGGGCTTCATGCTGCGCGGGCGCAAGCCATTCACCGCGAATTTTGCGGTTAATAAGTCAGGTATTCTCCGCATGGAGCGTCCGGCGCGCCTCGGCGCTTGACACGCCGGTCCGGCGGGAGAAGATTGCTCTGGTTCCCCAACGGTCTCGCAGCCCGCCACCGGCCTCCCTGGAGGCCACCCGCTTCGCCGCGACCGGCCAGGGGAAGAGGAGGCACCCATGGCCAAGTCCACCGCGTTCACCTTGAACGGCAAGAAGGTGAAAGTGGCCGGTGATCCGGCCCGGATGCTGGTGGACGTGCTGCGCTACCAGCTCGGCCTCACCGGCACCAAGCTGGGCTGCGGCGCCGCGCTGTGCGGCG
>Ga0316232_1002102_pt1 | contig 21651 bp, 18 predicted proteins | sample TBHtaG_FD_206006 | JGI IMG/M metagenome (GOLD analysis project Ga0316232, IMG submission 206006) | Freshwater microbial communities from Trout Bog Lake, Wisconsin, USA - TBH18025_13 | ecosystem: Environmental > Aquatic > Freshwater > Lake > Hypolimnion/Profundal zone | place: USA: Wisconsin... | reverse complement strand
AGAAATTCGATGGCCTCGCCCCTGCTGGTCCTCATTGGCGCCCCCCCTCAGCCAATGATAAACTGCCTGAGGTATCGCTCGCTTTGCAAGATCGCCGCCTTTCGGGAATCGAGGTCGGCCTCGAATGACCGGTCCTCGACTTCGATGCAGGCGGGGCCGTCGTAGCGCACATCGGTGAGGGCCGAGACGAACCGGCCCCATTCGATGTCGCCGAGGCCGGGCAGCTTGGGCAGGTGGAACTCGAGGGGGGTCGAGAGGATGCCGACGTCCTTGAGGCGCTCGTGGTCGATCTTCGCGTCCTTGAGGTGGACGTGGAAGATCCGCTCCTTGAATTCGTACACCGGGCGCAGGTAGTCGATCTGCTGCCAGAGCAGGTGCGAGGGATCGAAGTTCAGGCCGAAGGACTTCGAAGGGATCACTTCGAACATCCTGCGCCAGATGGCCGGCGAGAAGGCCAGGTTCTTGCCGGCGGGCCACTCGTCCTTGGTGAAGTACATCGGGCAGTTCTCGATCGCCACGCGAACGCCCTTGGCCTCGGCGTACTCGATGATGGGAGGCCAGACCGAAGCGAAGCGCTTGAAGTTGGCCTCAAGATCCGTCATCGGGTCACGGCCGATGAACGTGTTCACCGTTGCCACGCCGAGCAGGGCCGCGGCGTCGATCACCCGCTTGAGGTGGGCGAGGTAGAACTCCGCCTTCTCCTGGTCGGCATCGAGGGGATTCGGATAGTAGCCGAGGGCCGAGATGAAGACTTGCTTCTGCTCGAGGCAGGCCTTGATCTTCGCGGCGGAGGCGGCGTCCAGCTCGCCAGCGTCGATATGGGTGACGCCGGCGTACTTCCGGTCGGCCTTGCCCTTGGGCCAGCACATCAGCTCCACGCAGGAGAACCCCTTGGCCGCGGCGAAGGCGATCACTTCCTCGAAGGACAGCTCCGGGACAATCGCGCTTACGAACCCTAGCTTCATCATGTCGCAACACTCCTTTCGTCCATGGTTATACGGCGACCCAGGCGCCCTGCTTGGCGCTCTCGAGGATCCTGTCGCAGAGATCGAGTTCCCGCAGGCCGTCGCGGAAGGTCGGGAACTTGGGGGCGTCCTGCCGGTCCCCCGCCAGATAGGTGTAGAACTCCTTGAAGAACTGCTTGGAAGTGTCGGGGAAGCCCTCCTGATGTCCGCCCGGGAAGGAGATCAGCTGCTGGCTCTCCGGGTAGACGAGGGAGGGGTCCTTCATCATCTGCTGGTTGTTGCCGTCCCGCCTGCCGATCCAGACGGCGTTGGGGCTCTCCGAGTTCCATTCGACCGATTCCCTGGAGCCGTCGATCTCGAAGTAGATCCGGTTCTTGCGGCCGGCGGAGACCTGGCTGACCACGAGGCTGCCGCGCGCCCCGCCTTCAAAACGGAACAGGACCGAGGCGTAATCCTCGGTGCTGATCGGGACGGCCTCGTAGTCTTCGGGGGCGAGGAGTTTCCCCGCGTAAGTCTCGATCGGCTTCAGGGGCTTTTTCCGCTTCTCGTGGAAGATGGCGAAGTCGGCGAAAACCTCGGCTATGCGAAGCCCTGAAACGTACTCGATGAGGTCCATCCAGTGCGAGCCGATGTCGGCGACGGCCCTGGACGCTCCCGAGAACTTGGGTTCGAGCCTCCAGTTATAGTCCGTATCGTAGAAGAGCCAGTCCTGGAGGTAGGACCCGTGGATCGAAAAGATCCTACCGAGCTCGCCCTTTGCCGCCATGAGCTTGACCTGGCGCATCAGGGGGTAGTACCTGACGTTGAAATGGACCGCGTTGACCAGCCCCGTCCGGTCGGCCAGTTCGACCAGCTCGGCCGCCTCGGCCGCGCTCGTCGCGAGGGGCTTCTCGCAGACGACGTGCTTGCCCGCCAGGAGGGCTTCCTTGGCCATCGCGTAGTGGAAATTATTCGGCGTGCAGATGTGCACCACCTCGATCTCCGGGCGCGCCAGCAGCTGCCGGTAATCGCCGTAGGCCGCGGGGATGCCCAGCAGGTCCGCCTTGGCCCTCGACAGTTCCTCGCCCTGGTCGGCCAGGGCGACGACCTCCAGGCCGGGCAGACGCCTGAGGGCCTCCACGTGGGCCGGCCCGATGAACCCCGTTCCGATGACACCGACCTTGGTGCTGTGCATCGCAAGCTCCTCAATGGCTGTTGGATTGATCCTTTACCGAGATATTGAACAGGTCGCGAGAGAAGCGCATTTCGTGGGTGATGAGCTGGACCGAGAAGCGGAGCAGGTCTCCCCGGCCCACGGACCTCGTCAGTTCCACCACCCCGCCGCCCTTGTGGAAGGCCAGCCTCTGGATCGAGAAGGCGGGGAGGAGCCGCTTGCAGCCCAACTCCTTCGCCTCGGAATCGGTCAGGAGCCTCACCTCGTAGGTCTCCTCGGCCCGGTCAAGCTCGAGCCTATAGCGCTCGCTCAACGTGTGGTACATGGACTTGTGATCGAAGCTCTGCTCGAGGAGGTCGGGGCAGAGGTAGTGGGGGATGAAAGTCCGTTCGATCAGGATGGGGATCTTGTTGGCCAACCTCACCCGCGAGATCCGGTTGACGAGTCGGTCGGACTGGGGGAGATCGAGCAATGCGGCGGTCTCTTCGTCGGCCTCGCCCAGGGTCTGCTCAAGGATCCTCGAGCTCGGTTCGAAACCGAGTTCCAACATGTCCTCCGAGAAGCTGTACAGCTTCTGCAGGCGCCGCCCTATCTTCACCGCGTTGACGAAGGTCCCCTTGCCTTGCTTGGTATAGAGGAGGCGTTCGTCGACGAGCGTCTTGACGGCGCGCCTGATCGTTATCCGGCTCACTCCGAATTCCAGGCAGAGCTGGGACTCCGGCGGGATCTTCTCGCCAGGAAGGTAGTCCCCGGCCGATATCTTCGCCCTGAGCCCCGCGACGACCTGGACGTAGAGGGGGATGCCCGTGTTTTCCTGCAAGATCGCCATCGCCTGCCCTTCCGCTGATGCATCAAATCCCAAGCGCCCTACCTGACTCGCCTGTCACTCACGTAAACAATGAGCAGGGTGAACAGCACAATGCCGAAGCCGAGCCATTTGCCTGCGTCGCCCCAGCCTATCGCGACGAGGAGGTTCGTCAAAGTCTGCAGGAAAATCGCTCCGAGGATGACCCCGAAATAATTGCCCTCGCCCCCGGACATCGATACCCCGCCGACAACCGCCGCGGCGATGCTCGGCATTACGTAGTTGGAGCCCATGTCCTTGAAGGCAATGCCCATGTTGCCTAGGAGGAGGAGGCCGATGAGGCTGGCGAGGAGGCCGCTGATCACGAAAGAGGCGAAGCGCACCCGCTTCACAGGGACGCCGCCCAGGAAGGCGGCTCTCGCGTTCGTGCCCGTGCCGAAGAGGGCGAGGCCCCACCTGGTCCTGGAAAGGACGACTGTGACGACCGGCGCGACGATAAGCAGGACGAACACGATGTTCGGGACAATGCCGGTGGACTTCGCAGCTATCGTCTGCAGGACCGGCGAAGGTTTGCCCGTGATGTTGGCGCCGGCCGTGTAGACGTTGATCCCCCCCTGGACGATGAGCGACATGGACATCGTGACGATCAGGGGCGGCAGTTTGACGTAGGCAGCCAGGAAACCGTTCGCGGCCCCGACGAGGAGGCCTATGGCCAGGGCCACGAGGATGGCGATCCAGAGGTTGGCATTCTGGCCGTTCATGATGCTGGCGGTCAAGACCGCGGTCAGGGTTGCCGTATAGCCCACTGACAGGTCCAGGCCGTCCCCGCCGCCTGCCATCACGACCATCTGGCAGAGGCCGAACAGGGCTATGAAGCTGGCCAGCTTGATCGTCAGGAGGACCTGGCCGAAGCTCAGGAAGTTGGATACCGTCAATTGCCCGAAGACGAACAGGAAGACGATGAGGAAGAAGGCGATGATGAGCTTTTTCTGCTTGTCCGCGGCTCCGCGGAATCCGGCGAGAGCGACCGATGTCCCGTTCATGCGAGCCTACCCCTTCGGTTCATGGATTTCCTGCTGTAGAGCGTATAAGCCTGGGAACTGGCGATGGCGATGATGACGATCACCCCGCTGACGAGCGTCTGGTAGGCGTATGGGATGTCGGCGAAGAAGATGATCTTGTTCACGAGGCTGAGGATCAGGGCGCCGATCAGCGCGAAGAAGACGCTGCCCCTCCCGCCGGACAGGGCGACGCCCCCGACCACGGCCGCGGCGATGGCCCGCAGGGTGAGCGGGTCGCCCATCCGCGCGTCGCCGGACTGATTCTGCCCCACGAAAAACAGGGCCGCGAGGAATATGAAGACCGAATTGATCACGCAGGCCCTGAGCTGGATCCGCGCGGTGTTGATCCCGCTCTCGTAAGCGCTCGTATGGTTGCTGCCCACGGCGTAGATATAGCGGCCGGTTCTCGTCCTGGACAGGACGAACCAGAATAGACAGCCGATGAGAACCAGGATCAGGGCCGAGGGCACCATGGAACCAAAAGCCTTGAGGGCGGGCGGCGCGCCGGCGTAGGCCTTGACGTCGTAGAATAGCTTGAACCAGGGGACGGATTGTCCGCCCGGTGTGGGCCTGAGAAAAAGGGCCGCACCGAGCCACATGAACGAGGTTGCGAAGGTCGCGATCACCGATGGTATGCGCAGGTAGCCCATGCCGATGCCGTTGACCACGCCGATGACGATCGCCACAGCGAAGGCGGCAACGATGGCGTATACCCCACTCACTGGATTGGCCGTGCGCATCACCGAGGTCAGCACGCAAGTGAGTAGGGAAAGGGCCGTTCCGGCGGAGAGGTCGAGCCCCCCGGAAATGATGACGACCGCCTGCCCCATGGCCAGGAGGATGAGGGGGGTGAAGGCATTCAAAGTCCGGTTCAGCGATTTTGCCTCGAAGAAGTTGCGCTGCAGGAATGCCGCCAGAGCGAGCATCGCGACCAGGATGAGCAGGGTCGAGAACTCCGGTTTGGCGAGATATTTCCGCGTCGCCGCCCAGGCTTTTTTGCGGTCCTTTCCCATCGTCTTCATTCCTGGCCGACCCTCATGGATGTCGAGATGATCTTTTGCTCGTTGATGTCGTCCCCCTCCAAGGTCGCGATGACCTCTCCCTCGTACATCACCAGGAGCCGGTCGCAGCATTCCACCAGTTCCTCGATATCACTCGCGTAGAGGATGACACTCACCCGCTTCTCGCGCACCTGGTCCGCGATGGACCGGTAAAGGTCACGTTTTGCCCCGACATCGACCCCTTTCGCCGGATCGGCGAGGAGGAGGACCTTGGCATCGAAGGAGAGCCATCTGCCAACGACGATCTTCTGCTGGTTGCCGCCCGATAGGGCTTGGACCGGCATGTCCAGGGTGTGCGCCTTGATGGAGAGGACGTCGATCGCGGTTTCGCACTCTTCGCGGTATTTCTTGCGCGGGGTAAAGAATGGCTGCCCCGCCAGGCCCAGCTTCGGGAAGATCATGTTGGTGAACACTGAACGTTTCATGAAGAGGCCTTCAAGCGCCCGGTCGCCAGGCACGAGCAGGATGCCGTTCCTTATCGCGTTCGCCGGTTTGTTGAGCCGGACCCTCTTCCCGTCGGCCTCGGCCAGGCAGTCGACGCCCGGGTAGCTCCCTGCCAGGGCCAGGAGGAGCTCGTGCTGCCCCTGGCCGGCCAGACCGCCGATGCCCAGGATCTCGCCCTTGCGCAATTCGAAGGAGACGTCCCTCAGGGCATCCGCGTAGCAAAGGCCCTTCACCTTCAGGGCGACCTCGTCCGAGGGCGGCCTCGAGGCCTTGGCCGCGGAGGCTTTCTGGGCAATGCCCGTGATGTGGGAGACGATCTTCTCCGGATCGCGTCCGTCCACCGCGAAATCCATGCTCCCTACGTTTTCGCCGTTCCTGAAGATGGTGACCTCGTCGCAGATCTCCATCACTTCCCAAAGCCGATGTGAAGTGAAATTGATGGCGACGCCGCGCGCCGCGAGGAGCCGCATGAATCGGAACAGGCTTCGGACCTCCGCCTTTTCCAGGGCCGCGGTCGGCTCGTCGAGGATGAGGAGCTTGGGATCGGCCGATATCGCCTTGGCGATCTCGACGATCTGCATCTCTCCCGGATTGAGCTCGCAGGCCAGCTTGTGAATGTCCAGACCGGGAAGGAGTTGATCGAGGATCTCCTGGGATGCGCGCTTGGCCTGCCGGTCGTCGAGGAAGGGCCCTCGGCCGGTCTCGGCGCCGAGCACGATGTTCTGCCAGACCCGAAGGTCGGGGACCAGGCTCAGGTTCTGGAAGACCATGGCGATCCCGTCTTTCCTGGCCTCGTTCGGATTCTTATACTGCACCAATCGGTCGAGGAAACGGATCTCACCTGCGTCGGCCCGGTACACGCCGGCGATGATCTTGGAAAGGGTGCTCTTGCCCGAGCCGTTGGCGCCCAGCAGGCCCGTGATCCTGCCTGCCTGGCAGGAGAAGTTGCCGTTCGAAAGTGCGACGACGCCCCCAAAACATTTCCTGATGCCGCTCGCTTCCAGTAACTTCACGCTTTCACCTGTCGTCGCTACAATCCGGGGGACGGCTGGGTCGCCCCCCGGATGTCATTCCATGAACTGTCATCCCTGTGTTACATGAACAGGGCGTCTGCCTTTGCCTGCGGCATGACCTCGCTCAGCAGGTAGTCATCCGGCTTGTCCTTGAGGAGAGCCCAACCCTCGTCGAAATTCTTGTCGGTGATGAACATGCCGACCTTGTAGAAGTAGGTGTTGCCCTTGAGGGTGTTGGCCTTGAAATGCTTGCCGTCGTAGAGGTTCAGCGCGAAGCGGAAGGCGGTCCCGCCGATCCCGGGAGGATTGGGCTGGGCACAGGCCTTGAAATCGGCCTTCTTGTCGCGGAGCTTCTTCCACTCCTTGAAGAATGCGGTGCCCGGATCGCCGATCATGACCTTGGGCAGCTTGTTGGCATCCATGAAGGCTGCGAGCACGCCGTAGCCCATGCTGTCCTGAGTGAAGACGCCATCGATCTTCTGGCCGGAGCCGATGATCTGGGTCGTCACTTCCTTGGCCTTGGTCTGGTCCCAGTAGCCCGAGGTGTTGGCGATGAGCTTGATGCTGGGGAACTTCTTGAGGACGTCGGAAGTGGCCTTGATCCGGTCGTTGTTGGCCGGGTGGCCATCCAGCCCATAGACCTGGATCGCGTTGCCGCTCTTGAGGGCCGAGCAGACGAACTCGGCGTTCTTGGTGTTCCAGGCATAGTGGTCGAGGGTCACGTTCACCATGTTGGGTGCGGTGACGGTGGCGTCGAAGGCGACCACGAGGATGCCGGCGTCCTGGGCTTCCTTGATGACGCCGTTGAGGGCATCGGGGGAGTTGGGATTGACCAGGATGATGTTGACGCCCTGCGAGGTGAAGTCACGGATGATGTTCGCCTGTTCCGTGGCGTCCCCATTGGTGACGTTGTTCACGATCTTGTAGTTGGCGATCTTGCCGGCGGCTTTGTATTCCTTGCCCACCTGGACCAGGGCATCGATCATGATATTGCGCCAGGAAGTGCCGGATGAGCCGGTGCTGATCCCCACCACGGGGGGCTTGGGCGCCGCACCCAGGGGGCCCGTCAGCCCGAGGGACATGATCAGGCCGCTGACGACCAGTCTTAGTGTTCGTTTCATAGCCGTTCCTCCTCTGTCTCTTTTTGCTGAAACATGGGCCGCGGAGGACGCGCCCTCCGCAGTCCTGACTTCCCCTTAAAGATTGACCAGACTCGGTATTTCCGAAATGTAGGCGTTGTTGGCGTTGAGCTGCAAGTCCTTGGCAACCACTAAGGCAGCGTTAGAACCCTCGGCCACCGCCGCCTTCAGGTTCCTGACGGCCTTCGCGTCGCCGACCTGCTGGACGGCCGTTCCCTGGGCGAGCAGAGCCTTGTATAGCTCATTGTCCTGGGCGAATTTGGCGAGGACGACGTTGTCCACCTTGAGGACCCGCTTCTTGAACTCGGAATCCTGGAGGACGACCTCGCCGCTGGCCTTGATCTCGACAACCGTGCTCCGCGTCAGGATGGTGACAGGCTCGGCAATCGTCTTCGTGGTGAGGCCCTCGCCGTTGCCGCCGTTAAAGCGCTTGGTCATCACGTCCTTGTGGATGGGCTCCATCCAGGTCGCGAATTCCTTCGACTCGGTGACGATGACGACCTTCTTGCCCTCAGTGCCCAGCCTCTCGGCCGCGTCGGCGGCGCCGAAATGGTCGCCCCAGATGAGCACCGTTTCACCGCATTTCACCGGTGCCGGCTTGCCAGCGGGGTAGTATTCGCACTTCTCCATGGTGCATCTGAGCACATCTTCGTAGTTGATGACGAAGGGCAGGTCGATGCCCGGAACCTCAGGCTTGACCAGCTTGCCGCCGGTGGCGAGGATGACCGCGTCGAAATGCTTGAGGTCCTCGGCCCCGGGGGCGGCGTGGTATTTGACCTCGATGCCCATTTCCTTGACCTGACGCCTGATCCAGTCCGCATACCACTTCATTTTGTTCTTGCCGTTGATCATGCAGCAGTTGAGGATGGCCCCGCCAAGCTCTCCCGACTTCTCGAAGAGGGTGACCGAATGGCCGCGAAGGAACGCGACGTGGGCCGCCTCCATGCCGGCCGGGCCGCCGCCGACCACTGCCACTGAGCACTTCTCGCTCGCCTTTTCAATTTTAATGAATCTCTCGTCGCCGACCGCGGGATTGATCGCGCAGCGGCACTCGCGCTTGATCATCAGGGATTCCTGCCAGCAGCCGACCAGGCAGGAGATGCACTTGCGGATTTCGTCCGGTTTGCCGGCCTTGGCCTTGTTCGCCCAGTAGGGGTCGGCGATGATCCCGCGCGAAAGACCGACCATGTCCGTCTTCCCTTCGGCGATGATCCGCTCGCAGTAGGAAGGATCGCGCAGGGTATGGCTGGTGATCACGGGAATGCTCACGTGCTTCTTGATCTCCTCGGCCGTGTAGGTGTTCCAGCCCTGGGAGTAGTACATGGGGTCCATGGTGGGGCCGGGGACGTCGAAGATGCCGGCGGAGATATCAAGGAACGCGACGCCCGCGTCCTGCATGATCTGCGCGACCTTGACGCTCTCGGCGAGCTCCCGGCTGCCTTCCATCCATTCCTCGCCGGAATAGCGGATCCCGACGGGAAAGTCCTTGCCGCACTTGGTCTTGATTCGGCTGATAATTTCCAGGGGGAAGCGCAGGCGGTTCATCAGGCTCCCGCCGAACCGGTCGTTGCGCCTATTGACGTAGGGGCTCATGAACTGGGCGATCAGGTAGCCGTGGGCGCCGTGCAGTTCGACGGCGTCGAAACCGGCCTGCTGCACCCGCCAGGCGGCCTCGGCGAACTTGTCGATCATGTCGTAGGTTTCCTCTACCGACATCTCGCGAATGGACTTGCCATGCTTGGCCACCTCGGCGTAGATGACCTCATGGCCCGCCGAGCCGGGCAGGTCGACGACCTGGTCGGAGGCGGAGATCATGTCCTTGCGCGGCCAGGCCGACTGGCGGCCGGGGTGCTGGAGTTGGATCGCGCACTTGGCGCCGTGCCGGTGCATGGCTTCGGCCAGGGAGGCGAGCCCGGGGATCATCGGGTCCTCATCGGCGGCGAAGCAGGTGACTGTTGGCCGGCCCGTGGTCCGGTCGGGAGTCGTGGCGCCCACGATGATGAATCCGGTGCCGCCCTTGGCAACCTCTTCATGGAAGATGATCGACCGGTCGCTCACGGAACCGTCGGCGTGGGCCGAACTGATGTCGGTAGGCGCCATGGCGACCCGATTCGGGACCACCATCGTTCCGATCTCGATCGGCTCGAACAAATGCGGGAAACTCACTGTCTTCATTGGAGATCCTCCTGTTGATGGATTGAACGCCGAGCGCTTGGCATCGGCCACTTGAGTTGGAATCCAGCGTCATCCCTGGGCTGGGCGAAGGGATCCGCGCAGCCGGGTCATTTCCCGAATCGTTGGACGCTCGCCTCGATGATCTCGGCCGTCCTCGTGGCCCCGAAACGCGTAGCCCCGGCGGCGCGGACTTTGAGGACCATGTCGAGGTCCCGCACACCGCCCGCCGCCTTCACCTGGACCTTCGATGAGACGGTCTTTCGCATGAGCGCGAGATCTTCGAGGGTCGCTCCGCCTTTCGCGAAGCCGGTCGAGGTCTTCACGAAATCGGCACCAGCTTCCTCACAAAGCTTGCAGCCGATAACCTTAAACTCATCAGTCAGATAGCTGTTCTCCAGAATGACCTTGACGATGGCCCCGCCCTTGTGGGCAGCCGTGACCACCGCCTTGATGTCCTCCCGGACGTAGCTGTATTCCTTGCTCAACAGCTTGCCGATGTGCAGGACCATGTCGATTTCGACGGCCCCGTCCGCGATCGCCTGCTCAGTCTCGAAGACCTTGGTCTTCGTCGTGCAGTACCCGTGAGGGAAACCGACGACCGCGCCAATCTTGACCGAAGTTCCCGCGAGCAGCTCCTTGGCCAGTTTGACGTCGGTCGGAACACAGCAGACGGAAGCGACATCATACTTCTTCGCGATCGCGCACTCCCTCTCGATGTCCTCGCGGGTGAGCTCCGGGCGCAGCAGGGAATGGTCGATCATTTTCGCGATATCTCGACTCGTGATATCCATGGTTTTCTCCGTTTTGGTATGTAGACATGTTGTCATAACATTATGATTGGGGGGTGACCCACGTTAGGCCTTTTCGATGGAACCAGTCAAGGTGAAAATGTGAAATTCTTAAAATTTGTTCTCTCCGTCTGGACATGTAGATATGTTATTATAACATTATGCTCGGGGGAGAAGGGACTCACACCAGGAGGCCCGGTGCAGCCTTGGTGAATCCCAAAAAAGCCAACCATAAGGAGAGAACAGGATGAAGTTCTTCATAGACACCGCCAACATCAGCGAGATCAAACGGATCAACGATTGGGGAATCCTGGACGGGGTCACCACCAACCCGACCCTCATCGCCAGGGAATCCGGCAAGCCGTTCGAAACGATCATCGAGGAGATCTGCGCGATCGTGGATGGCCCCATCAGCGCGGAGGTCATCAGCCTCGAGGCCCCGCGAATGATCGAGGAAGGCCGCAAGCTGGCGAAGATCCACAAGAACGTGACCGTGAAGTTGCCGCTGATCCCGGAAGGCCTCAAGGCCTGCAAAGTCCTGAGTGCCGATGGCATCAAGACCAATGTCACCCTCTGCTTCAGCGCTGCCCAGGGGCTCATGGCGGCGAAGGCCGGTGCCACGTTCGTCAGTCCGTTCCTGGGCCGGCTGGATGATATCAACCTGGTGGGCATGGACCTCATCGAAGAACTGGTCGCCATATTCCAGAACTATGGCCTGGCGACCCAAGTGCTCGCCGCCTCCATCCGGGGGCCCCGCCACGTCACCGACGCGGCCCTGGCCGGCGCCCATGTGGCCACCATTCCCGCCAAAGTTTTCGACCAGATGATCGCGCATCCTCTCACGGACAAGGGCATCGACCAGTTCCTGGCGGACTGGAAGAAAAGCGGCAGATAGCCCAGGATCAGATCCCTCCTCGCCAGTCCTAGGTCAATTGCAGGAACATCCCCGCCGCCATGGCGGAAGGAACCGGCCGGCTGAACAGGTGGCCCTGGCCGTATTCGCAGCCCAGGTCCTGCAGGCAGGCCAACTGGTCGGCCTGCTCGATGCCTTCGGCGATCACCTCGAGCCGCAGGGCATGGGCCAGGCCGATGATGGCCTTGGCGATGGCCAGATCATTGGGGTTGCTGAGGATGTCCTTGACGAAGGCCTTGTCGATCTTGAGGGTGTGGATGGGGAACTGCTGGAGCGAGGCGAGCGAACTGTAGCCGGTGCCGAAGTCGTCGATGGACAGCCGGACCCCCATGGCGGCGAGGCTGTGCATGGTGCCGATGGCCAGCGCGATATCGTCCATGACCACGCTTTCGGTGAGTTCCAGTTCCAGCAGCCCCGGCGGGAAGCCGGTCTGGGCCAGCACCCGCGCCACCATCGCCGTCAGATCCCCCTGCCAGAACTGCCGGCCGGAAACGTTCACCGCCATGCGCACGGGCCGGCCGAACTGCTCCACCCAGGCCCGGCCCTGCAGACAGGCGATTTCCAGAACCCATGCGCCCAGCGGCAGGATCAATCCGGTCTGTTCGGCCAAGGGGATGAATTCGCTGGGCTCCACCCGGCCCAGTTCCGGATGGCGCCACCGCACCAGCGCCTCGAAGCCCAGCAGTTCCCGGGACCGCAGATCGATCTGGGGCTGGAATTCAACGATGAAATCCCGGTTCTGGAGCGATTTGCGCATCGCGCTTTCGAGCTCCAGGAGGCTCTGGATGCGCGCGTTCATTTCCGGCCGGAAGAAATGGTGGGCGTTGCCGCCCCGCTTCTTGCTGTAATGCATCGCCGAGTCGGCGGCCTTGAGCAGGTCCTCGACCGTTTCACCGTCGCCGGGGAAAAGGCCGATGCCGATGCTGGCGGTGAGGCTGAGCTGCACGCCGTTCTGGTGGATGTCCAGGGCCAGGGCGTTGCGGATGCGCTCGACCACCCATTGGATGTGCTTGGGATGGTCGATCCCGTCGAGCAGAACGATGAACTCGTCCCCGCCCAGCCGCGCCAAGGTATCGCAATCCCGGATGCACTTGCCCAGGCGGCTGGCGATCTCCTGAAGCACCAGGTCGCCGGTGTTGTGCCCCAGGGAATCGTTGATGTTCTTGAAGCGGTCCACGTCCAGGAACAGGATCGCCCCCTGATGGTTGCCGTCCAGGCAGCGGGCGAGCGAATGCAGCACCCGTTCCTGCAGCAGGGAGCGGTTCGGCAGTCTGGTGAGCTGATCGTAGAAGGCCAGGAAGCGGATCTCCTCCTTGGCCCTTTTCGCTTCGGTGATATCCCGCAGGTAGACCGAAAAACCCTCGGCGAACGGGAAGACCCTGACCTCGTGCCAGGAGTCGCGGCCGCGCGCCTGGTATTCGAAGACGCGCGGTTCCTGGGAGCGCAGGGCCTCCTGGTAGAGCGCGCCGGCGGGGGAATCCTCCGCCAGCAGGGTCAACAGGGGACAGCCGAGCAGATTGCCGCGGGACAGGTTGAAATGGGCTTCGGCCTTGCGATTGAGGAAGGTGAAGCGCCAATCCAGGTCCACCGCGAAGAAGGCATCGCGCAGGCTCTCCAGGACGTTCTCGGTCTGCGCTTTGGCATCCATCAGCTTGTGCTCCAGCAGGTTGACCTGCAGGCACTTGTCGATGGCCCCGTAGACCCGGTCGGCACTCAGCGGCTTGAGGACGTAGTCGTTCACGCCGATCTCGATGGCCGCCAGCAGCAGTTCGGCCGTGCCGTACGAGGTGATGACGACGATCTTGGTGGCGGGAGCCCACACTTTGATCTCCCGGACCATGCTGATGCCGTCCAGGATCGGCATCCTGATGTCGGTGACGACCAGGCTGGGCCGGTGCCGCAGGAAGAGTTCCAGGCCCTCCTGCCCGTCCTTGGCCACCAGGACGTGATCGAACCTGCGTTCCAGGAGCTTGACCAGAACCGCCCGGGTGGGACCGTCATCTTCCACGCAGAGCACTGGATTGGCGTGCCCTTCCAAGGGGTTTGACGACACGCGCGGCCTCCTTCCGAAACCTGGTTCGAGCATTTAATTATTTATAAATATAATATGCCGCAGGACATATCTTTAATTACTTAAAAATGTTGGGATCAACACTCGTTTAATTATAATCTATTAATTTTATTTGGCAACCTTGGAATTTCGTTCCGAAGCCACGGCCGGGCCCCAGGCTCCGGGTTCTCCGACCCGGACCGCGAGCCCCGCTCAAGCCACAGGTGTTGCTATCGTTCGACGGTGCCCATCAGCTTGGCCGTGTAGCGATCCCCCGCCACCTGGCCGGCCAGGGTTTCCAACTGCGCCAGGTCCTCCGCGGTGAGGCGCAGGTCCAGGGCGTCCAGGTTCTGGTCCAGGGTGGCGCGGCGCCGGGTGCCGGGGATGGGGACCACGTCCTGGCCCTGGGCCAGCACCCAGGCCAGGGCCACCTGGGCGGGGGTGGCCTGGTGCCGGCCGGCGACGGCCTGGATCACCTCGAGGATCCTGGCGTTGGCCGCCGCGTTGGCATCCTGGAAGCGCGGCACGTTATGGCGCCAGTCGGCGGCCGGAAGCTCGGCGGCGTTCCTGAAGGCGCCGGCCAGGAAGCCGCGGCCCAGGGGGCTGAACGGGACGAAGCCGATGCCCAGTTCGCGCAGGGTCGGCAGAATCCTCTCCTCGACGCCGCGCTCGAACACGGAGTATTCGCTCTGCAGCGCGGCGATGGGATGCACCTTCTGCGCCCGGCGCAGGGTCTCCGGGCCGACCTCGGACAGGCCCAGGAAGCGCACCTTGCCCGCCGTCACCAGGTCCTTCATGCCGCCGACGGACTCCTCGATCGGCACGTTGGGATCCCTGCGGTGCAGGTAGTAGAGATCGATCACGTCGACGTTCAACCGTTTGAGGGAAGCCTCGGCCACCCGCTTGGCGTTCGCCGGCGTGCCGTCGGCGCCTCCGTGCAGCCCGAACTTGGTGGCGATCGCCACCTGCCCGCGCCGGCCCTGGATCGCCTTGCCCACCACGACTTCATTGGTGAAGGGTCCGTAGACCTCGGCGGTGTCCAGCAGGGTGACCCCCCGGTCCAGGGCCCGCTGGATGGTGGCGATGCCTTCCGCCTCGTCGATGTCCTCCGGCCGCACGTAGCCATGGGTGATGCCCATGCAGCCCAGACCCATGGCGCCGACCGCCAGCCCGCCGCTACCCAGTTTGCGCATCTCCATGGCGTGCTCCTAGATATCTCTCCGCCGATTATAGCTCAAGGCCGGGGCCGGTCCGCGCTCCGGCCATCAGAATGGTTGGGCGGCTTCCATAGTGATGGATTCGCCGCAGCGGAAGGGCCGGCCGGTGTTGCTGCTCCTGGGGTTGACGGCTGGCATAGGGTTTGCGGGAAGCTCCGGCACGTCGAGCAACGTACCAAATTAACAGCGCATTTCAAACCCCACGCGAGAGGCCCGCCATGGAAACCAAAGCCCTGAATGCCCGAACCCGCATCGAACGCCGGTCGGAGCCGCCGGTCTACCGCCAGCAGGTCACCAAGGCCTTGAACCCCGCCACCTTCGAACTGATCGGCTCCGTCCCGATCACCACCGACGGGCAGATCCCGGGGATCGTCGCCCGGGCGCGCCGGGCGGCCGGGGTCTGGGGCGCCGCTTCGTTCCAGGACCGCGCCCAGGTGCTGGGCCGGCTGCGCGACCTGATCGTGGAACGGGCGGACCAGCTGGCCGAGGTGATTTCCCGCGGCATGGGCAAGCCCCTGGTGGAGGCGCTGAATTTCGACGTGGCCATGGTGGTCGAGCACCTGGAGGACTACATCGGCCACGCCGCCGAATACCTCGCCGAGCAGCCGGTGGCGCTGCCGGCCGGGACCAGCCCGCGCAAGCGCGCCCTGGTGCGCTCGACCCCGCGTGGCGTGGTGGCGGTGATCTCGCCCTGGAACTTTCCGTTCGAGCTGGCCATGACCCCCGCCATCACCGCCCTGGCCGCCGGCAACGCGGTCGTGCTCAAGCCCACCTCGGCGGTGCCGCTGGTGGGTGAAGCCATCGAGCAGCTGTTCAATGACGCCCTGAAGGATTGGCCGGGGCTGGCCCAGGTGGTGCACGGTCCGGGCAAGCTGGGCAGCGTGCTGGCCTCCGCCGACGGCGTGGATTTCGTCGTCTTCACCGGCTCCAGCGCCGTGGGCCGGAAGCTGCAGGGCGATCTGGCGCCGCTGCTCCGCCCGGTCCTGCTCGAGCTGGGCGGCTGCGATCCCATGATCGTCTGCGAGGATGCCAACGTGGAACGCGCGGCCAACGCCGCGGTGTTTGGCCGGTTCTGCAACAACGGCCAGGTCTGCGCGGCAGTGAAGCGGGTCTACGTGCACGCGGCGGTGGCGCGGAACTTCATCGGGCGGGTGGTGGCCCGCACCCGGGCGCTCAAGCTTGGGCCCTACACCGATCCCGCTTCGGACCTGGGGCCGCTGGCCAACGACCGGGGCATCGGCAACCTCAGGACCCTGCTGCACGACGCCCTGGACAAGGGCGCCAAGCTGGAGACCGGCGGCTTCCCGGCCATCCAGGCGGGTTTCTACTGGCCGCCCACGGTGCTGTCCAACGTGGATCATTCCATGCGCATCATGAAGGAGGAAGCCTTCGGGCCGATCCTGCCGATCCAGATCGTGATGGACGACGAGGAAGCGATCGAGCTGGCCAATGACAATGAATACGGCCTGGACGCCTACGTGTTCTCCGGCGACCTGGCCCGGGCCAGCCGGATTGCCGACCGGCTCCAGGCCGGTTCGGTGGACATCAACGAGGTGGTCGTGAACTATGTCATCCGCGATCTCCCCTTCGGCGGCATCAAGCAGTCCGGCATCAACCGCACCCACGGTCCGGCCGGCCTGCGCCTGTTCACGGAACCCAAGAGCATGGTGATCGACGACGGCCTGGGCGACACCGAGCCGGGCTGGTTCCCCTACACCGAGTCCAAGCTGGCGGCGGCGCGGGAACGCTTCGCCCGCTAACCGGACCCGCCGGAATATGCAACCTTGCCGTTCATGGGCCTTGATCCCAGACTGGGAGACCGGCCCAAGCCGGGTGCGGGAGGCGCATGGCGCAAAAAGGGGTTCTGGTGATCGCGGTGGAACCGGAAAGCCTCGCCTATGATGGCGGGATCCGGGCGGGGGATACCCTGCTCGAAATCAATGGCGAACCGGTGCTGGATCAATTGAGCTACCAGTTCCTCATCGCCCAGCGGGACCTGACGGAAGTGGCCTTCCAGCGCCCCGGCGGCGGCCGGGCCAGCGCCACCCTGGAAAACGGCGGCGACGGCATCGGCGTGGACCTGGCCCAGGACGAGGTCAAGGTCTGCAAGCAGAACTGCGTGTTCTGCTTCGTCCTGCAGATGCCCAAGGGGTTCCGGAAATCGCTCTACCTCAAGGACGAGGACATCCGCCTGTCCTTCCGCTACGGCCATTTCAGCACCCTCTCCTCCAGCGACGACGCCGAGCTGGACCGCATGGTGCGGGAACGGCTGTCGCCCATCCACGTGAGCGTGCACGCCACCGACCCGGTGGTGCGGGTGAAGGTGGTGGGGAACCCCAGGGAAGGCGATATCCTGCGCAAGATCGACCGGCTGCTCCTGGGCGGCGTGGATATCCACACCCAGGTGGTGCTGGTGCCCGGGCTCAACGACGGCGAGACCTGGGCCAGGACGGTGCGCGAGCTCTGGGAACGCCGGGCCTTCCAGACCGAGGGTCCCTGGGCCGGAAAGGGCGGCGTGCTTTCGCTTTCCTGCGTGCCGGTGGGACTGACCCGGCACCGCGACGGCCTGCCGCAGATCCCCGACATCGACCCCGGCTTCGCCCGGGCCTGGGCCTGGCAGTGGATCCCGGAGGTGCGCCGCTGCACCCGGGAGAACGGCGGGGAGCCCTGGCTGCTGCTGGCCGACGAATGGTTCACCCGGGGCCAGATCGAGGTTCCCGGCCGCGGCTTCTATTCCCAATCCTGGGCCCAGCTGGAGAACGGCGTGGGCCTGGTGCGCAAGTTCCTGGAGCACAGCCGGCGTTTCCTGCACAAACCCAAGGCCAGGGGCTTTTCCGGCCGCCGGGTGCTGCTGCTGACCGGAGCCAGCTTCGCCCCGGTGCTGAACCGGACCCTGGCCCAGCTGAACCGGACCTCGGGCGGCCAGCTGCGGGCGGTGGCCGTGCGCAACAACACCTTCGGCGAAACCGTCACCGTGGCCGGCCTGATCTGCGGCCAGGACCTGGCCTATGCCGCCCACGCCGACCGCCAGGCCCATGGCGGCGCGCCGCACTGGGTGGACGCGGTGGTGGTCCCCAGCGCCAGCCTGCGGGTGCACGTCGGGCCCACCGACCAGTACGTGCTGCCGGATCATGCCCAGGCCACTCCGGCCACCCAGTTCCTGGACGACATGACCCTGGCGGCGCTGGAGCGGGAGCTGGGCGTGCCGGTCATCCCCGGCGGCGAGAACCTGTCCCAGCTGCTGGACCACCTCCAGGCCAGCGACCGCTTCCACACCACCGGCATGAACCTGCCCCAGGGCGCCTACAACCCCTGAAGCGGGACGAGCCCGGCGGTCAGTTTTTTTTCAGGGTGATCGCCACCTTGATGTCGCCGCCGTCCCGCCCGGCCCATTCCGGCCGGGCGGCGGTCTCGCGCCGGGCCCGGTCCGAGGCGGAGCGGATCTGGTCCAGCACATCCACCACCCGCTGCCAGGGCAGTTCGCCGTCGACCTTGAGGAACACCCGGCGCATTCCGGCCGGCTGCAGCTGCACCACCGGCACCAGGGCCCCGGCCAGCCGGGACAGCTCGATCCGGTCGCTTTGCAGCAGCAGGCCGCCGCCGGCGTCCAGCGTCACCACCAGCGGCGGGTCGTGCTCCGGCGCGGGGGCGCTGGTCCGCACCACCCGGGGCACCGTCACCGGCAGCGCCTTGGTGAGGCCCGGCACCAGCACGATGAACACGATCAGCAGCACCAGCACGATATCGATCAACGGCGTGACGTTGATCTCGGATTTGGCCTTGCCCCGCTGCCCGCCGGTGTCCATTCAGTCGCCCCCCGGCCCGGTGCCCTTGTCCTCGCGGGTCACCACGGAGGCCTCGTCCGCGCCGCCCTCCCGGCACACCTGGAACAGCTCGTTGACCTGGCTGAAGGGGAGGTCCAGATCGGCCTTGAGGTACACCCGCCGGTCGCCGAGGTAGGCCACGGCGTGCTGGATGAAGCCCACCAGCCGGACGCGCCCGGCCGGATCGGCCAGATCGAAGCTCACCGGCCGGCCCTGGTCATCCAGGCCTGGCCGGCCTTCCACCAGCACCTTCCCGGGGCCGGACACCGCGCCGGTGGCGTCCCGGCGCGCTGCCAGGATCAGGGTCAGGTACGCGGCGTCCCGCTCCTTTTCCGGAATGAAGCTGTGCTTGGCCACCGGCAGCCGCACCGCGTTGTTCACCGCCGGGGTGATCACGATGAAGATGATCAGCAGCACCAGGACGATGTCCACCAGCGGGGTGACATTGATGTCGGCCTTCACCCGCCGCCCTCCCGGCGGATGATCTCGTCCACCATCTGCGAGGCGGCGTTGCTGATCCGGGTGGCCATCTTGTCCTGCTGGGCGGTGAAGTAGTTGTAGATCCACACCGCGGGGATGGCCACAATGAGGCCGAGGGCGGTGGTGGCCAGGGCCTCGCCGATGGAGCCGGCCAGGTTGTTGATGTCCCCGGCGCCCTTGCTCTTCAGGTCGGAAAACACCCGGATGATGCCGATCACCGTCCCCAGCAGGCCGATGAACGGCGCCAGGGCGCCGATGGTGGCCAGGGACAGCATGCCCTTCTTGAGCAGGTCGCCGGCCTCGGCGCTGCCCCGGGCGATGGCCCGCTCCACCGCCTGGATCACGTCGTGGTCGGCGCGCAGGGTCTTGAGCTGTTTCTCGTAATGGAAGATGACCAGGCCCTGCTTGAGCACCAGGGCGACGTGGCTCTTGCCGTGGGCGGAGGCCGCCTGCCGCGCCGCCTCGAAGTCGCCGTTGCGCAGGGCGGCCACGAACAGCTTGAGGAAGGAGCGGGTGGAGGCGTTGCTCTGGGCGTAGACGAAGCCCCGCTCCACCGCGATGTAGAGCTGCAGGAAGAGCAGGCCCAGCAGCAGGCAGATGATGCCCTTGTTGGGGAGCGACGCCGCCTCCCAGATGGCCTTGGGCCCGAACGGGTTGTCGGGCATTTCGGCCAGCGCCAGGCAGAACAGTCGGTCAACCATATTGTTATTTTATCCTATGTAAGGGTGAACGGCATGGTGAGGGTGAACCGCGAGGCCTGGGGCACCCCGTTCAGCAGGGGAGGAAAGAAGCGCCAGCGCATGGCATAGGATTCCGCGGTGGCGCGCAGCAGCATCGGCCCCTCCAGGGCGCGGGCCCGGGTGGGGACGCCCTCCGGGTCCACCAGCACCTCCACCACGACCGTGCCCTGGATCCGCGCGCTGCGGGCCAGGGCCGGGTATTCCGGGGTGGGCGGCTTGAACTTGATCCGGACCTTGGTGAATTCCAGGTCCATGACCCGGGTCCCGGCGCCGCCGGCCGCGCCGGTGCCGCCGGTGCCGGCCCCGCCCGCGCCTCCGGCGCCCGGACCCTCGCTGGAGGCGCCGCCGCCATACTGCCGCGAACGATCCTCCTTGGGCAGTTCCCGCGGCGTGACGTCAGGGGCGGTCTCCGCTGCCGCCGCCGGCGGCGGCGCGACCGGCGCCGGCTGGGGCGGGGCGGGAGCCGGCGCCGGGGCGGGACCCGGCGGCGCCGGCGCGGCGGCCCGCGCGGGCGCCGGGGCGGCTGCGCGGGCGGGCGGGTCCGGCGCTTCCTGGAGCAGCACATCGACCGTGCGCGGTTCCGGATTCCCGGCATCCGCGCGCCGTCCCAGCAGGACCGCCAGCCCCCCCACCAGCGCGGCCGCGGCCAGGGTCACCGGCACGGTCAACCAGGGGCTGGGGCGGCGGATCGCCGCTTCGCCCAGGCCGGGCCGGTAGACCAGGTCCTCCAGCGCCGCCCGGGCGGGGCCGGGCTCGGGCGGATTGACCTCGGGGCCTGCGTCCATGCCGCTCCCAAGCGAAAGGTTGAATGATCCGGGTCGTCCAAAGGGTTAAGATGACAAATCGCCGAAGGCCCGTCAAGCACTGAACAGGAGCACTGCCATAGCCACGCCATCCCCCTTCTCCCGCTTCGTCCAGGACTCGGCCCTCGATCCGTCAACCCCAGCCCGGGCTGGGCATTTCGCCACCCTGCACGGCGAGGTGCTGACCCCCGCCTTCATGCCGGTGGGCACCCAGGGCACCGTCAAGGGCGTCAGCCCCCGGCAGCTGGCCGAGATCGGCCCGCAGGTGATCCTGGGCAACACCTACCACCTGGGTCTGCGCCCAGGGGACGAGCTGGTGCGGGACCTGGGCGGGCTGCATGCCTTCATGGCCTGGCCGGGGCCCATCCTCACCGATTCCGGCGGCTTCCAGGTGTTCTCCCTGGCCGGGCTGCGCAAGATCAAGGAGGAGGGGGTGACCTTCCAGAGCCACCACGACGGCTCCACCCACTTCCTGTCGCCGGAGCGGAGCATGGAGATCCAGCGCAACCTGGGCTCCGACATCGTCATGGCCCTGGACGAATGCCCCCACGGCCAGCTGGAGCGGCCCAAGCTGGAGATCTCCATGGCCCGCACCACCCGCTGGCTGGAGCGCTGCCGGGCCTTCCCGCTGGCCGCGCACCAGGGCCTGTTCGCCATCAACCAGGGCGGCGTGCACCTGGACCTGCGCACCCGGCACCTGGAGGAGATCCTGGAGATCGACCGGAGGACGCCATTCCAGGGCTTCGCCGTGGGCGGCCTCAGCGTGGGCGAGACCAAGGAGGACATGAACGAGCTGCTGGCTGCCTTCGTCCGCCTGCTGCCCGCCGACCGCCCCCGCTACCTGATGGGCGTGGGCACCCCCGAGGATCTGCTGTTCGGCATGGCCCACGGGGTGGATCTGTTCGATTGCGTCCTGCCCACCCGGGAAGCCCGGCATGGCACGCTGCTCACCTCCCGGGGCCGGATCAAGATCAAGAACGCCCGCCACGCGACTTCCGCCGAGCCTTTGGATCCTGTCTG
>Ga0316232_1002093_pt1 | contig 21723 bp, 19 predicted proteins | sample TBHtaG_FD_206006 | JGI IMG/M metagenome (GOLD analysis project Ga0316232, IMG submission 206006) | Freshwater microbial communities from Trout Bog Lake, Wisconsin, USA - TBH18025_13 | ecosystem: Environmental > Aquatic > Freshwater > Lake > Hypolimnion/Profundal zone | place: USA: Wisconsin... | reverse complement strand
GAGCAGCCACGGTGCTGTTCAATTGCCCAGGCCGACATATCGATCTCCTGCAAGGCGCTCGGGGTCGTAGTGCATGCCTGACTGATCAAGCTCTGCCGCCCATGTCTTGGCAAGGTTTGCCGGGCGAAGAAGAGAGGGGCAACGCACTGGTTCTTTCAGGCTACTTGTATTCGCCCGCAAGGCGTTGACGTACCTCAACCACTGCGGACGCGATCCCTGCGGGCCCAGCGTGTCGGCAATACGTCTCAGGCTCGTTGCCAATGCACCCTGCTCAGCGCTCGACCTTTGTCCGTGTGTCTTTGGCGGAAGATGCAATCGATTCCCGTCGCCGCCATCGCAGGTGCTTCGTTTGCAACAAGTGCTGCCAATCCAGTTTGGCAAACCCATAGACGAGCGCCAGAAACACGACCTGCGACACGACGAAGTACACACCCATATACGCCCCGTCGATCTCCGTTTCCACATCCAGATAACGGGCACCCATCTGGGCAATGCGCGTCCAGGTCAGGTAGCTTATCCAGCGGCCAACGAAGAACGGCAGGCCGATCAACCAAAGCCGCATCCCAGTCAAGCCGTAGGCTATGAAGATGTAGTTGGATGGGAACGGGCTGAAGGCATACGCGAGCATCAGCCCGACCGTCATACCTTTGCGGTCTTCCAGCCAGGCACGTACAACGTCGATGTTCTGACGATCCGCCTCGCGCATCCAGCGGTTGCGTACGAGCGTGCAGGATAGCCGCGCCAGAACCAGGCGGCCGAGGGTTGCTGCGCAAGCGGCAATGCCCGCAAGAAGCACCGGGTTGGCATCAGGCCGTGAGAAGCCCACCCATGACATCACCACCCATGTGGGCGGTGCGAAGGCCGGCATCACATTCAGCAGCAGGATGGTCGCGAACAATGCGAGCAGGTTTGTCATGACGATCAAGCCTCTCCTCCGAGCACATGGAACAGTTCGTCTTCTTGCGCGCAATGCAGCCGCAGGATGGCATCGAGCCCATACAGCAAGCGTTGCAGCTCTTGCGTCACAGCGGCATCGGGGCCGTCGGCGGAAACATCCGCCACGATCCGGCCCAACAGGTTCGTCACGCGGAATATCTCGCGATGCATGGCGCTCATTGCCGCCATCGGGTCGTCTCCTCCGAGCAGGCGGGCGACGTCCGGATAGAGCTGGGTATCGTCTCGGCGCTCATGTGGCACCAGGACGTCAGCCAAGGACTGGTTGAGCGATAGCAGCGCGCCTTTTGCGGCACTGCCTCCCATATGGGGCAGTGAGTCTGCGACCATGCGGATCCGGCTCAGAATGGGCTCCAGCTCCGCGTGTTCAGCCTTGAGGCGCTCGACGTCTGCGCAGACGAGTGAACGGGTCGCTTCATCTGGCGTGGGCAACAGCGCTCTCAACGCGCTGGCGATCGCCAATACATCGATGAGCTCCTGCAGCATGGCGCCCGCCAACGGTGGTAGATGGCCCAGCGCTGCGACAACCATGGCTGCGAGCGACAGAGACATGCCAATCATCACGCTCTGCAGTGCCACGCTGCGTGTACGGTGCGCTATCCGGACCGCGTCAACGAGCCGATCCAAGCGGTCCACCAACAAGACAATGTCTGCAGCTTCCGAAGAGGCCGCAGCGCCCCGCGCACCCATTGCCACGCCAATGTCCGCCGCGGCGAGCGCAGGTGCATCGTTGACGCCATCACCGACCATGATCACCTTGCCGTCGGCGCGGGCGCCCCGAATCACCGCGAGCTTGGCCGCTGGCGACAGGGCCGCATGGACCTCCGTCACCCCCAACATGGATCCAACCGATTCGGCAACATCTGCCCGATCCCCGGTCAACATCGCTTGCCGTTTGATACCCTCTCGACGCAGGAGTCGGAGCGCACGAGGTGCCTCAAGGCGAACGCGGTCAATCAACTGCAATGCGCCCACGAGTTCACCATTGACGCCGACAAACACAGCCGACGCACCGGCATAGCTCACGCGCTTGGCGAACGCTTCCACCCAGGACGGCTCGGCGGATGAGCCCAAGACATAAGGCAATGAGCCGATGGAGACGACATGTCCGTCAACGCGGCCGCAAACGCCAGCGCCTGGACTCTCGACAACCCCACTCGGCAGTCGCAGCTTTGCACCCTGTTCGCGCGCAGCCTTGGCGACGGCTTCTGCCGTGACGTGATTCGATGCCTGTGCGATTGACCCGGCCAGGCCCAGCACAACATCGGACGCGTAGTGCGGTGCGCATTCAACATCGACCAGTCGTGCAAATCCGCTGGTGAGCGTGCCAGTTTTATCGAAGAACAGCGTGTCGGCCAACGCCAGCCGCTCCAGCGCGCCGCCGCCTTTGACCAGCACGCCTCGCTTGGCACAACGCGACAGCCCTGAAACGATGGCGACGGGCACTGCCAGGATAAGCGGACACGGCGTAGCCACGACAAGCACGGCAAGACAACGCGCCGAATCACCCGTGAGAATCCAGCTTGCCCCAGCGAGGAGAACGGCGACGCCCCCAAAGGCAAAGGCGTACCGGTCAGCCAGCCTTACGGAAGGACTGCGCTCGGACTGCGCCGCACTGACTAGCCGGACAACGCCTGCAAACGTGCTCTTTTCGGCGGATGCACTCGCGATCATCTCGAAAGCGGCGCCCACATTCAGCACGCCGCTGCAAATGGCATCTGCCGTCAAACGATGGCGGGTGAGCGATTCTCCTGTCAACGTGGATTCATCGAGATCGGCAGGCCCGGACAAGGTGCCATCCACCGGCACGACTTCACCGTGCCGCACCAGCAACCGGTCACCCGCTTGCACCTTCTCCAGACTGACTTGGTGCCACTGCCCGTCGGCGAAGCGATTGGCCCGCTTGGGTGCATGGCCGAGCAACGCGGTCATCTCGCGCTGCGCACGCGCTTGCGCGAAGTCTTCCAATGTGCGCCCCGTCGCGAGCATCAACGCAATGACCGCTGCGACCAGCACCTCGCCGGACAGGAGCGCAAAGCTGATCGATATCACTGCCAGAACATCCACGCCGGCCTGCCGTCGCATCAGTGACCGAACAATCGTGACGACCAGGGTTAGCCAGTTTGGAACGACACCAATCAGCCAGAGTTGCCACGCCAGGACATCGGCACCGAGGTACCGTGCCCACAACCCGGCCGCCAGAGTCAGCGCCGACACGGCAAGCAATGCTACGTTGGCGAGCAAGCGCGTGGAGTGCATCATTGAGCCTCTTGTCGGCGCAGTTTTCATGTGCGCTAGATCATGCGGCGCAGCAGCCGATCCTTCAGGATGAATTCATGCCAGAGCGCCGCGGCGGCATGCAGTCCCACCGCGATATAGACCAGCGTGGCGCCCGACTCATGCACCTCCTTGGCCAAGTGCGCCAACGTCTTGTCTTGTGCAACCGCCAGCGGCAGATCCAGCCCGAACGGTTGGATCGGCTTGCCACCCCAGGCCAGTGCCAACAGGCCCAGAACGGGCATCCCAACCATCAGTGCATAGAGCGCGCCATGCGTAAGTCGTGCTGCAAGCTGCATCAGCGGTGTGCCCGGAACGGGAGGCGGGGCCTGCGTGGCCACCCGGGCCAACAGGCGCAACACCATCAAAGCGAGCAAGGAAAGCCCCGCCGTCTGGTGAATGATGAATAGCGCTGCGCGCTCGGCACTGCCTTTCGGGAAGAAATCCATGATTTCGATGGCCACGACGGCGATCAACACCGCCAGAACCACCGCCCAATGGAGCGCGCGCATGGTGAAGGAGTATTTCAGTTCGGATTGCATAGCGTTATCCAGGATGTGTTGAGTAAGAGGTCAAGCGGCAGCAGATCAATCGTCGAAGTCCCACATCCGATGCAGATCGAGCTGGAGACGGCTGTCTGCCTCCAGCAGGTCGACGCGGGCGAGCCTCTCGGCCAGTTGGGCCTCGGCCAGACTACGGCGCGCGGCCAATAGCTCAGTCAGGCCCGACTCCCCTGCGCGATACGCGCGCATTGCCCGGTCGGAAGCGCTTTTTTGCAGCGTAGCCGCTTCCATCTGCGCTTGCGCGCTCGCCCGCTTGCCTTGCAAGTTGCCATAGAGCACATCGAATTCGGCACCGAGCCGTCGCTCGGCACCCAGCCTGCGCCGTGCCGCCGTTTCTGCATCGGCAGCGGCCGCCACCGCCGTTGAGCGACGATGCGCAGAACCGATCGGCATGGCAACGCTCACACCCATGATGCGTTCGGCACCGCCGCGCTCCACCGTAACAAACATGCCGACGGTCGGGTCGGCTCGACGCTCCAGATCGGCGCGCTTGGCCATCTGCTGCGCCTGCGCCTCTTCTGCCATGGCAAGCCGGTATTCGTGACTGTCCTGGATGTACTGCGTACGTAATCGATCTGGTGGATCTTGCGGCAACGGGGGTAGCGCGGTATCGGCGCCGAACGCGGGATGGCCCAGCCCTGGAAACCGGGCTTGCAACTCCGCCTGCGCAGTCTGTTCCGCTGCCGCGGCTGTCGCCAGCATGGCTTGCGTGCGCGCGCGATCAGCTGCGGCCAGTTCGGCATCCAGGCGTGAGGCATCGCCCATTTGAACCCTGCGGGCAGTCAGCGCCGCCAGATCGGCAGCTGCCTTGGCATTTTCCAGCGCGGCCAGGCGTGCCTGGCCTGCTCGTACGGCACCAAACCACAGAGTCAGAACCTGGCGCGATGCCTCATGGCGTGCGTCCTTGACGGCAAGCTGGCCCGCCTCGGCGGCCGCGTCGGCGAGCTGCGCATCGGCTTGCGCTTTGCCCCATAGCCGTAAGGGCCGCTCCACAGTGATCTGCCCTTCGGCATGGCGCTCGGAAGGGTCGCGCACCTGGCGGCGTTGGCCAATCGCACGCACCACGGTTTCCGCCGTGCCGGCGCGGACGCCTTCAGCCCGGGCCAGTACGGCATCGCGGCGGGCCTCTGCCGCGAGCACATCGGGCGACAGCGCGACGGCCTCGCGCACGGCGTTCTCGGATGGCAGATGGCTCGACGAACCTTGCGCTTGCGCTACGGCCGTCCAAAGCACCAGCGTGCCCGCCCCCGCCAATACGATGCGAAACAGATCCAACCTCATTGTGAATCTCCTTGCCCCGCAGCCGCACGCGGCCGAGGCAACCCAAAGCGTTCAAACAGCAGGGGCAGAAGAAGCAGCGTCAGCGCAGTCGAAGAGATCAGCCCACCTGACACGACGATCGCCAGCGGCCGCTGAATTTCTGACCCTGGCCCGCTGGCCAGCAGCAGCGGAATCATCCCCAGCGCGGTAATGCAGGCCGTCATCAGGACGGGCCGCAGGCGGTCTCGCACGCCGGCGCGTACGGCTTGCGCCATGCCCAGGCCGGACTCCAGCAGCGTGTTGAAGTGGGAGACCAGCACCACGCCGTTGAGCACCGCGATCCCGAGCAACGCGATGAAGCCCACGGAGGCGGGCACCGATAGGTATTCGCCCGATATCCGCAACGCAGCAATGCCGCCCACGAGCGCGAACGGAATGTTGGCGACCACCAGCACGGCCTGCCGCACCGAGCGAAACGTCAATATCAGCAAGAGGAAGATTGCGCCCAGGGCCAATGGAACAACCAGCGCAAGGCGCGCTGCGGCGCGTTGCTGGTTCTCAAACTGGCCGCCCCACACGACGCGCAATCCTTTTGGCAACGTGCCAATGCCGCCGACTGCTGCCTGGGCTTCTTGCACGAAGCCGGCCAGGTCCCGACCATCGACATTGGCCTGGATCACGGCAAACCGGGCGCCGTCTTCATGGTTGATGCGCACAGGCCCATCCACGCGCTCGATATGCGCCAGAGAGGTGAGCGGCCATGCTTTTCCGTCGGGTGCCGTCACCAGAAGGCTGGTCAGATTTTCGGGTGCCTGCCGCAAGCCTGCTCCGCCACGCAAGATCAACGGCGTGCGGACGATGCCCTCGGGCACCACGCCAATCCGGTCGCCCTCGATCAGCGCCCGCAGTTGCGCCTGCAGCGCGTCGCCGGAGAAGCCAGCCTGACCGACGGCCGCCCGGTCCAGCGACACCTTCAGGTACTGCACGCCGCTGTTGCTGGGCGCAATCACCTCTGCCGCACCCGGGATGGTGCGGACCTTGGCAGCGATGGCCTGCGCCGCTGCATCGATGGCGGCAAGGTCGCTGCCGAAGAGCTTGATGGCAACGTCGCCGCGTGTGCCGGTCAGCATCTCTGAGACACGCATCTCAATGGGCTGCGTGAAGCCGTAGATCACGCCCGGGAAGCGCTCCATGACGCGCCGGATGGCTACCGCGATGTCTTCCTTGCTACCGCGCCACTGATCCTTGGGCTTGAGCACCAGGAAGGTGTCGGTTTCGTTCAGGCCCATCGGGTCCAGCCCAAGATCATCCGAACCCGAGCGCGCGACGATCGAGCGTATTTCCGGCACCTCCTTGAGGAGCGCCTGCTGCACACGTTGATCCATGTCGAGCGACGCCGCGAGCGAAACAGACGGGGCCTTCTGCAACTGCACGATCAGATCGCCCTCGTCCATCGTCGGCATGAAGGTCTTGCCGACCGACATGTACAACACCACGGCCAGCGCCAATGCTGCCCCGGCCAGCCCGAACACCGTGCGGCGATGCGTTGTCGTCCATGCCTGGATTCGCGCGAAACCGCTCGCGACCTTCCGCATCAGCCAGGGCGGTTCATCCGCATGTGAAAGCAAGAGCAAGGAAGCGAGGGCCGGGACCACCGTAAAGGCAATCACCACGGACGAGGCCAGCGCCAGCACGATGGTCAGCGCCACCGGCCCGAAGAGCTTGCCCTCCAACCCTTGCAATGACAGCAGCGGCAGAAACACGATGGCAATGATCGACACGCCCGACAGCATGGGTACCGCTACCGTTGCCACTGCATGGCGGATGACCGCACCGCGCAGCGCCGGATCTGTCTTGTGGTCTTGCGCGCGCGCCATGGCCGTCTCGATGTTCTCGACCACGACGACGGCCGCATCGACGAGCATGCCCAGTGCAATGGCGAGCCCGCCAAGGCTCATCAGGTTGGCCGTCAGACCCACATAGCGCATCAGGAGAAAGGTCGCCAGCATCGACAGCGGCAGAGTGGCCGCCACGACCAGGGCTGCCCGCACCCCACCCAGGAACAAATACAGCGTAATGACGACCAGCACGCTGGCTTCAATCAACGCGCGAACCACGGTATTGGCCGCACGGGTGACCAGCTCGCCGCGGTTGTAGAAGACGTGGGTCGACATGCCCTTTGGCAACTGCGGGCCGAGCGCATCGAGCCGCGCCTGTACCGCCTCGACCAGCTTGCGGGCATCGCTGCCGCGCAGGCCCAGCACCAGTCCTTCAACCGCTTCGCCGTTGCCGTCTTTGCTGACAGCGCCGTTGCGGGTCGCCTCGCCCAGCCGCACGGTTGCCACATCGCCGACCGTGACCGCAGGCGCGGAAGATAGGCCCTGTGCCGGCACCACGACAATCGCACGCAGATCATCCAGCCCGCGCACGCCGCCTTCTACACGCACGACCCAATGCTCGTCGCCGCGATCCAGCCGCCCTGCTCCGTCGTTGCGGTTGTTGGCGTCCAGCGCCTGGCGCAATTGGTCAAGGGTGATAGCGCGTGCGCGCAACCGCGCCGGGTCCGGTGTCACCTCATAGCTGCGCACCTCGCCGCCGAGGGCGTTGACGTCGGCCACACCCGCCACGGTGCGCAGCGCTGGCCGGATCACCCAGTCCAGCACGCGGCGCCGCTCGGCCAAGGAATAGCCATCGCCCTCCACCGTGAACATGAACATCTCGCCCAGCGGCGTGGTGATGGGCGCCAGGCCGCCCACAGCCGTCGACGGCAGATCGCGCGCCAAGCCGGCCAGACGCTCTGATACCTGCTGGCGCGCCCAGTAGACGTCCACCCCCTCTTCAAAATCGACGGTCACATCGCTGATGCCGTATTTGGACACCGAGCGCACGATCGTCTTGTGCGGCAGGCCGAGCAGCTCCTGTTCGATCGGCGTCGAGACCCGCTGCTCGACCTCCTCAGGCGTCATGCCCGGCACCTTCAGCACAACCTTGACCTGTGTCGGCGAGATATCGGGAAACGCGTCGATCGGCAGGTTCAGATACGCCCAGACGCCGGCGGCAGCCAGCACACCGGCCGCGATCAGCACCAGCACGCGCTGGCGCAACGAAAACTCAATCAGGCGGGGCAACATCACTGCTCTCCCGCCAGCAAGCCCTTGAGCGCACCGACACCTGTCACCGCTACGCGCGTACCGGCTGGCAAGTTGGCACGGATGATGGCGATGGCGTCGTCTGTACTGGCGACGGTGACATCCTGGAAGCGGAAGCCCTTATCGGTCGCGACGAACACGCCTGGCACGCCCCGCACGTAGACCAACGCGGCCACAGGAACCCGCAGCAGGCCAGAGGCGCTTGCATCGGCCTGGCCGCGCAGCTTGAGCGTGACATTGACGCTCTCCCCGGCACGCAGGTCTCCACGCCGCTCCAGCGATGCGCGCACACGCACGCCTGCAGTGCCATCACCGGAGGGCGCAACACCAATGACCGAGCCCCCCGCGCCGCGTTGCGCGACCTCGACGCGGTCACCTGTGGCCGGCACCGGTATATCGCGGCCGACGAGCAGGTCCAGTTCCAGAGCGGCCGGGTCAACGATCCTGAAAAGGGGTGCCGCCGCTTCTACGCGCGCCCCCGGAACGGCGTTGACTTCGGACACCACACCGCCACGGCTGGCAACCAATTGCGCCTCACCAACCGGGCCGCTGAATGCGATGCCCGCGGAGGCCAGCTCTGCCCGCCTCGCCTTGACCATGGCGCCGGCTTCAGCGGCCCTCGCCTGCGTTGCCTGCCAACGGCTTGCAGCGATGATGCCGTCGTCATACAGCGCCTTGTCGCGTGCGAGCGATTGCTGCGCGAGCCGCGCCTGCGAGTTGGCTTCCGTCAGTGCGCGGCTGGTTTCGAAGAGCTGCGGGCTCAAAAAACCGGCCAGCGGCTGGCCCGCCCGGACGGTTTGCCCGACCGACACCAACACCCGGGGCACCATGCCCCCGTATGGGGCGGCCACCACATATTGCGCATCCGGCTTGAGAACGACACGCGCATGCGTGCCGACCTCCAGCCCTGAAGCAGCGGCGACTGGGCTGAAGCGCACGCCGAGGGAGCGCGCCTGCTCAGCCGATAGCGGCACCACTTGGGCGCCTGCTTGGGCAGCGGCCTGCTCAAGGGGAAACGCGATCAGCGCAATACACGCACTGGCCGCGACGATTCGTTTGAAAGACATGCCTGACTCCAATCCTCGGAGGCGACGCCACGGACGCCACCTCTGATTGCCGCGCATACGCGAGCGAGCTCAAGATCAACCGTCGCTCAGCATTTCCATGCGACGCGAACGACAAACTCTTACGGTGGATGGCCCATGGAAAGCGGAGTTGCTACCGCCGCGTAGCGTTAGGCGTGCGCAATGCAGCAAAAGACAGCGCTTTTGACACATTCATCATCGCCAATGCAGACACGAGAGGCTTGTTGCAAGTCAACAAGTCACGGAGCAACGCGCACGCCGGCCGTCAACCGGGTACGGATCAGAACTTCAGCGGGGGAGCTTGGGCCGGAGGTGGCCGATTGATGCGATCGCGCCAGCGCGCTCGAACAGGCGCTGGCCGACAGGCGGGACGTAATACAGCGGCGCCGGCAAGCGCCGCAAGGAGAAGGAACGTCAGCGCGGATACGCCGGCGGCGGCCGCTGCCCAAAGAAATGCGGCAAGGTCTGCCGGGCCAATGGCAGGCTCGACATCCACCTCGAAGGGTTCCTGGCTCGTCAATGCCCAGTCATGAAGACGGGGTGCGACCTCCGCAATAGCGGGAGGACGGTGAGCAAACGATACGGATTGGAAATGAGAATCAACCGCGGCAGGAAGCGTGGTGTGCACGTGCAGGCCAGATTGTTTCGGTGTTCCGAGATGGCCGTGCAGAAGCGGGCTTAGCAGCTGCATCAACACGATGGTCAACAACAGCATTGCCCGGAGCGAGAGGCTTGCGGTCGCACGTGACATGTGCGAATTGTAACGCAATGTGCCTTTCGTTTGGCGGCACCAGGCCACCGGCTCCCCGGAAAACTCTGGCCGCCAAGCGCTTCGCACGTGCATCGTGAGATGTCCCGAAACAGCAGCCGACGGTGCGGCAATCAAGCTCAACCGATTCCCATCGGAGACAGTCCCACCACAGCATGCGTCAACGCATATGCCGACGAATACTCCAGCTCGCCCGAGGCCTGCGCGTGGATCGTGAACAGCGGTTGCCCAACATTCACTTGATCCCGCAGTCGCACACGCATCTGTACGCCCGCGACTTGACGCATCGGCGCGCCCGCAAGCTTCGCAATGCGGGCAAGGTGGCGGTTGTCGATGTGGGTGACGATTCCATTTTGCTCGGCAACGACGTCGCGGCGGAACACGGCTTCTCCGGGGATGCGCAAGCCACCCTGCGCCTCGCAGATCGCTTCGAACTTTCGCCATGCAGCACCGCTGTCCAGCAGGTCGGTTGCCATGACAAGCCCCGTTCCGGCAACAGCCGTACCGCAAAACTCCAGCAATGCGCCGGCCAGCAATAGAGACCGTTCCCGCAAGTCGAACGGCGCGGTAGGGGTCCGTTGGAGTACAGCCAGAACGTCTCTTGCTTCCAGCGCAGGGCCGATCCCGCGGCCAACGGGCTGCGCGCCATCCGTGCGCACCATCAGCACCTGCACCCCAAAAGCTTGCGCCACACGCTTGAGCAGCATTTCAAGGCGTTCAAGGTCTTCGACACTGCGGACTTTGGCCGTCGGCCCCACAGGCACGTCGATCAACACATGGGTGGACCCGGCCGCGATCTTCTTGGAGAGAATGGACGCCACAAGCTGGGCATCGCTGTCGACGTCCAGTGCCCTTTCCACTCGAATCAAGACGTCGTCCGCCGGGCTGAGACTCAATGCCCCGCCCCACGCGAGCGATGCCCCAACCTGCCCCACAACGCATCGCAACTCTGCCGCGCTCAGGTTGACGCGGGTGAGCGTTTCCATCATGTCGGCGGTACCCGCAGGCGAGGTGATGGCGCGTGACGACGTTTTAGGCAGCAGCAGCCCCGCCGCCGCACAGATGGCAACGACGATAGGGCTGGTGCGATTGCCGGGCAGACCGCCCACGCAGTGCTTGTCTGCCACGACCGCGCGGTCCCACTGCAGACGCTCTCCGGAGTCGACCATCGCTTGTGTGAGGTCGATGGTTTCCTTGATGGTCATGCGGCTGGATGCGCAGGCGCTCAGGAATGCCGCGATATGGACATCGGCATAACGCTCATGCGAGATGTCAGCAATGATCTCCTGCAATTGCTTGGCGTCCAGATGCCCGCCATAGATCTTGGCCCGCAGGGCGCGCAGCGACTCAAGCGACGGCGCGTGCCTGACGCAGACTTCGTCACCCGGGCGCGCCATCAACGAATCGACCGCGCTGGCTGACAGGCTCACCTCATGCTTTTCCAGCAACCCCGAGCCCACGAGGTTCAGCGTGGCGATCAGCGATCGCTGCCCGATCTGGACTTCTACGCGGGCCTGCGCGGCAAAGCCCTCGGACCGGCAGATCGCGCTGTCAGGGTGCATGTAGATGACGTGCTCCTGCCACGTGTCAATGCCAAGCGCCTTGAACCTGAGGCATCCCAGCGGGGCAATGGACGCGTCAACTGGGGGCATGGAGACGGTGGTCATGACAGGCATGTCAGCCAGCGAACCGGAAGTGCCCGCTGTGTAGCGTGATCTCCTTGGAACCTGTTTGCTCGAACAGAAGGCGTGCAACTTCTTCGATATCTCCACGGTGCACCTTGAACGCGCTCAGCAGATCGTCCGACCGGCAGGAAAGCGCACCAAAATGATCCTCGAGGGCTTCCGCCGTGATTGCGTAGCTTGCGGAGCAGCCATCGACCGACGCGCGGCATTGCAGGCGCGGCCCTGCTGCGCAGTATGTCGGGTCGTCAGGCAGGAACCTGATCTGTTTCATGATGGCCTCCAGATACGAAAGCGCCCCGGTCAAACAAGCATCTGCTTGCTCAAAGGCAGGGGTAGATCAAACATGCGTGAAATGGCATCGACCAGCGGCCCTGTCAGTGCAATCTGGTTCGAAGGATGCGGGATCGTGTCGCACGTGACCACCTCGGCGCTGGCCGCACACAGCTGGCTGTACGCGTCGGCGGCGAACACAGCATGCACTCCTACGCATACCGGCTGCGGTTTGCCGGCGCGCTGCAGCAAGCCTGCGGCCGCAAGCATCGTGCGCCCGGTCGAGATGATGTCGTCGACGAGTACCGGCACACACCTTGGTGGAATGTTCGGCAACTCAGTCACTTCCACGTGCCACGCACTGTGTCGCGTCTTGGTCAATGCTGCCCATGGGGCCCCGCACATGCCTGCTACTTGCTCGACCCACTGCCTGCTTTCCTCGTCAGGCCCGATCAGGAACGGCGCCTGTACATGGGTCTGAATCCATTCGGCAATGGCAGGGGCGGCTTCCACGGCGACCGTCGGCACGCGATAGACCTCCGACAAACGCGAAATGCGATGCAAGTGCGGATCCACCGTGACAAGCCAGTCGAACACGGGATTGAGCAAGGCGGCAAAGTGTTCCGCAGCGCGAATCTCGCCCGCATTGAAGATGACATCCTGCCGCATATACGGCAGGTACGGCGCAATCAGGCCAACGCGGCGCGCCCCGCCCTGGCGTGCGGCAATTGCCAGCCAGAGCAGTGGCAAGAGCTTCTCGTCGGGATGATCGAGTGTGCAGACAATGGCCACTTCTGCGCCGTGCACGGGCGTGTAAAGCCGCACGTACGACTCTCCGTCGGGAAAGTGGGTCACTGCGGCATGCCCCAACTCCGCGCGCAGCGGAATGGCAAGTCGCATGGTGGCGGTGTCGCAGCCGGGCATGGCAATGAGCACACGCTGCGGGTCCAGGGCAACGGTCGGGGCGGTCATGCACCCTCCAGTTCGTAGGACTGGCGGTACTCCGGCATGCGGACCGGCCACTGCAATTCATGCTCGATCCGCTGGCGCAAGGCGTCGCTGGCGGCTGGCTCGCCATGCACGATGAAGGTCTGCTGTGGCGGCCGCGTGAAGCCCCGTAACCAGGTCATCAGTTCATTGGCATCCGCGTGGGCGGACAGATTCTGGATCTGCTCAACCGAGGCTCGGATGGCAACCTCGCGTCCGTGCACGCGCAACGCCCTTTGACCGGCCAGCAGCGCGGCGCCCCGCGTGCCGGCGGCCTGGAAGCCCGACATCAGGATGGCGTTGCGCTTGCCGCCGCCAAAGCTCTTGAGGTGATGCAGCACCCGCCCGCCGGTCGCCATGCCGCTTGCCGCAAGAATGATCTTGGGCGCGCGATCGTTCCCCAGATGCCTCGACTGTTCAGGGCTCTGCACCGGAATGGCCAATGCACAGGCGGCCTGGCAGTCGGCAGCCTCGATATGCAGATCGTCAATATGATGCGCAAACACCCCCGTCGCCAGTTCGGCCATCGGGCTGTCGAGGTAGATCGGCACATGTGGAATCCGATGCTCGCGGATCAGCATGTAAAGGCAATACAGAAGCTCCTGCGTACGCCCCACAGCGAAAGCCGGGATCAGCAGCGTGCCGCCCTGCCCGATGGTCCGCTGCACAACCTGCTCGAGTGCATCGAGCGGGTCCCCCTCCGGATGCACGCGATCGCCATAGGTCGATTCGACCAACAGGGTATCGGCCTCCGCAATGGGCTCGGGTGGCCGCATGACGGGATCGACCTGCCGCCCCAGGTCGCCGGAGAAGACAATGCGGCGCCCCTCGGTCAGCAATGTTGCCGTGGCCGCACCGATGATGTGTCCTGCACGGTGGAACTCCGCTTCCACGCCGTCGGCAACGGAGAAGCGCTCGCCATAGCCGACGGGATGCAGCCGGCGTAACGCCCTGGCGGCGTCCTTTTCGTCATAGAGCGGCAACGCGGGATGATGGCGCGAGAACCCCTCGGCGTTCGCGTACTGTGCATCCTCCTGCGCAAGCCGAGCGCTGTCAGGCAGCAGGATGTTGCACAGTTCTGCCGTGCCTTTCGTGCAATAGACCGGACCATGAAACCCATTGCGCACGAGCAGCGGCAGGTAGCCGCTGTGGTCGATATGGGCATGCGTGAGCACGACCGCATCGATGTGATGCGGGTTGACGGCAAGCTTGTCCCAGTTGCGCAGACGCAGCGACTTGTAGCCCTGAAACAGCCCGCAGTCGACCATCACACGGTGCGCGCCGGTCTCAAGCACATACTTTGAGCCCGTCACCGTGTCGGTTGCGCCGAGAAATTGCAGCCGCATGCCACAGTCCCCTGGCGCCTAGCGAATCGTGATGCGCTGCTGTGGAGAGGCGTCCTTCTTGGGCAGCGTCACACGCAGCAGTCCGTTTTCGTACGTGGCGTCGACCTTGCTCTCATCGACTGCCGCATCCAGCGTGAACATGCGCTGCATGGTGCCGCTGTAGCGCTCGCTGCGGATGATGCGTTCGCCTTCCTTCTCTTCGGAAGTGCGCTCCACCTTGGCCGAGATCATGACCGTACCGCGATCGACCGTCACGTCGATATCTTCCTTTTTCGCACCCGGGATTTCTGCGACAACGCTGTATGCCTTGTCAGACTCCGTCACATCCACCTTGAATGGCAGCGCGCTATCCATGCTGCCGCGAACCGAGCGCAGAAGCCCCTGGAAGATATCGCCAACCGGTTCAATGGCGAACGGGTCATAACGCTTGAGTTGACTCATGACTGCCTCCTGATGAGTGATCCCAGGGTTCCTGGGGTCAATAGATTCATCGTGGCACGGCAGTGCCGGAGCGCCTTGCGGCAGATCAACGGTGGCGCACGGTAGCCGTCGCAAGCGCGGCTTGGGACTCGCATCAAGCACATCGCTTCTGAGGTGCCGGCTGCCGTGTCAGGCTTTCCTGACATGGAAACCCGCGGCTCCGACAGCATTCTCAGCGCAGCCTGCATGACGCGGGCGTGTGCACTGCCAATACTGGTGGCACATCACCAAACAGCGCAGCGTCTTGTCGCATCGCCCCCTAGAACTCGACAACGCCCAGCCAGTACAACGGAGCGCGCCATGAGCCGGAACATCGAATGCATCGCCCTGTGGAATGCGCCGCAAGACCTCGCCGCTTTTGACACTGCGCTTCCTGTTGGCGCACACCTTGTAGCGGACCGCGATGGGTACGAACACCACGGCATCTATGTCGGCAATGGGCAGGTCATTCACTACGCCGGCTTCTCGCGCCGTCAGCGCCGCGGGCCGGTGGAGCGCATCTCCATTGGCTGCTTTGCATGCGGTTTTGCAGTGACCATCCAGCGCGACGCCAGCCCCTGCTACGACGGTGAAGAAGTCGCCCGCCGTGCCGGTTCACGCCTGGGGGAGCGCAATTATCGGCTGCTGACCAACAACTGCGAGCACTTCTGTTCGTGGTGCCTGTTCGGAGAATGCCGCAGCGCACAGGTGGAGGCGTGCCTGAAAAGCCCCGTGCGAGCTGCGCGCACGCTATTCAAGCTGATGCTGCTGGCGCTTTCGACCGAATGTCGGACCGCACACCCGCAGGCTCGGGCCGCGTGACACCGGAGAACTCCATGCCCCAATGCGATACCTCGTTGCGCGAGCTGGTCACCAAGTGGTTTGGCCTGAGCGATATGCCGCATCTGCGAATCACGCGCCTGCATTGCCCCGGCGTCGATTGCGGCTGCGTGCGGGCGGAGCTGACGACATCCGCCCGCCCGCTTGCCATCGTCTTCTTTCGTCACCAGGCGGGCTGCTGGAGGTTGTTTCCGCCATCGCCCACACGCCGCCGATAGTGGCAACGTAAGTTTCCCTGCTGTAAGCCGACCCCAACTTGCGGGTGGGTTGATCCGCATCAACCGTCATTCCGGCTCAGGCACGAACATCAAGGTTCGATCCGGATGCCGGTTGACGCACGACCATGCGAAGGTGAACACGTGAAAGAGAGTATGCAGCCACGGCAGCAAAGGTTCTCGCTCTGGTACGCCGTCATCGTCGCGTTGACCATGCTGGCGTTTCAGACGCTGTTCATGTCCGAGCAGGTCGACACACTCCCCTACAGCGACTTCAAGGTCCTACTGCATGCGGGCAAGATCAAGGACGTCGCCATTGGTGACCAGGACATCACCGGCACGTTCTCGACGGAAGGCGTCGAGGCGTTGCTGACGCAGCAGCAGGTCGATGCCATCCACCGTACGGGCAAGGGCGACCATCCTTTCCAGACCCTTCGCGTGAATGACCCGGCTCTTGTTCAGGAGCTGGAGGCGGCAAAGGTGCGCTTTGTCGGTCGGCCGGACAACAAATGGTTGAGCACCCTCTTGTCGTGGGTTGTGCCTGCGCTCCTGTTCTTCGCGGTTTGGAACTTCCTGATCCGGCGCATGGGCGGGGCCGCCGCAGGTGGGCTGATGGAAATCGGTAAGAGCAAGGCAAAGGTCTACATGCAAAAGGAAACCGGCGTGACCTTCGCCGACGTTGCCGGCATCGATGAAGCCAAGGACGAGTTGTCGGAAATCGTGAGCTTTCTGAAAGAGCCACTGCGGTATCAGCTCCTGGGCGGCAGGATCCCCAAGGGGGTGTTGCTTGTGGGGGCACCCGGCACGGGCAAGACGCTGCTTGCCAAGGCAGTTGCCGGTGAAGCAGGCGTGCCTTTTTTCAGCATGAGCGGGTCGGAGTTTGTCGAGATGTTCGTTGGTGTAGGTGCCGCACGCGTGCGGGATCTGTTCAGCCAGGCCGAATCCATGGCGCCATGCATCATCTTTATCGATGAACTCGATGCCCTGGGCAAGACGCGTGCGTTCAACCTGGTTGGCGGCAATGAAGAGCGCGAGCAAACGCTGAACCAGCTTCTGGTCGAAATGGACGGCTTTGACAGCAACAAGGGCGTCATCATCATGGCCGCGACGAACCGGCCCGAAATACTTGACCCTGCGCTGCTTCGTCCTGGCCGGTTTGACCGTCATGTCGCCCTGGACCGTCCGGACCTCAAGGGGCGAGAGCAGATCCTCAAGGTCCACGCCAAAAACGTCACGCTGGGGGCCGATGTCGACCTAGGCAAGATTGCCGCCCGAACACCGGGCTTTGCCGGCGCCGACCTGGCCAACCTCGTCAACGAGGCGGCGCTTCTTGCGGCGCGCGAAGGTAAATCCGCCGTCGAGACCACCGACTTTGACCAGGCGCTTGACCGCATCGTTGGCGGCCTGGAGAAGAAGAACCGCGTGATGAACGCCACGGAAAAGGAGACGATTGCCTACCACGAAGCCGGCCATGCCATCGTGGCCGAGCACCGCCCCCTGGCCGATCGCGTTTCGAAGGTTTCCATCATTCCAAGAGGCATCGCTGCCCTGGGCTACACGCAGCAGACGCCTACGGAGGACCGCTATCTGCTCAAGCACAGCGAATTGCTGGACCGGCTCGACGTGCTGCTGGGCGGCTACGTTGCCGAGCAGATCGTGTACCACGATGTATCGACCGGTGCGCAAAACGACTTGCAACGCGCCACTGACATGGCCCGCCAGATGATTACCCAGTTCGGCATGAGCGAACAGCTCGGACTGGCGACCTATGAGCAGACGCCCAACCCGCTACTCGCCGGCACAGGCTTGATGCAGCGCGAGCGCAAGGAATATAGCGAAGACACAGCCCAGTTGATCGATGCGGAAGTGCGCAAGGTGTTGTCCGATGCCAGCGCACGCGTGACCGCAACACTGGAAGGCCAGCGTGCCAAACTGGACGCTTTGTCGCGTATGTTGCTGGACAAGGAGGTGGTTGACCGCCACGACCTCGACATGATTCTGGCTGGCAACGTGACCCCAATGCCGCCCCCGAAGGCAGAAGCGGGCTCCCCCGCCAGCGTTCCAGCGCTAGTGCCAGCGCAACAGCCGCATTCACGGTAACAGCGCCGTGGTCAATGGCTCGATGGCGGAGGTTTCGTCCAGATGGATCAGCGCGTCAAACTGGGCACCGATGGCGGCATCGAAGTAGTGCGAGGCGTACTCGGTTTTCGGCAGGTACAGCACACCGATTGCCCGCTCCAGCAGCGGCTCGTGGAACACATCTGCCGCCGTATCGCCAAGCGGCAGGAGGAAGCGATCCAGCCCGGTGCTATGGAACACATGTTCCCAACTGTCCGGCAGCGCGGGGCGCACCCACTTCCGCTCGGCCTCGCCGCCCCACTCGGATGCGGCGCATACATGGCCCGTATAGGTGGTAAAGCCGACAAGCAATGCGGCGCCGCCCACCCGCTCACGCACGAGCTGTCCAAGGTTCCACTCATGCCGGCTGGCGGACTCCGTTGCCCGCGCATCGCCCACATGCGAGTTGTGCGCCCACACGACGACCCGTCCGTCGCCGCCTCGGCGCTGCCGGTATGCAGCCAAACCAAACAGCGTTTGTGCCATGTGCGCATCGCGCAGGTTCCACGTATTGACGCGGTGCCCGAATGATTCGCGGTAGTACGCTTCTGCGTTGACGACGACGATGGCGTTCTGCTCGGCAAAGAAATGCGAGTCGATGGCAGCGATCCCGTCCTGCTCGATCAGCCTGGCCTCGCTTGCCCGAAGCCGACGCAGTTGCTCGACCACCTCGCGTTGCGCTGGCAGCCTCAAACCTGCGGCGGCTTCGTAGCCGTACGTCATGGGTTCACGCACATGGTCCAGTGCCGCGTAGTGCATGCGCGCCACCGCTGCCTGCTCGGGGTCGGTCTTCTGCAGGTATTCGATGACGGCCTCGGCAGACCGGTACAGGCTGTACAGATCCAACCCATAGACGCCCACACGTTCTGAGGCAGCAAGGGCCGTGTTGTGCTCATGCAGCCAGGTGATGAAGTCGAGCATCTCCGGGTTGCGCCACATCCACTCCGGAAAACGCTGGAAATCGCCTAGCGCCTCGGTAGCGGTGTCCGCGCCCTCGCCCTGGACATAGCGGTTGATGCGCCACACGTCCGGCCAATCCCCCTCGATGGCGACAGCGTCAAAGCCGCCTTGCACAATCAACTGCCGTGTGATGTCTGCGCGTGACTGATAGAACTCGCGTGTTCCGTGCGTAGCCTCGCCAAGAAGAACGTAGCGCTTTCCCTTTGCCATCTCCAGCAGGGGGGCGTAGTCGGCAGCGCTTCCGGTGAGGCGGCTGGCCGCTTCGCGGACACCAAGAAAAGGCGTGAGAGGGGCAGACATGGGCGACGGACTCCACGGATGCAGCGGCAGTATCTGCAGTCTAGGCAGCGCTGATACACATTGATTGCGCTATCTCAAGCGACAGGCCGCTCGGCATTGCGGCGCAGCTCGACTCGAGTCTGGCCCGATGAGAGCTGCTGCACGCAGAGTTGATTCAGCCCAAAGTGCATCGCGCTGCGGGAGGTACTCTGAGAGTTGTCCACCGCGACTGCGTTGCAGATTCTGGTCTGCAGCAGGCCGGAGGAACTCGCCCTCATAGGAGTCAACATGAAACAACGCTCTCAATCCGAACGAGTGCGGCCGGCACGCTGGAGCCCATTTGCCGTCGAGCCGATCCACAACCGGTATCGGCAACCCGACAAGGCACCCGCGGCAAGCTGCTGCCCAGTCTGCGGTGCTGTCTACCTCAAGGGCCGCTGGTTATGGCGCAGTCCACCGCCCGGAGCCACTTCGTTGATCTGCTCGGCATGCCAGCGTGCCGCCGACCAGATGCCGGCAGCCCGAATCCACCTCTCGGGGGACTTTGAGGCGGCCCATCGGGAGGAGATCCTGACACTCGCGCGCCACCGCGAGGCAGATCTGCGGGCAGATCATCCGATGGAGCGCATCATGGCCGTCGAATCCACGAGCAGCGGCACTGACATCCTGACGACCGGGTTTCATCTGGCGCGCGACATCGGCCACGCAATCCACCATGCATTCCATGGGCACCTGACATTTGACTATGGCAACGCAGAAACCGAACTGCACGTGAAATGGAGCCGGTAGCGCCGAGGGGGCGTTCCGTAGCGCGCCCAGCCGCCTAGCCGACAGACCGATCATCCATACAACGGATCATCGCCGGCCTTGCGAGCCAAGCGGCGCTTCAACAGCGGTCAATCAGGCCGAGGCAGGTGCAACTCAAGACAATGAGACCTCTGCGTAGCGCTGCTCGATTTCGGCGGCGCTGCCAAGTTCGGTACCGGCATGGCTCAACGCGGCTGCGGCGGCGGCCATGCCGTACCGAAATGCCTCTCGCATGCCTGCATCGCGGTTTAGCGCCCACACCATTCCGCCCACGAAGCTGTCACCTGCCCCAATCGTGCTGAGAATTGACGTTCCGACAGCACCCGAGCGGACAACCTCTTCCTGCGTGACGAGCATGGCGCCGCCCGCACCCAGGGTGAGCGCGACCACCTGCGCGTGCCCCTTGCGGACAATCTCCCGCGCAGTCTGCATGCAATCCGCTTCCGTCTCCAGCGCGTGCCCCGTCAGTTGCCGAAGCTCGTTCAGGCTCGGCTTGATCAGGTATGGCGTATGCGGCAACGCAGCACGCAATGCCGGACCGGCGGTGTCCAGTACGACGCGGCTGCCGCGCGCCTTGGCCCTGTCAATGACCCATGCATAGAAATCGTCGGCAACCCCAAGTGGCAGGCTTCCGCTCAGCACAAGGTAGCGCGGCGCTGGTTGCAGCGCATCGAGGTGGTCCAGGCAGCGCTGCCATTCCGCCTCTAAGACGACCGGCCCCGGCATGACGAACCGAAACTCCCGGTGGCTGCACAGTTCCGTCACGGAAAAATTCTCTCGCGTCTCCCCTTCGATCCGGAGGGCGGCGAACGATAAGCCCTCTGCCGACAGGAGACGCGCCAATCGCTCGGCCACCGGACCGCCGGCAAGGTAGATGGCGAGGCAATCCCCGCCCAGGCGATGGACAACGCGGGCGACGTTGATTCCGCCCCCTCCAGGGTCACAGCGGGCCGGTGCGCAGCGCATCTTGTGCGTATCCGTCAAGCGCTCCACCGACGTGGCGATATCGATTGCGGGATTGACCGTGAGCGTGACGATTTCCGGCATTGCACACCTCCAGGGGACACGACTGGCAGCATGACAGTGCCAACGTGTCCAGGCGATTTTTCTGGGCGCAGGGTAATCGGCCCTCGTTTGATACGGCACAAAACCAGCGCCATCCATCATGCCAGTATTGATTGGACTGGCCGAGTCACCCTTGCTGCTTGTCGTCTCAGGTTGGGGATCGGCTTGAAAATATAGGAGACGCAATCGCCATGAAGACCGCATCACAAAACCACGGGCACCTCACCGCGAAAGAGATCAGAGAGATCATCGGCCCGTTCGAGATGGAGGTGTTGACTCGTATTCTTGCGATTGATCCGACCATCGAGGATGTGCAGATCGCCTACAAGTGGCTTCGCTCAGACGAGCATCTCGTCCGCGGCATGAATATCGAACTCACTGGTAAGGCCAAGACGATCTATGAGCTCCTTGACGCCGAGTTTCCGGACTTCGACGCATTCGGGCATGGCGCCTAGGTTCCTCTTGCAACAATCCGTCGAACCCGCACCGAAAGGGAGGCCGTCATGGTCAACGACACCGCGCACGTTGTCTGGCTCGAAAACCTCCGGCGGACCGATGTTCCACGGGTCGGCGGCAAGAATGCGTCGCTCGGCGAGATGCTGGCCAACCTGGCGGGACGGGGCGTCAACGTTCCG
>Ga0316232_1002089_pt1 | contig 21763 bp, 20 predicted proteins | sample TBHtaG_FD_206006 | JGI IMG/M metagenome (GOLD analysis project Ga0316232, IMG submission 206006) | Freshwater microbial communities from Trout Bog Lake, Wisconsin, USA - TBH18025_13 | ecosystem: Environmental > Aquatic > Freshwater > Lake > Hypolimnion/Profundal zone | place: USA: Wisconsin... | reverse complement strand
CAAGCCCCTATTAATCTTTCGCGAAAAGACCCGGCCACAGTGTACCGGCAATCCTATTCCTGTGGCGATCCCGAGTTTAGCTGACAGAATCTGCACGAAAATCGCCATCACGTTGCTCCACAGAATAACCCACACTAAATCATAGGCGAAGCGGGAACCTCCGCTTATGTTGGTACCAAAGTTTCCTGGATCCATATAGGCTACACTGACAACAAACGCAGGGCCGAAATATTTCAGTATTCCTTTGGCCTTGGCCCTGATTTTATCACTGTCGATATTCGGAATTCCCAAAGGCAGTTGTGCTGCAACTTCCTCTTCTTCCAATAGTACCACTCCCTTGCACCGATATCTGCCAATCACCCTCCTGCATAGTACTCTTTGCTAAACGTAGCAGCTATTGTAACATATGATAATAAGCCTTGAATGGTGCTTAGCCGCAAACGCGCGTTTTGTTAACTTGAAGGCATGAATAAAAAAGCCCCCGCTGCTTTTTGGGGGGGCTTTGACGCTTCAGCTACGCTGCTTATTTTCCTCTCAAGTTAGCACCGCCCGGACCAGTACGAGCCATCATCGCCATCAACAGCAACAGCCCTGCCATAAACAGACCAATGTTCCAGCTTGTCAGCAGATAATGAGGCAGATTCTCATACAAGCCGTAGAGTCCGAACACAATATAGATCAGGACCGACGCCCATTTTATCATTTCTGCCGGGATCTTTTTGCCCAAAACGATACCAATGATAATACCGATGCCGTCGGCGATCATCATCCCGGTGGTAGTGCCGAGCCACACTGGAATAATACTGTTGAACCGGGCGGCTAAAGCCACGGTGGCAAACTGGGTTTTGTCCCCCATTTCGGCGGCAAAAAAGGCGATAGCTACCGTCCAGAACGGGCTGTAACGGGTTGATCTTTCCATGCCTGGCAGATCATCGCCACGAATAGTCCACAATCCAAATACCAGGAAGGATACGGCGGCAAGGATCTGGAGGTAATTCATCGGTATGATCTGGGTCAGGTAGTGGCCGACAAGCACCGCGAACAGATGATTGAGAATGGTGGCCGCAAAAACTCCCCACAAGACAGTTTGCCAGCGATAGCGGGTAGCGAAGGCCATGGCCAGAAGCTGGGTTTTGTCCCCCATTTCAGCCAGGGTCACGAATATTACGGATGTTATGAAAGCCGTCATTGATTTGTCCTCCTGTGTTCTCCCGAAGTTAGAAAATCCGGCTTGCGTCGAGCGTTAAGCGGGCCGAAAGAGTATCCATCCATGGCTCTTTTTTATTCCTATCAGCTAAAATGTTGTAAATTCTGATGGACGAAAAAACGAGACCATTGTTAGTATGACCATAAATCATGATCACACTAAAGGTCTCGCTTATTAGCCAACAGCCAACAATAGAGCCAGATGCTGCCACCAGTATGTTGACTCTACCTTGCAAGCTACTCCCCTTCAGGGTTCAAGCCGGGAGATGATAAATCAGTTAACCCAAGTGTAAAACCTTGTCCAAAATTTGTCAAGCAGCTCAACGCAGCAGTTGTTTGGCCGCTTTCAACACCAGACCTGATTTCAGCTGCACAGCGTTCTCTGGGCAAAGTTCCTGGCAGCAATAACAGCGGATGCATGTATCGTAGTCTATTCTCATCTTGCCGTCGACAATGGTCATCGCCTGCGGCGGGCAATGTTCGGCACAGCGGCCGCAGCCTACGCAAGTGTCGTCAATTTCCGGGCGGGCGGTCAGCTGATACTGGCCTATATTAACCAGCCAGGCAGGCAAGCGGCCTTCCAGTGATTCCATGTTGCGCGGCGGCAAGAATTGACTGCGGATATCTCGGCCACTGCCGATCAATTCCAGCTCGGCCAGTGGCGGCACCAGTCCCAGTTTCAGGGCGTGTATCGCTACAGGCATTTTTTCGGCTTCGAACCCCATAACCATGGCCATCGCCAGGTCGACGGCGAAGCCGTTGGTCCCGCCGAGCAGCAGACCCACAGGCTTCGGCTGACCGTTGCGCGGACCGTAACCCTCCATTCCCACAACACCGTCGACAATAAACAGCGCCGGGTTTACCAGCCGGACCAGATCTACAAGCATTCCAGCAAAGTCATTCCGCTTTTTCATCCGTAAATGAAACTGGGCTTTGTCGGCCCCGACGATGCATCCGAATGTGTTTTTGACAGCCCCGGTAATGGTGGTGAATGAGTGGGTCTTCATTTTGGCCACAGAAATGATTTTATCCACTTCGAACACCGACTTGGCCAACACCAGCTTTTTGACGGTTACTCCCTGGGGTACAGCCACTTCCGTAACCGCGTCGAAGTCCAGCAGCGGCACCTCCTCTTGTTCGCACACCGCCAGAATACCGCACTTGGCGGCGACCTTGCGGGTAGCGCCGTGTCCGGGGGAGTCGCCCACCACCGGCACCCCGCCAGCTTTTTTGACTTCCCGAATCAGCGCCCTGACAACTTCGGGATGGGTGGTTACCGCCTTGTCCGGTGGCAAGCCTTCCAGCATATTCGGTTTTAGCAGTATTTTTTCGCCGGGTGAAACAAACCGGGTGATTCCCCCCAGGCTATTCAGCACTTCACTGATACCTGCGGTGATTGCCGCCTGATCATAGGTTTCGGCCCGGGCCATGACAACTCGTTTAGACATTATAAATATTTACCCCGCACGTAAGGTTCCGGCCAGGTCGTCTCCTGTCCCAGGACAAACGCCGCCTGTAGTGGCCAGTACGGGGTCCGCAGCAGTTCCCGCCCAAGGAAAACCAGGTCAACTCCGGCTTTGATTACCTGCTGAGCTTGGATAGGTGCTGTGACAAGGCCGCCGCCGATCACCGGCAAACCGGTCTTTTCCTTGATAGTCAGAGCAAAGGGTATCTGATAGCCGGGATAGAATCGCGGGGCAGTGGCGGTGACGCCCCCGGAACTGACGTGAACGATGTCAATACCTTTGTCTTTGACCATGTTGAGCATTGCCGCCAGGTCCTCTGGTTCGTTACCGCCTGGGGTGTAATCATGGGCCGAAATCCTGACGATGAGCGGCATATCGCCAGGTATCACCTGGTGCACCGCTGCCACTATTTCGCCAAGCAGCCGCACCCGATTTTCCGGGCTGCCGCCGTATTCGTCCTGGCGTTTATTGCTGAGCGGCGACAGAAACTGGTTGATGAGGTAGCCGTGGGCGCCGTGGATTTCAATGGCGTCATAGCCGGCCTCCACCGCCCGGGTGGCCGCGGCGGCAAACATTTCCACAATACAGCCTATCCCGGCTTTGGTCAACTCCTGGGGCACGCGGTGTTTTTCGCTGAAAGCGATGGCCGAGGGAGCTACCGGCTGCAAATACTCCACTTCGCTTTTGCGCCCGGCGTGATTTAGCTGAACGCCCATTTTGGCGCCATGCAGATGAGCGATGGCAATAATTCTTTTCAGAGCTTCAATCTGTTCATCCTGCCATAGCCCCAGATCCCGGGAGCTGATTCTCCCGCCGTCTTCCACGCCGGTGGACTCCTGAATAATCAATCCGACCCCGCCGACAGCCCGGCTGGCGTAGTGGACAAAATGCCAGTCCTTGGCCAGCCCGCTTCGGTCTGAGCTATAGTTGCACATCGGCGGCATGACAATGCGATTTTTCAAAATCAGCTTCTTGACGCTGAATGCGTCAAACAACATACGAATCCCCCCTGCATTACACTAGCTTACTTACATATTTTCCTGCCCGGACGATTTTATTCCTCCATTATCTATTACTTTCCAGGAGAAACTTTTATAATAGAGTCAGCTGGCGAGAATTTTCGCCTGTACTAATAAGCAACTACTTTTATGGCAGGGAGATATTATGGTGAAAAAAACAAGCGCCGGTCTGTTGATGTACCGGCTGAAGGACAAAGAACTGGAAGTTTTTCTGGCACACCCTGGCGGGCCTTATTTAAAGAACAAAGATTTGGGGTATTGGGGGATACCCAAGGGCGAGGTAGAGGATAAAGAATCTTACCTTGCGGCCGCTGTTCGTGAATTTCATGAAGAAACCGGACTTGAGGCCCAGGGCGATTTTGTCCCCCTGGGGTCGGTTGTGCTGTCCAGCGGCAAAACGGTTTTTGCCTGGGCCTTTCAAGGCGACTGGGACGAATCCTCCCCCTTGAAAAGCAATCTTTTCCCGCTGGAATGGCCGCCGCATTCCGGAAAGCAGGCCTGGTATCCCGAAATTGATAAAGCCGCGTTTTTCTCTGTTTCGGCCGCCAGGCAAAAGATGAATTCGGCCCAGGCTGAATTCATCGACAGACTGGAAACTGTTTTGCAGTTGAATCAACCCGTATCAGACCGATAACTCAGTCGGCTTTACCCTGCGCCGCCCCAGGCAAAAAGCAGTTAGCGTAACAGCCGCGGGCCAAAACTCTCCTGATCGGCGAAACATGGCGTCGGCAAGTCTTTTTTGCCTGTATTGACGCTGACCTTTTTGGTCAACACTATTGACCAAGGGAGGTGACCAGCGTGACACCAGAGAACAGCTCGCAACCTGACAGCCAAAGCAGCGGGGCCAGCCAAATCGATCCGGCCGTACTCAGCGGTGAGGCCTGCGTAAAATGCGGCTTTAAATGTATTGAAGGCTGCGTATAGTCCGGACCCCAGGCAAATTATGACGACAGGAGTGACCCCTATGGCAAAAGACAAACCTCAAAAACAAGGCAGCCCCGTACAGGGTGAACCAAATGCTTTTTCAGGTTTTGAAGAAAAATGCGCTTCAGGAAAGTCGCAAAAAGGTAAGTCAGGCAAATCATAAGAAATCTTCCGGCAAGGGTGGCAATCCACCCTTGCCGCTTTTTTGCCGCCAAGTGACGAGAGTGGAAAAAGTTACCTCGCTTGCGGCAGGGAAAATTTTCGGATTGGCGAATATAGCTGCTAAAGTGCTTCAGCTAGGGACAAACGTGCCCTCCATGGCACACCCCCGGCATATGTAATCAGGTAACAATATGGCAAAGGAGTGGTAAGCATGGCCAAACAAAAGATCGCGATACCCGCACTGCGGGAGATGAAACAACAGGGCAAAAAAATCCGGATGGTAACCGCCTATGATTACCCGACCGGTATCCTGGTAGATCAGACTGATATCGAAACTATCCTGGTCGGCGACTCCCTGGGGATGGTAGTGCTTGGTTATGACGGAACAGTGCCTGTTACTATGGCGGAGATGCTGCATCATATTAAAGCGGTGGTCCGCGGGGCAAAGAATACCCTGATCGTCGGCGACATGCCGTTCATGTCCTATAATATTTCCATAGAAGAGGCCATTCGCAACGCTGGGCGGATCATGCAGGAAGGCGGCGCCGACTGTGTTAAACTGGAAGGCGGTGCCGCGGTTGTCGAAACTGTGCGGGCAATTGTTCGGGCTGGTATTCCGGTGGTAGCGCATATAGGCCTGACACCGCAAACAGCCTCACAACTGGGTGGCTTCAAAGTCCAGGGCAAGGACGCGGCGGCGGCGGAACGGATGATTGCCGAAGCGCAGCAGCTGGAAGAAGCCGGTGCCTTCGCCATCGTCCTGGAAGCAATCCCAGCTCCGCTGGCGGAACTGATCACCAAGAAGCTTTCAATCACCACAATCGGCATCGGCGCAGGCGTTCACTGCGACGGTCAGGTACTGGTAACCCACGACATGATCGGCCTGTTCGACCGATTCGTGCCGAAGTTCGCCAAACAGTACGCCAGTGTCAGCAAGTCGATCCTGGCTGCTTTCAACAGCTATGCTGAAGAAGTCGCCAGTGGCCAGTTCCCTGGACCGGAGCACAGCTTCACCATGAAGGAAGAAGTGCTGAAGCGATTGTACTAGCTTAAGGAGGCTCGGACATGAAAATTGCGTTTATCGGCGCCGGTGCCATGGGCAGCCTGTTCGGCGGACGGCTGGCACTGGCCGGCGAAGAAGTCTGGCTGCTGGATATATGGGAAGAACACATCCGGGCGGTCAAGGAAAACGGCGTGGTCATCGCCACCCGCGATGGGGAAATCGTCGCCCGGCCCCGGGCAACCACCACCCCGGCCGAAATCGGCAGCGCCGACCTGATCATCATTTTTGTCAAGGCCAACGACACCGCAGCCGCAGCCCAATCGGCACTAAAGCTGCTGGGGCCTGACACGGCAGTGCTCACCTTGCAGAATGGTTACGGCAACGCCGAAGAACTGGCCCGGGTGCTGGGGGCCGAGCGAGTCATCGCCGGCACCACCGCTCAGGGATCCACCCAACTCGGCCCCGGCCGGGTCATGCATGGCGGCAACGGCGAAACGCTTATCAGCGAGCTTACCGGACCGATCAGTCCCCGCCTGCGGCAAATCGCCGCAATTTTCTCGGCGGCCGGCATAGCCACCTATCCGGCCGACAATGTCGCCTCCCTCATCTGGGGAAAACTGCTGGTAAACGTCGGCATCAACGCCCTTACCGGTATCACTGGTCTAAAGAACGGCCAGTTGGTCGACTACGCCGAGACCAGGGAGCTTGTGACGCTGGCTGTTGAGGAGGCTCTGGCCGTCGCTGCCGCTACCGGCGTCGAATTGCCCTACCCTGCCCCGGTGGATAAAGTGCTGGCTGTCGCCACTGCCACTGCCCAGAACAGTTCGTCGATGCTGCAGGATCTGCAGAACAGCCGGATTACCGAAATTGACGCCATCAACGGAGCCATTATCCGCGAAGGCGAACGGCTGGGGGTGGCCACACCGGTTAATCGGACCCTTACTCTGTTGGTCAAAACCCTGGAGCAACTCGACCAAGAAGCCCGCCGCTAAGGCCTGATTAAAAAAGCTCTCACCATCCGGTGGGAGCTTTTCATGTTCTGCTAGAGCATTTTAGCCGGAAGCGGCATATCTTATTAGCAAAAATTGAAGGAGCGGATAGGTTTGTGGTTCCAGGCTTTGGGAAGTCCCCACTTCTGCGTTGGAATGTTTACTGCAGTATTTGTCTGCATCTGGCTGGTGGCCTGGACGCTTAATGCTGTGGAAAGCACCCATTTCGACCTGACCAGTCTGCGAGACATGTATATCTGGCTTATGACCCAGCTGAACGCCACTCACGCCATCAACTCCATCTGGAACAGCCCCAAAGGCATCATCCCACTGGTTCCTCCCTCTAACCCGGCAAGAAAAGAATCGGACGGTTAACCGGCGGCACTGCCGGCAACCGCAGCGGCGATCGCCGCTCCGATTCCCGAACCGTCTTTGGACAGTTTTGTTGTCAGCCTGCCTGCTTTGTCCCCGAGGGCCTTTGTCAGCATCGCCTTAATCATCGGCGCGTACCCAGGCATTTTTTCATAGAGCGAGCCGTCCACCGCGATGGTATGCTGGGACTGGAGCGCCGGATCAATCCGGGCCAGAACGCCGAGAAAAGTCGCCGCCACCAGTTGCGCCGACCTGGCAGTGACCGCCTCGGCGACGGCTTGCACCAGCTGAAGCTCGTCGACGGTCAGTGCTGCGAATTGAACAATACCAGGGAGGCCGCTGAGGATACCGGCCAAATCTTCAGCCGTCAAAACGTCTGAATCTAGCGACAGTCCCAGGCAATCAACAATGATCAAGCGGACAAGCTCTCCCAGATACCGCCCGGCCACCATTTTTTCCAGTCGCTGACTGCCAGGCCTTTCACTGGCGGCGTCCAAGTACTGGTCATATTCGGTAAACGGCAGGTCGGCGAAATTCCCTGACTCCATGTTGACGATCATGTCGGTAGCCGACTCAAAGTAACAAGTATTGTGGCCGGTGCCGCAAATCGAGCCAATGTCGGTGTTCGGATCGCCATAGGCTGCAGTCAGCAATGTGCCCACCGTGTCGTTGATGATGGCGCGGGGTTTGACCCGGACGAGCCCCTTTCGCAACAAGGCTTCGGTCAGCAGCGCGGTTATTTCCCGGCCTTCCACTCCTGCGGTTTTGATCTCCTTGGTCCAGTTGATCAATACAGCGCGGTTTAGCCCTTGCTGACGGCAAGGAAAGGAGAACGTGTGGCCCAAAGAATAGTCGCTTGCGTCACTGGCCACGGCGGCAATCTGGTCAGCGAGAAAATTAAAGAGTTCCGCTGCGGCGGTTTCGGCAGCCGTATAGTCGTAACGCCCTGCGGGATCTTTGAGCGGCAGCGCTCTTTTACCCAGGACCGTCCAGCGGCCGCCGCCCAGTTCGATCAGCTGCGCCCGCACATTGGTTCCGCCGAAATCCAGCGCCAGGAACCTCCCCTGCTCACTCCCCGAGGGTTTTGCAAGAAAAGACGGCAACATTTTGAGCGAGCTGGGCCGACCGGCCAGCCCGTCCCGCATTGCGGCCTGAAACTTAGTGGCAATTTGACTGATCTGGTCCGGCGACAGGGTAAACGCCGCTTTTACCTTGTCAAAACGTTTAGCTGGATCATCCACACTCTAGCCTCCTTGAACGGAACTGGGCCCTATTCTGCCGATGCAATAAACGCCATCTTTAGTATACCAAAAATCGGCTGCCGGCAAAAACCGTATTCGTGGCGCCGCGTGTTTATTCCGCAGTCATGGTGCAGCCGACAAGAAATTCAAACGCCGTATGCGCTGCATACGGCGTTCGCGATTTCATTTTTTGGTGACTAACGGCACTATGCAGGCCAGGGTAAACAGGATGAACGCGCTATTGATCAACAGCCCGTTGTTCTGCACTCCGCCCAGATAGGCAATCGGGAAACCCAGCCAGAAGGCCGCGAAAGCGGCGTTCATCAACGGGTTACGATATTTCTTTCCCCACGGTACAGGCTTATTATCCATAGGATTTGCAGCCATTTTTCCATCCCCTCCCCTTTACGGTAAATCCCGGAACAACACATAGACGAAAAGCCAGGCGTTAAGCCCAACAAGCAATGTAATGATCAGACAATATGGCAAAGTCCGGTTCATTACCTCACTTTCGCGCCCGTCAAGGCCGGTTGTTGCTGTTCCGATAAGTACCTTGGAGGGTGCAATGGAACATCCCACCGAACCGCCCACCGACTGGACCGCCGCCATGATAACAGTGCTGATGCCGAGTACTTTGGCGGTTTCCACCTGCAGTCCCCCGAACATAACGTTGGCATTGGTGTTGCTACCGGTAAGAAAAGCACCGAGAACACCAATAAGCGGCGAGACTATCGGGAACAAAGTGCCAGTGGCGTTGGCCATGCCCTGAGCCAACAGATTGGTCATGCCGGTGTCATTCATGATCAGGGCCATCATGACCATGGTCAGAATGCCAATGCTGGTCGGCACGCACTGGGAAAAGGTGGTCTTCAGGGCTGAAACCGCAGTACCCGGTTTCCATCTGCCTGTGGCGCTAAAAACTATATAGCCGAGGAAAGCAGCCGCTACTAGCAGTGGTGCCGGATGAGACAATATGTTGATACGGGAATACAGTTTTTCAGCATTTACAGCGTAGCCAAAAGCGGTTTTCAGCGCCGGAAAGTCGAGTCCCCATGTGTAGGGGGCGAATATGGCGGAGATACCCTTGATCTGCGACATAATCGACAGCACGATCAGGATGTAATAAGGCACAAAGGCTTGATGGAATCCCATCTTCTTCGGAGCGTCCTGCCCTGCCGTGAGCTGCTCGGCAGTCTTGTCGCCACGATAAAAAGAAGTACGCGACAACAAAGCCATGCTGGCACAACCCATGAGGGCCGGGATCAGTGTGGCAAGCTGCGCGGCACCGATGAAATTCATGAGCCACATCATTGAACCCATCACCGCGGAAGTAATGAGAATTGCCGGAGCTCCGCGCTTAACGGCGGCCATTCCGCCATAAATATGGGCAACAGAGAAACCGGTGGCAACGATGGGAATGAGGAAGAGATAAGCCATCCAGGGGCCGATGATGGCTCCCGGGATTTTGGTGACAAGCTGGATCGTGTAGTAGGATGAGCCCATGGAGCCGAAAGAAATTGACCAAGAGTGGCCTACCAGGCAGGCCGCGGCGGCAACCGCCGGCGGGAAGCCCATGACCACCATGATCGGTGCGACTACAGCTACTGGCACACCAAAGCCAGCGATGCCCTGCATGAATGAGGCAAAGCACCAGGCCATGAGGAGACATTGCAGCAGCCGGTCTTCGGTGACCTTGGTCATTGTCTCGCCGATGACTTTAACAGCGCCGATTTTTTCGACAACATTATACAAAAATACGGCGCCCCAGATAATTAAAAGCACATAAAGGGCTAAACTCAACCCTTTGCTGTTGGCAAACGCCAGCAGCCGGCTATCCGCCCCGAAAACGAACATCCCGAGCAACATTGCGACAAACCAAGAGACTGCCCCGGATTTTGGGGCTCCCCATTTGAAGAAAAGTATTGTGAACAGTAGTACCAAGATGGGTAGGAAAGCTAGAATCCAATTTACGAAAGTCAACGTGACTCCTTTGTCCATTAATTGGCCTCCTCCCATTCAGACCTGCTTTTCAAGTCTGGGCAGAAAAGCCCCTGGTTCCTTTTGTTCACAGGAACCAGGGACTTCATTCTGCAATCAGATACTTACTTGGCCGGCGGTAACGGAACTTCCATACCCAAGAATTGTGCCCGCTCGTTGATCCAAGCCTGCATTTTCGCAATATGCTCAGGCTGCAGATGGGCAAAACGTTGTTGGGTCTTCAGATACTCTTCCACCGGTTTGAGTTTCTTCGGCATATAGTTCCACTTTTTTACGTTGTTCTCGATTTCGTACATGAACCACATTCCGCATTCCACAGCCAGCTTGCCCAGTTCGACAGTACGTTCGGCCGGGAAAGTCCAGCCCTTCGGGCACGGACAATGGACGTGTAGGAAAGCCGGTCCTTCTTGAGCCAGGCCCTTGCGAACCTTGTTCATAAGGTCGACAGGATAGGAAACCGAAGCGGTAGCGCCGTATTTGACTGCCGGATGTCCGCCGCCGCAGAAGATCGCCATCGGATCTTTGGGGAAGAATTTTTTGGCTTCAGGGATTTCCGGGCCAGCCGGCGTAAACATCGTGGTCGCGCCGTAAGGAGTCATCGGCGAAACCTGAATGCCGGTGTTGGCATAAGACTCGTTGTCATACATGACGAATAGTACATCATGCTCACGGTACATCATTGCTGATGCGGCCTGCAGACCGATATCGACGGCGCCGCCGTCACCGGCCATGACAATGATATTCGGGAATTCGTCTTTGATTTTACCTTTTTTCATCATCATTTTGAACGCCACTTCGATCCCTGAGGCGATTGCGCCGCCGTTAGTGATCTGGGCATGGGTCCAGGGCACTGCCCACGGACCACAGGCGTAACTGGTGTTCGCCACATACATACAGCCGGTTGGGCCGATGAAGATGGTGTTCTTGCCGGAGGCTTTGGCGATCAGGCGGTAAGCGAGGGCCGGACCGCAACCAGCACAGCTACGGTGCCCCGGAAGGTAATATTCCTTCTCCGGCGCCTGCGCGATGGATTTTATCAATTCGGCAACTGCCATTGTTATACCCTCCTTTGTTACTTCTTACTAGGTGCTTGCTCCCAGGCGTTTTTCACTTCAATGGCAGCTTTATCATAGTCGTTGAAGTTTACCCAGGTGGCGCTTTGAATAATCTTGCCGGCTTCCATGGTCTGCTTCATCATGTCAGCCATCTTGAAGAAGTCTTCGTGGGTGATGGTTTCTCCACCCAGACCGGATGTAAAGCCTTGAATAATCGGCTTGTTTTTGGTTTCGGACAAAGAGGCTCTGGTTTCGACCAGCAGCACTCCGCCGCCGCCAGCTGCGCCGTAAGAGGTGTTGGTGTCGATGACGCCGACAACCTTGAACTTCGGCAGAATTTCCTGGAGCGCGGTGTCAGGGAAAGGACGGATCCAGCGCAGGCGGCACATTCCGACCTTGTAGCCGGCTTTGCGCAGATACTGGATAGCACTGCGGCAAGGAACGGCATGGGCGCCGGAAATGACGAATACCATATCGGCGTCGTCGGTCATATACTCTTCCACGAAGGGAGCGTATTTGCGACCGAATACTTTTTCAAACTCGGCGGTTACCTTGGGAATCAATGCTTTGACTTTATCCATAACCACATTGCGGTCCCATTCCAGAGGCGGTCCCATTTCTGGCTCGATCTGCGGTCCCATGATAACTGGATTGTTGACATCGAGACGGAACTGGGGCTTGAATTTCGGCAGGAATTTGTCAACCTGCTCTTGGTCCGGCATGACATAATCCTGGGAAATATGGGTGACGAAATAACCGTCCATCGCCACAACCTGGGGCAACATAATTTCCGGATCTTCGCCGATACGGAAATACATCAAGCTGTTGTCGAGAGATTCCTGAGCGTCTTGCGCCCAGCCGTATATCCAGCCATTATCCCGCATGGTCAGAACGTCGGTATGCTCGGAACCGAAATCACCGGGGGGATCAAGGGTACGGTCGCCGATAAGGGCCTGGATCGGGCAGCGGCCGCCGGCGATCGGGGAGAATGTTTCAAACGCGTAGGTGACGCCTACACCGGAAGTACCGGTAGTAGCACGCGCGCCAGCCATGGAAGCGCCGTGAGCAATACTGAACTGGGCGTGTTCGCCTTCGCCGTGAACCATTTCGCACTTCATCTGGCCGTTGGCGATCCGTTTGGAGACCTCAGCCATAACTGCGGTGTACGGTCTGATCGGATAAGACGCAGTAACATCAATGTCGGCTAATTGCCAAGCGTCAGCGACTGCGGTCAAACCTGTACCTCTCTTTTTAATCGGCATTTTATTCACTCCTTAATCGTCAAAATCTAGCTCGGGCACCCGGCTGATAGCCCCAACTGGGCATACATTGCTGCAGATTCCGCAGCCTTTGCAAAATTCAAGATTGAAGCTGATGCCGTTGTCTTTTGAATAATCGACAGTAGCATCTGGGCAGGAGATCCAGCACAGCTTGCATTCGGTACATGTGGCCTTGTCTACGACAGGGCGCAGATACCGCCAGTTGCCTGTTACCATGGACTGGTTGTTTTTTGTAGGGCACTTGACGATAGCAGCGAACGGGACTTGTTTATAAACCTTAGACATGTAGACACCTCCTCCTAATTCCGAAGATCGGTTATTTCCACTTTATTTCTTGAGGATTTTCGGGCAGACCGCACGAGAAAGCTTCGCCGCCACAGATTGGCAGAACAACGACTTTGTCCCAGCCCTTTTTGACAGCGTCTTTATTAACAGCAACTCTCACCAGTGAATCCAGCTTGACATAACCGGTAGCCTTGGCGACCGCTCCAGCGATGGCCGCGCCCACGCCAGCGCCGATGGTGGTGTCATCGCCCGAACCTTCGGTGCCGTCAAAAGTCAACAGAATGCCTGCACCAAACGCGTTGGCGTCGATGGTTGCGATAGCCTTGACATTTTGCAGCTTGTCTTTGGGCGAGAGGTATTGGAGCAATTTCTGTGGGTCACGGGCGGTGTTGATAATCACGACGGTTCCCGGTTTGATTCCTGCAAGCACATCGATCCCCTTAACCATTGTGTCCTCGCAGATAACGACCACATCAGGATGATAATTCTCGTATTCATAATAGGTCTCAATCGGTTCGGGGCTGAGACGGGCGTAACTTCTGCACGCTACACCAATCCGGTCAGGTAGGTCGACGTAATTGTCGAAAGATTGTACATACAGTCCCTCGGATCCGCCGGCTTTGGCCATCAGAGTAGCAACGTCCCGAGCCTCCTTGGCCAGAGTTACCCCTCTGGTCCATACGGTGATTTCCCGCATTTTGGCATCGATAGCAACTGCCAGTGTCATTTTTTCTCCTCCTTTGATTGATATCTAGGCAAATGAACTTCATGGAATAGAATCCTATCATCCACCTCCTAATAAATGATTAACAACTGAAAAGTAGTTTACATTTCCCGTAGGGCGGCTTCGAAGTCGGCCGAGCATACTTGGAACTCGGCGTGAGGGCTGCCCTGCGACTGGTTGATTATCCTTTTAAGTCCTGTCAGCGAAGCTTGTTGGCAAATGGCCTCAATGTCAGAACCGACCAGTCCATCCGTTTTTTCGGCTAATACGTCAAAGTCTACATCGCCTGATAGCGGCACTCCGTCAGTATGGATTCTAAATATTTGCTCCCGATCTTGCCGCGACGGTATTGGCAATTCAAGACGGAAGCCGAACCGCCCTGTCCGGATAAGCGCCGGATCCACCATATCGGGGCGGTTGGTGGCTGCGATGACAATAACTCCGGCGGTATCCAGCAAATTGTCCATTTCAAGCACCAGTTGGCTAATCAGGCGGTCAGCGCCTTGCTTTTCTCCCATTCGGCGGGCAGGCGCCAAGGCGTCGATCTCGTCAAAGAATAAAATGCAGGGCGCCATTTGCTTGGCTCGTTTGAAGATTTGGCGCAACCCTTTTTCGGCTTCGCCCAGCCAGCGCGAACTCAGTGTGGACCCGTCCACTGCGATGAAATGTGCTCCGCTTGAGCCTGCAAGCGCCCGTACCATCAAAGTTTTACCTGTGCCGGGCAGGCCGGTAAGCAGTATCCCCTTTGGCATCCCCTGGCGTGCTTTCTTGAACAGCTCCGGATACTGGATCGGCAGTTCGATAATCGCGCGCAGCCGCTCTTTCACCTTTTCCAGACCGCCTACATGATGCCACTGGGTATTGGGCCGGTCGGCAAAAAATTCGCGGGTGGCGGTGGGTTCGACTTCCCGAAACGCCTGGAAGAAATCATCCATAGTGATCTGGCAGCGAGCCATATCTTCGTCATTGAGTTCACCGGTGGAAAGGTCGACAGTCGGCAGCAGCCTTCTGATGGCGTTCATTCCGGCCTCTTTGCACAGAATCGCCAAATCTGCCCCGACAAAACCATGGGTCATCTGCGAAAGCCGCTCTATATCCACCGACTCATCAATTTTCATATTCCGGGTATGAATTTTTAAGATTCTGAATCTTCCGGTCATGTCAGGAGGATTGACCGATATTTCCCTATCAAATCTCCCCGGTCGCCTTAGCGCCGGATCGACCATTTCAGGTACATTAGTGGCACCGATAACGATTACCTGGCCACGATCTTTTAGTCCGTCCATCAGGGCCAGCAATTGGGCGACAATTCGTTTTTCCACATCGCCAATGACTTCGGTGCGTTTCGGGGCTATGGCGTCAATTTCATCGATAAAGATAATCGAAGGGGCACGGCGCTGAGCTGTTTCAAACATTTCCCGCAGCCTGGCTTCGCTCTCTCCGTAAAACTTAGTAACAATCTCCGGGCCATTAACATGAAGAAACGTTGCGCGGCTTTCACTGGCCACCGCGCGGGCCATCAGGGTCTTTCCTGTGCCGGGCGGTCCATACAGCAAAACCCCTTTTGGCGCTTCCACACCGAGCTGCCGGAAAATCTCCGGATATTTGAGCGGTAATTCAATCATTTCCCGAATACGCTGAAGCTCTTGATCCAGTCCGCCCACATCTTCATAGGCCGCCCTCAGACTCTGATCTTCAAGAACATCGGGCTTTACTACAGTAATATTAGTGCCGCTGTTGATCATAACCGGCCCCTGGGGAGCGGTACCCATCACGTTAAAAAACTGGCTTCTGGCCCCGGCCAGTACGATCTTCACTTTGTCCCCCATAAGCACCGGCAGGCCGTTAAGAATCCGCTCCAGATGTTTCATGTCCTGAGCATCGGCAAAGTCTATCGAGGTGTCTACAGGGCTGAGCAGAAGGGTTCGGGCCGCTTGGCGCGGCGCCTTGCGAACAGTAATCCGCTCGTCGATCCCCACCCCTGCGTTCTCGCGAATAATGGAATCGATCTGACCTAAATTCTGTTTCTGGAAATTCGCAAAACAGGGAACCACTTTGGCTACAGTGGTTTTGCGGCCTTGGATTTCAACAATATCACCGATGATAACACCGATTTTGTCCATTTCATCATTATCAATCCGGATGTGCCCTTGACCCACATCGTCCGGCATTGCGTCTGCAACTCTTAACGAAAGAATCTTAGAGTCACTCAAAAATCTATCCCCCCTGAGGATCATTTACGGCTTGTTCTATATTTATATATATACGCATTCGATACAGGCCTGACCTATTAAGATAAATAAACAACATAAACGCAAATAAAAACAACTGAATTTTATCTGAAGAAAAGCCGGGTGCAATTCAGCAGTTCTCCCTTTCAGCAGTTGGCATCCACCCTGATGCAAGCAGGCAAGATTAGGCTTTAATCCTTCTTCGCATCTAAAATAAAGACAATAAAAAACGATAGTCTCTCGACTATCGTCTCCCGGTGCAGCTTTTAGCCGCGGATTCTTTTATCCTGCAAGGCCTGGGAAAACATAAACTTTTGACTTGGCCGACCCACCGGTCCGTAAGATAGCATTTCTTTAAGCCAGCCGATTTCCTTAAGATGATTTACATACCTTCTCACTGTTACCCGGGAAATCCCCAGTTCGTCAGAAACCTCAAGAATCGAAAAATAGCCTACTTTGTCTTTTAACACCGTTAAAATCAGATCAAGGGTAGACTGCTGCAGGCCTTTAGGTAGATCATTGCTGTAGGCATCTTCCTCCTTGGAATCTCCAGCCTTAAGCATATCCACTTCTTTTTGGGTCAATCGGTTACTGGAGTGCAGCTTATCGTAATATCGCAAATAATTCAGCAAAGATTTTCGGAGGCGTTGGTAGGTAAACGGCTTGATGATATAATCCGTGGCCCCGTACTGAATCCCCTGCTGTATCGATTCGGTGTCATGGGCTGCGGTTACCAGTATAACGTCGGTGTTCAGTCCCGAACCGCGAATATATTTTAGAAGTTGCAGGCCGTTAATACCCGGCATGTAAATATCGACAATGGCCAACTGAGGCTTCAGGTCCTTCAGCAACTGCTGACCCTCTTCGCCGCTCTGGGCACAGCCGACCAGCTTGTATTCCGGCATTTTTCCGACATACTGCCGGTGAAGTTCAAGCACCATCGGATCATCTTCAACAATAACGACTTTCAATATATTCTCCATATTACCTCCGTCACACGCTTGGCGTCATTGGAATTTTAACAGTGAAACTGCACCCTACGTCTTCCTTGGAATCAATACGAATCTTGCCGCCGTTAAACTCTACTTCCTGCCTTACCAGGGCCAGACCGATTCCCCGGCCGCCCTGTTTGGTGGTGAAACCTCTCTGAAATATCTTCTTACGCCGGTCTACCGGGATACCCGGCCCCAGATCATTGACTGTAATTGTCAGGAACTTATTGCCTTGAATAATGCGCACATCGACAAGTTTCCGTTCCACGACCATCGAAGCGGCAGCCTCAATAGCATTGGTAACAAGGTTGCCCAGCACCGTGACCATCGCAGCGCTCCCAAACCTGGGTGGAAGCGAAGAAAGCCTGCTGCGCGGAGCAATCCTGAGGGTGACTCCTTTTTCCTGCGCCTGACTGACTTTACCCAGCAGCAGCCCGGCTGTCGCCTTATCCTTGATTCGGCTCACCACAAAACTGACAAGATCCTGCTTGGACTTATAAATCTGCGTTATCAGCTCCACGACTTTGTCGTACTGGCCCATCTGAATGAGTCCGGAAATGGCATGTAGTTTGTTCAGAAACTCATGGGACTGGGCCCGGGTTGAGTCTAAGAGCAGTCTGACGCCTGTCAGCTCTTCGGCGAGCTGCTGCACGTCCTGCTTGTCCCGGAAGGTGGCTATGGCCCCGATAACTTTATCATTGACAATAACCGGAACCCGGTTGGTAATCACCGCTTTTTCCCCGAAGAGCTGTTCTTGGTCATATTCCGCTTTGCGGCTGACTACCACCGACGGCAGCCGTGAATTGGGTATGATCAGATTAACATTTTCCCCGATGGGATTGATTGTCAGGCCGAGCAGCCGTACTGCCTCGCTATTTGCGGTAGTAATATACCCGTCCTGATCAATAGCGACTACCCCTTCGCGCATCGACTGAAGAATCGCCCGGTTCTGTTCCAGTAAAATCGTCACTTGCTGAACCCGGGCCTGCAGCTTCTGGTCAGTATCGCCATAGAGCTGGGCGTTGTTGACCGCGATGGCAGCATGATTGGCAAAGGTAATCAGGATCTGCTTGTCAGATTCGGCAAACTTACGGTCACCACGGATGCCAAGGATTAGCAGCCCGACAACACGGTCCTTGTAGCACAGCTTTATCGCTACAAGCTTCGATAGGCCTTCCTTGACAAATACACTTTCCCAACACCCGCCATGAGCGTCACTGGCGGACACAATGGTTACCTCAGGCATGTTCAAAGAACTGTTGAGGGCGATCAAGCGGGGAGACTCGTCCTCCCGCCAGCCGTGGGAAACGCCGGTGGGAAATTTCCCGTCAATGTCGACCAGAGAAATGCTGCCGCAATTTGCTTTGAACAAACGGGCGGCGTTGGTGACGATAAAATGTAACACCTCGGTTATATTTAGCGAAGACGTCAGTCGGGCTGAAACCTCATTGATAATCCGCAGTTGTTCAAACTGCCTGAAAACGGTGCTCTCGTAAAGCAAGAAAAAGCATTCTGACACATAAACCCGAGCCCTATCCAGCAAAGCGTCGATTTCCCGGCGGAAATGATTGAGACTAGGCAAGTCTTCGCTTAAATGAACCGCCATGGCGTCTTTGAGTGCTTTTTCGTATAAGTCGAATGACGCCATAATATCGGATAATTTTATGCTTTGTTCCAGGCGGGTCTTGCACAGACGGCTCAAATAAGTCTTGAGAGGCATAAAGGAATCATCATTGATTGTACGGATGATGGCCAGAGTAAAAGCCGCAAACTCTTTTTCCAGTTCTGTTCGTTTCATCCTTGTGTAGGACAGGGGCTCCTGCGCTTTTTCTAATTCAAGCACCGTTCCTTCGTTGACTTGCTTTTTGATTGCGTTTAGAATTCCAACCAGCTCGGCAATGGCTCCCACCCCCTTTTTATTAAATAAAAAAAACGCGTTGCGCCTGCCCATTTCCTTGACATCCTGACCTGTTAATTCTATTATATAATTGATTTCAGAATTTTACCATCAATTTAACATTCCTCTACTTTTGTACCATTTTCTGCGTTAGCGACGTATGTCCGGATATCCTACTTCTGTTTTGAGAAGGTGGACCAATGAAAGACCGTCCGGAAGCTTTGGACCCGACAGCCAGCAATAAGGCCAACGACGACCAGACTATGACCGATACGGAATCGGTACCTAACAACGCCGAAATGCCGCTCACCGATGAACCGCCCCCAAAATCAAAGGGACGGGTGATGGGGTCGATCAAGTCTTTGGTGAACGATTTTGTCGATTATACAAAAAAAACCGAGTTTTAGAAAATAACGCTGCTTCCGCCCTTAATTATCGTTACCGAAGGACTAACTGTGCAGGACTAACCCGAGAAATTGAAAGGACGCCGCAAGGCGTCCTTTAGGCTGTAGCATAAGGCAGGAAGCGGGAGGGGTTTTCCGCAGCGGGATTCGCCCAAAAACCATGGATAAGTTCAACTAGGGCTCGGGAAAAGAACCCGAGCCCAGTTTCACTAATATCCCAGCCGTCGGCAGCTTGTCTGCCGGTAACGGCGTAAGATATCATCCGTAGCGGAGGAATTCCCCTCCCGCTTCCGTATTTTGTCTTCGCTCTGAAAGGACACCTCAAGGCGTCCTTTTTTACACCCAAATTATCTTCGCCCCTGATCATTTAGAAGGCTGAATTGATTCCCATCACCAGACCCTGTTGTTTATAAGTCAGATCAACCGCTCCCGGCAGCATTTGATTTCCATGCCCCATATTGACGGTTTCATTCAGCTGGACAGCTTTCGCCTGGAAGTAGCTGTAGCCAAGAAACGCTGAGCTTTGTTTATTGAAACGATAATTAAGAACCATGGTCAAGTTTTCGCTGAGCGCCGGAGCCCCGGAATCATCCCAAATCCAGGCGGGAGAGTGATTGTACCATTCGCCGTGGGCTGTTTCACCGACTAATCCCAGGGTCAGTGAGGTATGTAGATCCAGCCTTCGACCCATAGGGAGGGTATTCTCCAGTCCGATGTGAATCCCTTGCTCTACGCCGTTCAAAACACTCCCGGTATCGGCTTGGGTCTGGTTGCCGATATTTACGCCGTTGGCCAGGTGATACACAACGTTTTGGAGCCGATTGGCGGAGTCTCTTCTTTCCCAGCCGACAAACCAGTCGGTGCCGCCGGTGGCCCAACCATAGTCCAGATTAAACAGGCGCTGCTGCCCATAAAAGTCAACATTTCCGTAGTCGGTAAGGGCTGAGCTTCCCGGGGTAGCCCAATCCGCATCGTACCCTGTCCCCTTAACTTGGCTGGGTGTCATACCAACATTCAGACGAAAAAATTTGCTTCCGCCTGAAAATGAATATTTAACTGTCGCGATACTCATATTCTGGTTTTGGGGTGCATTTACTTCCGACAGCCTCTGATTGTGCTGCGCCGAATCATAAAGATCATAGATAAAGTTTCCCTGCATCGACCAGCCTGCGACAGATTGGGTGAAGCCCGGCTCGGCCGCGAATACTGCGGTGGAAACCGTCAAAAGCAGGCAAGTTAGCGCTACTACCTTTTTCAATCTTCACACTCCCCATATAATTAGCTGCATGATAATTTTAAGTCATTTCCCGGCTGAAATAAACCCAATGTTTCTGCCAGATATGGGAGTTCGCACGCGTTTAAACAATATCTGCAAGATAATCGCGACAGACATGTAAGGATTTATCTAAACTACATGGCAAGAGCGGTGTGTAAAGTGACGCCAACTCCCGGGCCGAAAGTGCCCTATCCAAAATAAAAATCCCGCGAACCCCAAAGGATTCAACGGGATATAAAAAATCATCTCCACGGTAAATAACGAACTGGCGTATTCGCCTGTCCGCCGGCTATACCTGACCGTCAATCATGGCGATAAAGTACTTGTGTATGCGGTCATCGCAGGTCAGCTCGGGATGAAACGAAGTGGCAAGCAGTCTGCCCTGCCGGGCTACAACAGCATGTTTGTCCACCCAGGCCAGCACTTTGACCTCCGGCCCGACGTTTTCGATATAGGGAGCGCGGATAAATACCGCCCGTACCGGCTCCGATCCAAACTCCGGCACCTGCAGGTCAGCTTCGAAGCTCTCCCGCTGCCGCCCGGTGGCGTTGCGCCGCACTTTGATATCCATTAGACCCAGCCGTGGCTGATTACTGCCGATGATGTCCTTGGCCAGCACAATCATGCCGGCGCAGGTGCCGTAGATGGCCATCCCCTCTGCCGCCCGGCTTTTTATCTTTTCCATCAGGCCCCAGTCCACCAGCATCTTGCCGATAGTCGTACTCTCACCGCCTGGGATGATAAGCCCCGCCACGCTGTCCAGTTCTTCCGGCTTTCTGATTTCGACGGCTTCAACGCCGCATTGTTCCAGCATGACACGGTGTTCACGAAAAGCTCCCTGCAGGGCGAGCACTCCAACTTTCAAGTCTACCAGCCCCGTTCCTGCATCCGCTCATGGGGTGCTATTGTCGATATCTCCAGTCCTGGCATGGCTTCGCCAAGGTCTTGGGACACTTCGGCCAGCACCTTGGGATCCTTATAATAGGTGGTCGCCGCTACGATGGCTTTGGCCCGTTTGGCGGGATCGGCGGCTTTGAAGATTCCAGACCCGACAAAAATGCCATCGCAGCCAAGCTGCATCATCAAGGCAGCATCGGCGGGAGTCGCAATACCGCCGGCAGCGAAATTAACCACCGGCAGCCGGCCCAGCTTTTTGGTCTCTAGTACAAGCTCGTAAGAAGCGCCAATAGTTTTGGCAAACGCCGCAACTTCATCATCCGGCAGGTACTGCAACTGGCG
>Ga0316232_1002088_pt1 | contig 21799 bp, 17 predicted proteins | sample TBHtaG_FD_206006 | JGI IMG/M metagenome (GOLD analysis project Ga0316232, IMG submission 206006) | Freshwater microbial communities from Trout Bog Lake, Wisconsin, USA - TBH18025_13 | ecosystem: Environmental > Aquatic > Freshwater > Lake > Hypolimnion/Profundal zone | place: USA: Wisconsin... | reverse complement strand
GACGCCACTGACTCCCGTAACGCGGAACGAATAGGAAGAGATAAGTCTTATGCCTTTGATTCAGTTGATTGAAATTCTGATCGTTGTAGGAGTTCTGCTTTGGCTGGTAAATCGCTTCATCCCGATGCAGTCCACCATCAAATCAATTCTGAACAGCGTAGTGGTCATTGCAGTCGTTTTGTGGGTACTGAATGTCTCTGGACTTCTGCATTCGCTCTCCCACGTCCGCATTGGTAAAGGGTAGCGGCTTACCGCAATCCTGTGACCGCCCTAAAGTTGTAAATCAATCTGCCTGCTGGCAGGGAATGGAGTAAGAATATGCTTGGAACGATATTGATTGTGATCCTGATACTGGCATTGGTCGGAGCGCTGCCAAGATGGAACCATAGCCGAGACTGGGGATACGCTCCAACGGGCGGAGTCGGACTGGTCATCGTGATTGTCCTGATTTTGGTTTTGCTAGGACGAATTTGAGATATGCGCCATCCGTTTACTTCGTCTCATGTCGAGAGGATGGCGCATAGTTGGACGATTCCGCAGTAGAGTTCCTGAATCAGATGGTAGATCGCTTCAGGATGTAGTCGAGACCCCCGACCCGCAACCAAAGATATCCATACACCTCAAGAAGCAGGCAATGCTTTCCTGACACATCGGAATTGCAGTCATCCCCCGGAAAGCAGATTTACCAGTAAGCCTGAATCTCCATCCAATTCATCAAAAAATTGGGATCGCGCCGCTGCTGAGCAATATTCAAATGTTCATAGGCCTATGCCCCCCCTCCTTAGATGACCGGCAGAGCCAGCTTAGGGCGTCGCCAAACGATGAACTTAGTGCCTATCTGGGAAGACTGATCAGAAGTGCAGTTTTCAGCAGGCATCCATCTTGTAACCTGATCCATCTACTCTGAACACGAGTCCATGCAGAGGCGAGGGCTCGGCCAATCACGAAGAACCCCTTCAAGGACTTTTGTTATTCAGCAAGCTTCCAGGCAAAATGTTAGAAAGGCACTAAATATGTCGATTACTGCAAAGGTCAAAAAAACAGGACGGCTCTTTCAGGCCACAACCGACTTGGGAAAGGATAAGACTACCTACCAGGACGCACACGGAAAAATCCAGCCGGACACGATTTATCAGGGCCATCTTCTAAATGCATATGATTATTCGAAACGCTCGCAGCTGGTTGAGTTTAGCCGCGCAGAGTGGGGAGTTTTCAGAGGGTACGAACTAGAAGAGTTTCAGGCAGACTTGAGTCTCGTTCAGGTTAAGTGAAGTGCTGCTCGCGTGCGATACCAAAATGGAATCAGACCAAATTATGGCTTCGCAGAAGCATCCATTCCGCCACGCACTTCATCTACGCCCAATGTAGCACCGTGCCGCCTTGGCGGGGCCTTGGCAGAGCACAACAAATTCCTCAAAGCCCAGATCATTGGGGAGGAGGGTAACGTACCGATCCTAGAACATCGCATTCAACAACTTTCAGGTCTTGTTGCCGTTCCCTCAAGAAACGGCGCTTAATATCCTCCATGTCACTCCGGGCGCGGTCTGCTTTGACAGCGCCCGGTTCCTTTTTGAGCCGCTGAAGTTTCCTCCAACACAGGCCCTCATGTGCTGCCCTTTCTGCTTCGGTCCGCGGGGTTCTACGACTCAATGTTTCGTCGTCAAGAGGATTTCCGATATTCTGTCCAACAGTTCACGGGGAAGAACTGGTTTTTGCAGAACGTCAAAAACTAATCCGCTTTCTCTCGCGCTCGCCAGCAAATTTCGTCCTTGCAGATCTTGGTAAGCAACGTCTCCGGAGAGGAACACCACTTTACACTCGGGTAGTAAGCCCTGAATCACCATTGCTGCGTCAATGCCATTCATTTTCTTTTCCATGACAATGTCGCACACAATGCAATCAGGCAGGAATGAACGGGCTATTTCGATCCCCTCTTCTCCACTAAGCGCCGTTGCTGTCTCATAGTTACGAGACTGGAATATGACCGCGAGCGTAGATGCGACGTCTGGCTCGTCATCGACCACCAGAATCCTATGTTGTGTCTTCGCCATCACAGCCTTCCGTTCGTGTTCTTAAGCAGAGATTCAATAGAGACGTCACCGACTGCGCCATGACTATTTCGCGCGGCTGTTATCGCTCAGCGCGACTCTAAGCGAAAACCGAAAGCCCACACTATACCAGATATGAGTGTAAGAAACGTTTCAGGTATGGTGCTCTCATCGGGTGGTGACTCTCCAAGTCGTATTGACCTGCAGTGCAGAACGGGTCGGAAGTTCAGGCTCTGACTCCCAGAAGCGCGAGAGCAAAAAACCGGGGGCTGGCTTGGCTCAAACTCGCCAAGTCAACCCCCGGGACTTCAAGTACAGCGATGGTGTTTATACCAGGAACTTGCGCCCAGTTAGGAGTCCAAACGTCAGCACTCCAGTGCCTAACAGCAGAAAGCTGGAAGGCTCCGGAGTTACCTGGACATCGAAGACCGCAGTGGCCAATGTATCCTGAGCGCCTCCGCTGGCGCCACCTTGGAGAATGAACGCTCCGGTGTAGAAATTGGATCCGGGCCCCCAAGCTGGAGCGGTTACGGTGAACAGCTCACCCGTGTAGCTGTGCAGGGGATCCAAGGATAGCGGCCAATTGGAAAGAAACGGGCTATCATCCAACAACAGAAGGCCTGCACCTGTGAGGCTGTCGCCGTTCAGGTACACGATATTGGTTAGATCGGTGTTGGTTACAGTCGCATCGAAAGTGAACACACCGCCAGGGCCCATTTGATACGGCGCGCTCAAGGTTAGAAACGTGTCCGCCTTTGCCGCTGTGCCAGCCAACAGGAAGCCCGCAATTGTTAAGGACAGTATCAGCAAATTTCTAAATTTCTTCATCTTCTTCTCCAAATCTAGTCTGTTCTTCAACATTAATGTCCTCTCGAACTACGGCAACGTCACTGACCGGACGCTGGCTGAGAACGAGCCTCCCGTATAGGTTCCTGCGTACTTTTCAGCGACACCTGCGCCGTCAGCACCTACGGTCCCTGGGAAGCTGACAGTGAAGGTCCCGGATCCACCAGCGGCGATAGATGCAAGGGTTTGTGGTAACGGAGACCCTGCAGTTGTGCCGAGCGTGGCCGAGGTGAGGGTCACGTTCGATGCAGCTCCAGTGCCAGAGTTGGTGACTTTAATGGTCGCTATGTAGCCATTGCTAGCCGACCCAGTCACCGTGGCTGTAGTCGTAAGCACCACCGTGGGTGCCGAGACCACCGAGAGCGTTCCGTTGACAAAAGCAAACGTGTAGTTCGCCGCCGTCAGGGAGCCCACTGCGGTTGTGATGGGATACGTACCGGCCAGGCTTGAGGTCGTCGCCGTCGTAGTTAATGAAGGCGCTCCGCTCAACACAGCCGAGGTATCCGCACCCATGAACCCGCTATAGCTTGCAGTGAAGGTGGGATTAGCCGCTCCAACCGCACGGCTGGTGTTATTGGCCGTCACCGTAACGAGGGCCTTGGTGATGGCGAATGTGGTCGAGTTGCTGGCTCCGGTATAGTTTGCGTCACCCGCGAAGGTGGCGCTGGCTGTAGCCGTGCCGGTGTAGATGTTGTTGGTGTAATTCACCGCCAGCGACTGGTTCAAACCACCCGCCCCGGTTGCTTTCGCCGTGCAAGGTGTCTGTGCCACGCCGGTGTAGCTAACGCTCGGAGGACAGGTCACCGCGACCGTCGAAGCCGCCTGATTGACGGTGAGCTGCACTGTCGTGGTTTGCGGGACATAGTGAGTGGTGTCGGTTGGATTGAAGGTGACCGACAGAGTTTGCGGGCCTGCATTCAGCACCGTGCCAAGCGCCGGTGTGTAGGTGAAAGTGCCGACGACAGTGTCAGTAGCATTCAACTGCGTTGCACTCAGTGCCGCCGGATAGGTGATCGCGGCTGGGGTTGCCCAGCTGATGCCTTCGACGGTTACTGTCTGCGCAGCGGAGGTTGTGAGGCTGTAGTTGATGTCGCTGTAAGCGGCCGTGATGCTATGCGTCCCGGCTGTTAGAGAGCTGGTTGACATAGTCGCCGTCCACAGCCCGTAACCACCCTGCGCTGAAGTTACGGTAATCGGCTGTGCTGTCCCGATTGCCGTTGCTCCGTCGTAGAAGGTGACGACGCCCTGGTTTGGCGCGAAGGTCGCGTTGGTCTGGCTCGGCGTAAGAACCGCCGCAAAGGTGTAAGTCTGGCCCACCGCTCCTTGCAACTTGCCAGACAGAGCGATGGCGTTTGTCCCCTGCGTAACGACTTGGTTGAAGACGGCAGACGTGCTTCCTGCATCAGCTGCAATGCCTGCATAAACCGCCGTGATGGGGTGCGTTCCACCCCAGAAGGCCGCTCCGGCGGCGGGGCGGAAGGTTGCTGTGTGAGTTGAGCCAACCGTGCCGGTTCCCAACAGAACGGAAGAGCCGGTGTAGTTGTCATAGAAACTGACGATGCCGCTGGTTGGCGCAGTGCCGGAGGCGACGGCGACAGTGGCGGTCAGAGTTGGCCGTCCGTTCAGCGTCGTTGGATTCGCGCTCGACGTTACCGTGGTCGTGGTTGCGGCGGGCGTGCCCACCGTAATTGTCAGCGCGGCGGACGTGGCGGAGTTGAAGTTACTGTCGCCCGAATACGCTGCTGTGATTGAGTGAACGCCGGTGCCGGTAATGGCGCTCGTGGAGATGGCTGCGTTGGCGGCAAAGGTGTAGGTATTACCGCTGAACCTGACTGTCGGATTCACCGTCGCCGTTCCAAGGACTGTGCTGGTTGTGTTATCCGTGAAAGTTACGGTTCCAGTCGGTCCAGAGGATTGCGTTGAAATTCCTGTCAACGAGGTTGCACTGTAGGCGGCAGTCAGTGGGACCGAAGCGCCCGAAGTGATGAAGGTTTCTCCGGTCGAGACTGTTCCCGCAATCGCGAGCTTCGTTACGGTGATGTTCGTGGTTGCCGTTGCCGGACTGAAGGTGTTGTCACCCGAATAGGTTGCGCCGATGACGTGCGTGCCGCCGGTCAGCGTTGGGCTCTGTGCAAACATGTAGTCGTAAAGGCAGGACCCGGTCGATATTGTGCCTGCCGCAAGATAAGCGTTTCCCTGTGGATCGAGGGTCTCTGTTGCATATGGGACCCCGTCGACGGTAAAGATCACCGTTCCGGTAGGCACGCCAGACCCGGAGGTAGCAGTTACGGCTGCCGGAATCCAGGCGAACTGGCCATATGTGTAGGAATTAACGTAAGACGCCGAGCAAGTAACTGTGTCGTTGAACCACTCTGGAGTAATAGCCACTTGGCTGTTGCCCGGAGCGACAGTGACAGTGATTGGTGCCGAGAGGCTGGAGGCGTAGGTCTGGTCGCCGCCATAGCGCGCTGTCAGGGTATAGGTTCCCGCAGGGAGGTTACTCACGGTCGCCGTATAAGAGCCGCCGCTGAGGGTGGCATAAGCGCCCGTCCCCGGAACGCTCCATCCTCCAGAATCCACGTCCACGGTTTGGCCGAAGGCTCCTTGGCTAAGAATGAAGGCCACGTCGCCGGTAGGCGTTCCCGAGCCGGAGCCGGGAGCAACCGTACCGCTGATGGTTACCGGGGTTCCTTGCGGGATTCCGGTAGTCTTGGAAAGGGTCAAAGCGGTGTTGGTGCTGTTAAAGACGACGCTCTTCCATTGGCTGGAGAGGTTGTAGGCATTCACCGAACCGAGCCCGGTAGCCAGGTCATAGCCGACGCCTGCGTAGAAACCCATTCTCGCCGTTAAACCTGAGCAGCCAGACGTGCCGCAGATCATGTTATCTCCGGCGGTGATGTCCTGAAAGGCACAATTCGAGCCAGCTAACGGCGGTGTTGAAGAGTTGCAGTTCGTAGTGCTCTGGGCTGCGGCGAGCGCGTAGTAAATGTAGTTGGGAGCGCCCTGGCGTCCACCGTTAGCCTGGTTGATGAGCGCCTGAATGCCAGCCATGCTGGGCGCGGCTACAGAAGTCCCACCGACGGCACCCCAACCGCTGAACCCGCCTGTGCTATTGAGCTTGCATACGCCCTCGGAGCAGAATGCGGTTCCGTCGTGACCAGATGCGGCGTTGAGAGAAAGATCTGGCGTCAGACGGTGCGGCACCCCAGAGATAAGCGGCAAAGTGTTCCACATCGGGCCGATCGTTGCCGTTCCCTTTGCGGTTGTACCGCCAGTCGGTGCGGCAGAAAACGTCGCAGTCGGGGCCGCCGTACAGCCAAAGCCTTGGCCAGCTCTCAGCGTACCGCCCTGTGTGCCATAGTTGAAAAGGATTCCAGTTACAGACCCACCAGCATTGATGGTGGTGGATGCTGTGGCCGGAAGGGTAATACAATTGCCTGCCGTCCAGGTGACCGATGGTGCCGTCGTATAGCCACTGCCGCCACCGTTCGTCAGGGTCACGCCCGTAACCCAGTTGCCGCCCTGCGTCAGAGGCGGGTCAACTAATGCCGTTATTCCGGGCCCGCTCTGCCATGAAGGCCGCAAGTAATATGAACTGATGCCGCCGCTGCCCGACCAAAGTCCGCTGAGGCTTGTCTCCGTGGTCGTTATCGCGTTTTTGGATCCGTTCCATGGATACTCGGGAATATATTTAGTGGCGGTGCCATAGTTGGCAGGACTCGCGGGATTCGTGGCAAGCCAGTAGGTGCCAGAGCCCTCGTTGAATTCGCTGCCGCCGACGGAAACGCTGTAGGGGGTGGAAGACTCACTTCCTGTCGCATAGCCCAGAACTTCGTATGTATCGTTCTGGTTATCGCACTCTGCGGGGCCGTTGTCGCCAGAAGATACGAAGATGCTTATTCCCTGGGCGGCGGCCTGTTCGAAGGCCTGGCTATTAAACGCATTTCCGCCTGCGCCGGAGTTGGCTTCGCAACTGCCGTAGCTGATGCTCATGATATCGGCGAGGTTATTTTCAACGATGTACTGGATGGAGTTCGTAATGCCGTCCACAAAGTAAGTGGGTGTGCCGATGACAAAGTAGAGCTTGGCCATGGGCGCAATGCCGCCGGAGATTTCCACGTCAAGATCGGATTCGCCGTCGTCTCCCGGAGTGATGCCGTTATCCTGGCCCGCATGAATGAAGATGGGGTCATTGGGAGGAAGATTGAAGCCCTGGCGGTATGTTTGCACATCGCTCAGCAAAATATCGGAGCGGCCCACAACAGCGATGCTCGAACCTGCGCCGTTGATCCCGGCTGAAAGCAGCGGAGTTGTGTTGTAAATGGTGGCGAAGTCCGTTGGCCCGACATAATGGGTTGAACCGTTGGTGAAATCGGGACTCTGAATGAGGTTACTCACCTTCTTCACCGGGCCCATGTGCCCTTTGCGGAAGAAGTTGTGCAGGCTGACTCCGGCGATGACCGGGTGGAGCGCCGTGGGAACCGAAATCTCACTGTTGTTGGAGACGTGGGCTTCCCCGTTTACCTGGTAATTGTGCATCTCGGTCTTAAACGCCTTCTCAATCTGACCGGTGGTTCCGCTGAAGTGGAGGAGGCGCTTGCTCTTGGCGACGTCCTCAACGGTAAAACCCTGCGACTGGAGCCACGCAGTGACCTGGGCGATGTCAGCATCGGCCACGCCGAAATGGGCGCCGAAATCGTCAGGTGTGATCCATTGGTGATAGTTCGTTGTGCGGCTATCCTGCTGTTCATCTAAAACTCGACGAAGTTCCGCTTTTTGGGCATCGCTGGACTGGAGCACCATGACCATATGCTGGGCAGGTGTACTGGGGTTCAAACGGCCAAGATCCTGTGCCCTGCGCAACGCTCCAGATAGATGGCCGCGAAGCGTAGTGCGCACGCTGTTCTCAACCTGACGGGTGACCCGGGCTTCCGGGCGCGCCGCGGTGCGAATGTGCCCGGCGAGCAATTGGCTCGGGGGCGCAACCGTCCCCGCAAGGGACGGCAGAATCGAAACAGCTGCAAAAATAAAAGAAAGGATCAGCTTTACGGGGAACTTCAGATTTCCCATTGCAACGCTCCTTAGTGAACGCATGGTGTACTGCAGCTAGAGAGAAAGCCCTCAGGCCTGGCATAGGCTAGGCTGAAGATGGAGATATCCATGTTCACAGCGAATAAACCGGGACATGCTGTGGGATCCGAGATTGGCCTGGACCGGAGCCGTTGCCATGAAGCGAATTGCAGCGAACACAAGGAGCGGACGCTAAACGTCTACGTGACAAAGAGCTGTAAAAATGGATAGTTAATTTTTAACAAGCAACTCAGGTGCCATATGCGCGCGCTGTAAACAAAGACTTTATGGGTGCAGTTACTAAAGGTGCGCAACTTCTTGCGGTGCTGGAGGGAGGTTCGTTTACTTTTCGGAAACTTCCGGGGACTATGTGACGCTGAGGTATGGGCATTCAATTGGCAGGTGTTACAAAGACTCGCGGGAGCAGGTGAACTAACCTGCAGGAGTTTGAACCACCGTCCGTCAGAACCTTTGAAGCTTCACCGGTGACTTCGCCACGCAAATCAGAATTGGGCGTCACCGGCAGCAGCAACTGGCAGGTGCTAACGGCGGACTCCACCGTTCTTGCGGCGGGCAGCTATCACGGCCACCTACACCACCACTGCGACCTCAACCTCCGCGGCGGGTGGCTATCCTATCGTGCCGCAGTTAACTGATGTCAACGGCAAGCGCTCAAACTACAGCGTTACGCTGATCAACGGCACGCTGACCATCTCTCCGGAGCCGACCAAGACAACGCTGGCGCTCGGTGCTGGCACCGTCATGCTGCAAAGTATTGTTACGTTCACGGCGACAGTCTCCGGCGCGGTGATGCCGAGTGGCACTGTGACCTTCCTCGATGGAACCAGTTCGCTGGGCAACGGGACGCTGGACAAGAATGGCGTGGCTAGCCTGTCGCTGAGTACCTTGACGGCCGGTACGCACAACATCACGGCGTCCTATACGGGAACCAGCAACTTCGCGGTCAGTACGTCCACGGCGTCGACTGAGACGGTGCAGGACTTCCAACTGAATGCCAGCGGCGGCACCACGGCGGCACCCGTGACGGGCGGAACCAGTGCCCAGTTCACCGTGCCCATTGCGCCAAGCATCGGCCAGACGTTCGTCGCACCAATTACATTGGCGCTGAGCGGCTTGCCGAGCAGCGCGACGGCCACAATTACCCCAACAACCATTGCGGCGGGCAGCAGCGCAACGACGGTTACGATCTCGGTGACCACCAGCAGCCAGTTGGCGGTGCTGCGTCCGGCGGGCAAAGGGCGTGGTCTGCCGGCGATGCTGACAGTGCTGGCGTGCTGCATCCCGCTACTGACGCTGCGGCGGCTGCGGAGTTCGTTGCGCTCACGCCGTGTAAAGGCCATCACAATGGCCGCTATAACCCTGCTGATGGCTGCGTTCATGGCGGCTTGCGGCGCGGGCCCAACCCAAAAGAACTACACAATGACACTGAACGCCGCAAGCGGTTCATTGCAGCATTCGGTCACGTTGCAATTGACGGTGAAGAAATAGTGAGCAAGACCAGCGGTCTCTGGAGTAGAGAATGCTGATTGAAGGTAGGCGGCCCGTGGGCCGGCTACCTTCGCAATGGTGGATGCGCTCGAGTTGCCGGAGAAACGCACCCGGCCCAAATGATTGGATGTTCGCTTCTCCGACACAAATTGGCAGATTGCCGTGGTCATACGATCGGGTTTGCGAGTACAAGAAGGCAGGGGCTAAGGCTGGAATCGGTGGACCCGGTATGCATTCGTTGCGTTACACGTAATGGCGACGTTGTATGACCATAGCGAGTGGGGAAGTCACCCGGCCAGCCTTGAATGGCAGTTATGACGGCAGGTGAAGATTCGTAAGTTGTTATAAAGATGGTGAGCGCGGTAGGAATCGAACCTACAACCTACTGTTGAACTGCTAATGACCTGAAATCAATAGTTTCAGCGACTTCCGAGCAGTTCGAGTAGGCAGATGTAGGCAGGTTCAGTCACGGTTGCTACCAAGTTGCTACCGAATGATGAGCATCGCGGCAAGGCATACACCCCTCGCCCCTACATGATGAGCATGCACAACATTCTGCAATGAGCATCCCACCCCCAGCCGCTCGTGCCGGGAAGTCCGTGTCACGCCGAAGGTCTTCCAGTGGAACTCGGTGCCAAGGCGCGGGCTTCCGCCCCCCCCAGCCGCCTTTGCTACCATCCGCGCATGCAATTCGGGCGTCAGAGAGCGTTTGAACCTCCGACCCCCAGGTCCCGAACTCTGAACAACAAAACAACCTACTGATTGTCCATAAACCGGCGGTCAAGCACCCATCGGCCGGATTCAATTCGGAGTTATGGCGTAAATGGCTCGCAAAGCCGCCCCCGGTCTGTTTCGCAAATGAACAAGGTATGCCGCCACAACGAGGTGAACGTGCTGGTCGCGGATGATGAATGTGCAATCGCGGGCAGTATGGCGTCCGATGTCGCCATCCACAAACATTGCAAGAAAATGGGAATCTCGCTTCCCGGACGCGCCTACTGGCAAAGAAGGCCAGCCAGAAGCAGCCGCGCGGAGTAGGTACATACTCTGCAGCGAGCGGAGTCTGAGCCGGCTCGCGAGAAGAGTTGCGTGGATGAAGTGTTAACACGCGTGATTTGTGGTGCGTTTTGGTATGCTTTGGCAAGTTCGCGTCTCAGTGGAGAATCCCATGCCGCGCCGGACAGCAAAGCCGGAACTTGTGCACACAGCCGATATCCCTTGGCAGTCGCTGAGGAGTCGGGAACTCGAAGAATGCCTTTACTGGCTGTTACATTCAATGGGAGCTAGAGACTTGGAGTGGCGGGAGGGTTCCGACACAGGACAGTCACCGGACAGCGGGCGCGATTTGACGGCGGTATTCTTCGCCACTTCGCCCGATTCGGACATGCACGCTCAGCGATGGTGGGTTGAGGCCAAAGGACGCAAGAACACCGTTGAGCCTGCAGTCGTTAAGGCGACGGTCAATTCCGTGACTGCCCACGGCGAAGTCGATGTCCTTGTTATCGCTACCAATTCAGCGTTTAGTAACCCTACACGCGACTGGCTGCGGATGTGGCAGGCACAACATCCAAGACCGCTAGTAAAACTCTGGGACAAGAATTCGCTCGAAAAGCTTGTTTCGGAACACCCGGACGTTTGCTTCCGGCTGTTCTCGAAGGCGCTCACAACCCAAGGGAAGTTGGAGGTTTCCGCTCATCGTTTTAGGAATCATTGCTTGTATGTTGACAGCATGCTGCTTACCTTGTACTGGAATGAGCGTCACAACCTGCACTGGACAGATTGGGCGCTCATGGCGATGCTCGCGAGCGAATTTGCTTCCGGAAATCCAGAGAATCGCAATTGGACGGCCTTAATTCAATCTGGTGACCTCGCCCGGTTGTATCGCTTTGGCTTGGGTAGTCTTCTGTACTTTTGTCTCCGCGCAGAGGACATCGGAAGCGCCTCGCAGCCATATACTGACGCGGTATGCCATCTGATGTTGTCAGTGCTTAGGTCAATGTCAGTTGCAGAAGTCAAGAAACACAACTCGATGGCACTGAAGGACTCCAGGGTCAGGCAATTTGTGATGGCCACTTTGCTGCGCATAGTCGCGGGTAACCTTGCTAAACACTGTGCGGAAGACTGCAAGCGAATCACGCGAAGCGACTCTCACCAACTCGGCGAGAGGAATTACTGGAGCCGCTTTGACGGGCAAAGAAAAGAGAAAACGAAGGATCCTTACGCCGGAGCGATTCTCATCATTGAAAAGAAAGATGAGCCGTGCAAGGTTGGGTTTCTGCTGGACAGCAAGAGCGCTTGCCCTCTTAACATTCAGAATGAAGTGGACGATGATTTTCTTAATGTCGCCAAGGCGGTTCTGAAGGCAAGAACCTAAGCACTCCACGATGTGGTCGGATCGTTGGCGTTGAGCCAGGCAGTTCGCGATGGAACTCGTGGGTATCTGAGATTCTAACTATGCGAACTGACTTGGCCTTCCTCTGTACTTTAGCTTTCAGGTAATCACCCCTGGTCTCTCAGGAGGCGCTCCATCTCTCGATCGGACGAATGCCGGCGGAGCACGCCGACGGGGAGCGCCCAATCCCTCACCCGAGTCGTAGCACCCGTAGCCGTTCGCTAATGCCGCCACGGCGTTTGTGACCAGCATTGCGGAGGCGCTTTGGAGGAGGCCAGGATCGATTATGGACGGGGCGGGCTCACTTGAACGCTTCCTGCAGCAACAGCGCGATACTCGCCGAGTGGATGATCCCGATCTTAAATCTCGAAGCGGTCAGAAATCCCGCGCCGTAGACTGTGCCGACCCGTTCAATCAAGCCGGACAGTTGGGCGGTGGGGGCACTACGTTCTGAGGCGCTGGCATTCATCTGGACTGAATCATTCTGACAGATGCGGTATGCGACCTGCTGAAGCCCTTCAACCCGGCATTGATATGGCGATATAAGGTCAGCGGCCGAGTGAATCTGGCGAAGAACAACAACGCGGTGTGCGCGGAGCCCGTGGTGCAGGAAGCGGCGGCTGGTGTGTGAGTCACTCGCCATGCCCCATTGCCCTTACCTGATGAGCAGACACAGGACTTGGGACGCCAGCGCAACTAACGATGTCCCTTCCACCTCACGTCGATGATGTGTTTGCATTTCAGCACACAGCAGGTACCATGCTGAGATGATGGCGGTGTTGAGACTTGGAGTAATACAAGATGAGCGATATCGAGTTAGTAGTGACCAACGCTGGTGAGATCGAGAGATTGTGCAAGCGGTTTGGAAACGGCGGCAGAGGGCTTATCGGAAACTTGAGAAAGACAGGCTTATCGACCTCTGTCATTAAAGTTGCCGAATCTGTGGCTGCTATTCGGGACAAGTGTGCCCATGGACAATTCACAGCATTCCGTTCAGAGGCCGACCGCGCTCGATTTGTGCAGCAAGCCGAACTCGTAAGAGATGAGCTTGTGTCGCTCGACTCCGTGCGTAGGCTTCAGCCTGTCTCCTTTTCGTTCCTAAACAAACAATATAGCGCTGCCATTGATTGCTGGCAGTCCGAGGAAAATCGCTGGCAGGTTCACTGCTGGCGTGAGTTTCATGGCGGCAGTAATCAAAGGTGGGTACTGGCGAACGTGGATGATACAGTTGTCATTCGCTCAAGAGAAGCCACTCACTGCCTTGATGCCTTCGAACAGGATGGGGCTTGGAAAGTGCACCTGTGGAACTACCATGGTGGTCTAAATCAACGATGGAAGTTCACTCTTCTTGAAGACCATTCGTATCGAATCGCATCATGTGCAAATCCGGCTATGTCTTTGGACGCATGGGAAACAGACAACGAGATAATCGTCCATTTGTGGGAAACACATCAGGGCGACAATCAGAAATGGTGGATTAACCCCGTCTTCTGAACGTGCTTCCCATGTTCATGGTCCGGAGTGGGCAGCGGCACAGTCCTCAACAGCGGTTAAGCGGCTTCCGCCTGAGCATCCAGTACAGAAACACTGGGTGCCATGCATAGTTACACGCTGGAATTCCGTGTTCAGGGTGGCAAGCAGACCGACCAGTACAATATCGGGTTAACATTGCACGGACTCAATCATCCGCCAGGGTTAATTTCAACTTTCGCACCCGCGTCTGTGAACTTCTCTTCGATGCTCCTAGCCTCTTCCTCGCTCACGCCTTCCTTGATCGCCTTTGGCACACTCGCGGCCAGTTTGATAGCCTCCTCCAGCCCCAGGCTCATCACTTCACTAATCACTTTGACGACGTCCACCCGATTGGCACCAACGCTGGCGAGGATCACGTCAAACTCGACCTTTGCGTTTGACAACGCAACATGCCCTGTTCCCATTGCTGGAGTTGCCGCGTCGGTGTGATTAGCAGCATAAACGACCGCCTGGCGTTCACGGCAAAGGTCACGGAGCCGAGCCAGCCGCTGGTCATCACGGGGTGGCACCGGGTCGGCGGCCTGGAACGCAAATGGATGTGTGACTCCATCCTGAGTGCTCAACCGAGCTACGGCCCAGTAGTTGGGGATCTCCAACAAGTCACGGCCGCTGAATCGTGGGCCGACATAGGGAGCCATGAATTCTGCGTCCATAGGGCCAAGCCGAAAAGCGAGAACCGTGGAGATACTACCTAACAAGGCGTCGCGCTTGGCTGAGTCTATTTGAGCGAGGCTTTGATTAGCCAAGTTGAGACCTATCCCAAACTTCCTCCCCTCCGCCGCTAATTCGAAGATCGAATCAGTCGTGAAGTTCTGAAATTCATCGACGTACAAAAAGAACGGAAGACGTTGGGCCAACGGCAACTTCACGCGACGCATGGCGACGGTGAGCAGCCGCGCCACTACGAACATTCCCAACGTGCGTGCCGATAGTTGGCCCACTGACGCTTTTCCCGCGTTGAGAATCAGTATCTTTCGTTCGTTCAGGATCCTGTCGAAATCTATGGTAGATTTTCGGACATTAAGAATGGGTCTGAGGTGCTCATCGTAGAGCATCTGATCGAACTTGCTGATGATGTATGGGGCCATATTTCTCAACGAAGCCTCACCGCCAACTTCCGCCGCCATGTCCTCCCAGAACACCTTGTGCCGCTTGTCCATGGCACCAGTGATAAGCCGTTTGCGAAACGAGTCGTCAGTGAAGATACGGCTGACATCCTCAAGTTTGCTGGGGTGATTCGGGTCGGCCATTGCAAGAGCACATGCCGAACGAAAGTACATTTGGAACATAGGGCCGCCGCACTGTTCCATGTTGTACAAAGCATTAAATATGCGGAGCAGTTCATCTATGATGAAGCTGCGTTCCGCCGGATTATTCCGATCCCACTCTAAGACGTTCAAGCCTACTGGATGCGTGCAGTCGGCTGGTTCGACAAGCACGACGTCATTGACGCGGCTGTCGGGCACAATCGAAAGAACATCATCAGTTAGGTCGCCGTGGGGATCAATCAGCGCAATTCCGTGTCCAGCTTCGATGTCATGGCAAATGAGGCGGTACAGCACAGAGCTTTTTCCTGTACCCGACTGTCCCAGCACATAAAGGTGCTGCATGCGAGCAGCCTGGGTGAAGTGAATAACCGACTCTCCGCGCGTTCCCTTCTTGCAGCCGAGAACTGCGCCCTCTTCCGACAATCCTTCTGGCACGAATGCGAATTTCTCCGGCACCGTGGACACGCCAGGTATGCCGTCCTCTGTAGGCAAAGGAAGCCGAAAGATATTCTGCGCTTCGTCGAGCGCATACCTGTGCACTAGCAGATCCGACGGAAGAGCGGGCTCAGTGCTGCCTCCACAAATAGCGGAAGCACGATCATTACTGACCGCACGCACTTCGAACACGTCAGGATCTGGGCCGAAGAACTCACCGGCCAGCAAGTTGGCGAGAGCCAGATCGACCTCTCGCGACTCGACAGAAATGCAACAGGTCATCTCGTAGTGCGATGAGAGACTTTGCTGAAGAACATTGAGCCTGGATGCCAGCGCAGTCAATTCCCCGGCACCTGCGGAATGAGTGACCGGTGATTTCGACGGCCCAGAGCTCACTTCCCATTTGGCCGCAATCGCCCTACGTAGAGCTCCGAGGTAGTCTGAGAGATCGTCGGGCAGCTTTCTCGGGCGAAGATTCATGACAAACTTGCATGTGGCTTCCTGGCGGCGAATGAGGTCGCATGTCAAGTGGAGGGTGCTGCGGTTTTCCGGTATGGGAAATGGGATTACCAGGCGCTGCTTCAGATCGGAGCTTAATGCATCGGAAAGAACCTGTTTCGGGGGTGCAAACGTAACCGCCCGCCCGTCCCGCAGAACTTCGAACCAGCAGCACCAACCTTGTGAATCACTGGAGAGAAGATTTCGAACGGTAGCTTCCTCGGTTACGGTTTCCATCGTGTAAAGTTTTTCAGCTAAACGCGAGAACAATGCAACGTCGAACCACAGATGCTCGCTACGGTCGCGAGCTTCGTTCACATCTACTCCCCATCCAAAACCCAATATCCAAATCTGGAACTCCAAATCGCATTCTTGTTTGCGTAGGATTTGGTATCGAAGTTGTAAACTGCGTCCCCAAACGGGCGTCAACAGCCCACACAGCATCTTCTTTAGCCACGCACGATGATTTCCGGAATCCTCTTCTGGAACCCCCACCGCTTTGAGCCTCAAGGCAAATGTGGTTCTGTATCTATCAAGAAACTGGTCTGTATAAAGAGCTGGACCAGCCTCAGCGCCCTGATTAACTGTCTGCTCAGAGTTGGCGCATTTCGCCGGCTTGTCTTGGATTTGAGCCGCACGGGATACATCGCGGATCATCCGGTCGGAGTTCAAATGTTGCTTCGACCAGTATTTTATGGTCCCGAGGCGAAAACATTCGACTGCTATCCGCAGGTCTGCATCATCGGTGCCGGTGAGCACAACGATGTTCGCGCTGGGCGCGGCGGTGTGAATTGCCTGCAATGCATCAAGCCCCCGCAATGAGGAGTTGTTAAACTCCGTATCCATGACGATGAAACGGATCGGCTCGAGCGCATTGCGTAGGATCACGAGAGCTTCTTCCGGCGAACGTGCGCATTGCAAACTATGGCCATGTTGGTGCGCAGCCGCAGCAAGCAGCGGCTCCAAATCCTCGAAATGGTTGTCAACAAACAGGCCTCTGCTCACGTTATCACCGGTGCTTGTCTTGGTTGACCTCGTATTGGCAACGCTGTTTCGGAGCGTCGCGGTTTGAAACTGCAATTTGCATTCTGTCGCCTAGATTAATGCGACGGTCAGCGACTTCAATGCAGCTCTTGATAGCTTCTTGTCTATAGTGCTTCCTCCACAACGCGACTCTTCTCCGCGGCAAACTGGGTTGAGATCGGAAGGGGCGCCTGTCCTGCCTTCCTGTTCTGGAACATCTGCACCGTACTGGAAAACACGCCTGCAGGTTGTATCTCCAACCCCGATTTCGGGGGTGCTGTGGCCTGAGTCTCAATAAGAGGCCAACCCCACATACACTCCTGGGCGCGCTCAGCAAAGCTTTCGTATGCCTCCATGGCACTTTGCATGGCCATGCGCTGTGTCATGGGAACGCCATAGGTGTCGACAACAATTTCAAGTGACATGCTGTGAAAAGATGGGTACGACGGACAGTTGTCCAGTACTTTGCAAATCCATGGGGCATGTAGATCCAGATCCATCGGCATACCCACCTGCAGTTTCGTTGGCGACTTGAAGCGATCAAGCAAAATCGGCGCTGTGATGCGCATCTGCGACAATGCGATTTCCCTGAGGGCGATTAGTTCGCCTTCTAGCGCCTGGTTGCATGCCGGAACGGAGCGTAGCGCAGTAATTATCTCGGCAAACGATGCTTCACCTATGACCTCGCGGGCCTTGCTGATGAACTCGATCTTAGTCACATCGAGATCTATCCCATCAACCGCGAGTCTATTCCCAAGGGAGTTGAGCGCGACCCGAAGTGCCTGTTTCTTGCTTCCCGACATTCTGGAGGTATAGATTGCATCGGCAGCAGGACGTCCGTAGATCATCGTCGACCCAGGCGCCTCGCTCACGAACGGTGTACGGGGCAATTTTTCGATATCATCACGCAGTGATGTCATGAGGAGTTCCATGTTGCCGCAAAGTGATGTGGACTTCAGTTCTGCTTTGGCTCCTGTGAGATTATCGTGAAGTTCACGAGCCACTCGCATCTTGAGGCGAATGGTTGCGGCTTGGGCGAGCAGATTTGTAAACTCCATCAAGTCCGCCCTCATGGGCTCGTATGGATTGCGCCTGCTCTTCGCAGTGATGGGCTCCGGGGCTTGTTTGAAGAACTCGCTACAGAAAGTTGAGAGAGGTCGAATCGCAAACACCCCAGCTCCCACAATCAAGGCATATCGCAATGACATGCTTATCGATTGGGCGGAATCGGCATTGTGCGGAAGAAAAATCCATACTGCGAAGAACACTACCGCGAAGAGGACGGCCGAAATCTGCGCCACCCTCTTCCAACTCGGCAGGATGGATTTGGAGCCTACGTCTGTCGCCGATGTTAAGCCAGCACGCCGATTTTCGGTATTTCTTGCCTGTTCGGCAATTCTCTCGCGAGAGTGCCTGCTCTGATTTCCGTTTTCCGCGAGTTCCTGTTCAAATTGCCTAACGCTCTCATTACAACTCTCACAGGCGGCATCCGCCACTAGAGGAATTACGAGACCTTTCTCGCCCACAACTCGATAGAGAGGGTCCACCGATTTGCAGCCACGCCTCCCGGCCTCAGTTGCCTGCTCCTCATATTCGGTAGTCCTGCGCGTCAGTGTCGTTAGCAAGCCGTCAATCTTGAAGTCCGTCCCGGGCTTTTGTAAGGCATAGTCAACTGCCTTTGCGAGCACATCTCCGAGTTGGAAAGAATTGGCAGACGCCGGGACAATCTTCGACAACGATCGTGGTAGATTTGCCTGAACTTCCCGAGCAGTGTCGATCTCATCCTCAAAGTAGCGCACGACCGCCAATGTAGCGACTGCATTCGTAAGGGTTTCTGGAACAGTGAGCGTACAAACATCGTACGACGAGAAGATCGCTCGGTTTTTCATAGTCCTCCTCTGGCTGTGACCAGCGCTACACAAATGCGCGGTAGATAATGTTGCGTTCATCGGCGCGTAAGCGTTCCCCAGTCTCGCTTGCGTAGTAGAAGATCTGCGACGTAGCGACCCGCAACGCTAAGTACGCGAGCTGCTGGTGAAGTTCGCCGGCTCCTTCAACGCAGAAAACTCGGCTGTACAAAGGGGCGCGGATTCTAACGTCACCGGTTGCGAGCGGTAAGATGAATACAGAATCCAACTGCTGGGCCAGTGTGAGGTCCTTACAAATTCCATAGGAGAGGGCCTTCCGCAGACAATCCTCCATCCCCACCGCCGGTCGATATGACGACAACAACCAGATATTCAGAGTTATCGACAACCCGAGTTGCTTCGCGATGTGGTGCACTAGCAATGTGGTGGGAATGGCCAATCCAACTCCGGTGCCCCCGCTATCGCCGAGCGTGATGCAGACTTGCACTGCCTGGCCGAGGTTGGTGGTTGGAATGCCAGCCCTGCGCATCTCGTGCTCAGCTATCCCGGTCTGCGAGAGTTCACGAAATGCTTGCTGTATTTTGGAGAAGAGTCCGGCGTCATGGAGCGTCGCTGACAAGTAGGAGAATGCCCGCGCAATTGCTGGCTGTTGGCCGCTTTCACCGCCGGTGTGAGTTTTCAAAAGATGCAGCGGAGTGAGGCGAAGAATGGGCAGTACAGCTTCTTCCTTTTGCTCAATCATTGCTGCAACGTTTGTCGCCTCATCAGTATCAAGCAACAAAAGTTCCTCCGGTTTCGGCCGGCCCATTTCACTCCGGGAGGCACCAAGCACAGCGGCTAACTCGGGCATGGGCGTCGGAGGGTCACTCTTGCATTCGATTACAATTCGTCGGGAGGTCATCGCCCAATAGTGTTGCAGCTCTGCGTCCATACCAAAGCGTGCGATCGACACCTGTGATCCAGCGCCGGACAGATCAATAAAGAGTTTGCGAGTGTAGTTCAGGCTGCGCATATGGGTTCTCTTTCCTCTGTCGGTTCCAGCCAAAATGTCTGGTCCGAAGTAACGCGAAGCTGTGCGATTGCGCCTTCATGCAATGTGAGCGTGCGACCAGGCTCCAGCTTCAACTTTCCAACTGCTGCCATGCCCTCGCCAGCATTCTCCAGCGAGAGACGGTGGTCCACAATTGTGAGCTTCACCGTTGTGAACGCACTCTCCGCATAAACATCGCAGTCAGGCGTGGCTCCCACCGTCACTACCTCGCCTTCGGAAAAACTGTGACGCGCACGGTTGTCGTCGCTGATGCGATAGCGCACCAGGCATTCCTCGTCGTCCGTGTCTTCATTGTCAGCCGCTTGCGATGCTGGCAGCAGTTCGTCAGCTCCCAGCACCTCGCCCGCTGCGAGCATTTGCTGTTCCTTCTGTTTTGCTTCGCCGATCTCGCGACGGAAGTAGATCACTGCCGCGATTGCCAGAAATGCGCCGAATCCCAACACCAGCAACGTTATAGGCAGGCGGCGCCACCACGGTATCGCTATCGTTACCGGTGCAGGTTGTGGGTGCGGCGGTGCGAACAATGCCACATAATCCGTCTTCGCTCCCAAAATCGTCACCCCTGGCTTGTCAATTTTCAAAGATGTCGTGCGATTGATAGGGCGCAAGAATAGCTCGAAAGTCGCGGGCTGCATCGCCAGCAAGCGGTCTAAATGTATGTCTTTGTATGGGCTCGTCGGCGCGGTATCGAGTTCAAAATCCGAAACCACGATGAGCTTTGCCGGAATATTTCCCATCCGCGAATGCGCCAGTTCGAGCGCAAGGCCGAGGTCACTCTTTCCATGCATTGGAAGCTGCTCAAGATTCAGCAAGATCGTGCTGCGTGACTGCGCGTTAATTGTGCCGTCGTGCAAAACTGATGGCGCAGTGTTCCATGGGATCACCAGCACCCGCGTCCCGTCTGGAATGGAGCACAAGATATTCGTCAATTCATGGCGAAGTGCCTTTGCGCCTGGCGCGCCGCTACTGCTGATGTCGGGTAGGACGGCTACTGTGGCGTTTTCCTGTGCGGTTAGCGATGCGCTGAAAAGGAGCAGTAGGCTGAGGGTGATCGTTCGACTCAGGAGACGAGAATTCATGGCTGATTCCTTCCTTAAGACTTTTGGGAGAGTTGATGACGCGCAGACTGGCAAGCACTTCATGGGCGACAGCACCCGCCGTAGGGGCTGCGTCGGCGGGAAACACTGGATTGGAGGTTAGACGTACCCGGATAACGACCGTACTTAGTAAAGTATTTGCCGCCAGCCAGCTGCCGCCTGCAGAAAGCCATGGCGTGCCAGGAATTACATTTCCTCTTTTGTCGCGCTGACGAAATGCGGCGGTTCCTGTCTTGGAAACAATCGGCTCAAGACTCGCGTCTTGTTTCAATGTATATCTGGTGGTTCCAATTCTTGCGGTCAAAAATAGCGCATCGCGAATCTGGTTTGCGACGGAGGCCCGGAGCACCGATTCTTCGGCGGGCTGAAACAGTGTCGCGCCCGTCTTTTTGTCGACGATGCGGTTGATGGGCGACGGCTCGATCGCTACCCCGGGGCGCGTGAAACTGTACTTGCGGAATTCGCGAGCCATTAGCCTGGGTGAAGCCTCTGCCCCCGCTCCGAGCGCGAGCATTGGGAAGGCTTGGCCGTCGACATGAAAATTTCGGCTTCGCAGGTAAGCTGCAAATGATTCTGGGCCAAGTTTACCCACCACCGAGAGCGCGCATGGATTACAAGATGTGGCGAGGGCGACCGCAGCAGGTAGGCCGCCAACTTTTACCTGCATGTTCTGTATTACCGGTCCCAGCGATTTCGCATAAGCTTCTGGTTTTCCCAGGGAGCCGTAGCAGGAAAATTGATCGATGAGGCCATAAAAAGCCGCCATTCTTCCGTTGCGGTCAAGTACAACTGCGTCAGCGGTAATATCGTCGCGCACATCAGCGGGAAGTTGATTTGCGAATTGTTTAATGCCGGCTGCCACCGCATCGCCCAAGCCCTTTTGCACGCGATTGTTAATCGCGATATCAATGGACAGATAACGATCCCGGAAGTCTGGCACCCGCCGTGCTATCTCATCCTTGATCATCCCTTCCGTCGCTAATTCCAACTCTCCCTGCGCGAGCGATTGGGGGCGAAGTGTCGTGCCAAAAGACAAGAGAGCCTCGTCGTATTGCTGCTGGTCAATAAGACCTGCATGGAGCGCCGAAGCAGCTACCTTTCTGTACCGCTCCAAAAGCGCCGTGCGCCGTTCTATGAAACGCTCATCGCGCTCTCCTTCAT
>Ga0316232_1002081_pt1 | contig 21940 bp, 19 predicted proteins | sample TBHtaG_FD_206006 | JGI IMG/M metagenome (GOLD analysis project Ga0316232, IMG submission 206006) | Freshwater microbial communities from Trout Bog Lake, Wisconsin, USA - TBH18025_13 | ecosystem: Environmental > Aquatic > Freshwater > Lake > Hypolimnion/Profundal zone | place: USA: Wisconsin... | reverse complement strand
CATCTGGCTTGCTGGATTCACTCGCCAGTTTGGCGAGGAACTTGTTGCCGGCCACGCCGACCGAGGCGGTCAAACCCATTTCCGCCTGGATGGCCGCGCGGATACAAGCGGCGATGACTTCCGGTTCGCCAAACAGTCGTTTCGAACCGCTGACATCCAGAAAGGCCTCGTCAATCGAGACCGGCTCCACCAGCGGTGTGAAGCGTTCGAAAATGGCAAACACCTGTCGCGAGATCGCGGCATAGCGGGGCATGTCCGGAGGCACAAAGATGGCCTGAGGGCAGCGCTGAAAGGCTTCGTGGGAAGGCATGGCGGAATGTACACCAAACACACGCGCCTCGTAAGAACAGGTCGCAACCACGCCGCGCTGGTTCGCGGGTGCCCCGACAATCACCGGCTTGCCGCGCAGTTCCGGATGATCGTGCTGTTCCACGGCCGCGAAAAACGCGTCCATGTCGACGTGCAGGATGGAGCGGTCGTTGGGCATTTCAGAGCCTGTTAGGCTGAAGACTGTTAGGCTGAAGTACGAGTCGCGATTGAATCCTGACAGGCTTCCGTCTAAACAGCTTCAGCCTTCTTCCTATCTTTCCATCCGCCGGCGCATCTGCCGGGTCACCTTCTCGGGATCGGCGGGAGCGACTGTTGCGGCTGCAGCATGCGGGGTGCGTTGCTGCCACCAGAGCTGCACGATCGCGAGGATGGTGCTGACGGTCCAATAGAGCGATAGGGCAGCCGGCATGCTGTAGAAGAAAAAGAGCATCATCAGCGGCATCATCCACGTCATCATCTTCTGCTGGGCAGGATCGCCCATGGCGGGCGTCAGTTTGCTTTGCAGGATCGTGACGCCGGCCATGACCAGCGGCAGAATGTTGAGGGAGACCGGGAGGATTCCGGCAAAGAGGTTCTCCGGTTCGCTCAGATCCACCACCCAGAGGAATGGCGCAAAGCGCAATTCGACCGCACTGCGCAACACCGTGTAGAGCGCAATGAAGACGGGCAGTTGCACCAGCATGGGCAGGCAGCTCGAGAGCGGATTCACCTTATGCTCACGGTAGACCTTCCAGATTTCCTGCTGCAGTTTGTGCGGGTCGTCCTTGAATTCTTCCTGGATGGCCTTGATCTTCGGCTGCACATCGCGCATGCGCTTGGCGCTCTCGGTGCTCTTGTGTGTGAGCGGCCAGAAGACGATGCGCACCAGCAGCGTCAGCAGAATGATGGCCACGCCGTAGTTGGGAATGAGCTTGTAGAAATAATTCAGCAGCGGCACCAGTGGTTTGCAAAACCAGGAGAAGAATCCGAACTCCATGATCTCATTCAGGTTCTGGTCCATGGCCGTGAGATAGGCGAGTTTCTTGGGACCGATGTAGAGCTGATAACTGCGGTCAATGCTCTGCCCCTTTTCCAGCAACGCGCCGGGGAACGCCACGGCGCCGCTGATATGCGACAGCGCAAAGGCGGGCTTGCTGGCGTCGCGCACGGCAGCGATCCGGAAGGCGGTATTGGAAATGGACGGCACAAACGCCTGCACAAAGAAGCGCGATTTGAGGGCCACCCAGTGCTGCGCGCCGGTCACGGTCTGCATGGCGGAATCCTGCAACGCGCCTGCCGGACCCATGCAGCCGAAGGAACTGCCGCCGCCGAACAATTTGGGCAGTTCGCCGCTCCAGTGACGCACCTTGTCCCCCGGCCCGCGCACAAATGCATCGGCCGAAAGCTCGTCATTTTTGGAACTACCGCGGTAGATCGTGCCCAGCGCGACCCAGTTAGCGCCGACCTGAATCGGATGTTCGGAGGTGTTGGCAATGTGGTCGGTGACCAGAACCTGATGGCGCTCGCGCAACGCAATGGTGCGTTCCACGCGCAGCCCATGCGGCGTGACAAACGTCAAAACAACGGAATTGCTGGCGCCGGCACGCATGCTGTAGTCGGCATCGGCGGGGATTTCGGGCAAGCCGGAAAGTGCCAGGGCGGGTTGCGGATCGAAATCCAGCACCACGGGGTCGCTGTTTTTCTTCGGCAGCGCGCGATAGGCGGGCAGCGTCGCGGATCGCAGCGTGGCGCCGCGCGAGGAGATCAGCAGGTCCATGTCCGCCGAATGCAGGATATTTGTCTGCTCGGGCAGCAGGTGGTTCTGGGTCAACGTCACGGGGGCGGCTGTTTCGGATGGCAGCGCATTCGCGGCAGGCGCGTTGCTGGCGGCGACGAACGAGGCCGAGGCTGCGGCATTGGTGGAAAGCGCGGGGGTCGCCTGTTCGATTCGTGCCCGTTCCAGCGCCGCCTTGCGGGCGATGTCGTTGGAATACCACAACCACGCCATGAGCGCGGTAAAGAGCAGGGCGACAATCAGTTTGTCGTTACGATTCATAGGATAGGTTCTTTATAAGGAGGTTGTTTAGACTGAAGGCTGAAGGCTGTTAGCCGGATTCGATATTCGGTGTTCCGCTTTCGACATTTTCCGTTCTCTCTCTTCGGTCTAGAGCCTAAAGCCTACACCTTTTCCATCTGCCACCTGCGGCGGCACCGGATCATAACCGCTCGCGCCGAACGGGTGGCAGCGCAGCATGCGTTTTCCAGTTAGACAGAGCCCCCGCCAAGCACCATGTGTGCGCAACGCTTCGAGGCAGTAGTGCGAACATGACGGCTCAAAGCGGCAGCAGTTGCCCATGTGGGGGCCAAGCACGATCTGGTACACCCGCACCACGGCGATCAGTAATTTGCTCAGCATGGGGTGTCCCTCCAGATGCCGGCCCTGCGGCAGGTGGCGCGAAAATCAGCCTCCACATCCTGCCGCTTGACCTGCTCGATCCGCCCCCGGGCCAGCAGCAGCACATCCACATCGGGACGCAGATGCTGTCGGTTCAGGCGGAACGCCTCGCGCAGCAATCGACGCGCGCGATTGCGCGCCACGGCCGACGGCAGCGTCCGCCGACTGGTTACCACACCCATGCGGCGATCCGTATCCGAGGCGACGCGCAACCACAATACCAAAAAACGTCCTGGAATGGAGCGTTCCTGCGCAAAGGCGTCACGATACAGGGCGGGCCACATGCGACGGGAACGCGGCAATCCAAAATCGGATGCCTCGGCGTGGGGTTCCGGCGGCTTTACGCCGGGGTGCGCGTGTTCCGGCTCCCGGCCCATGTGGACACTCCGTGGAGAAGCTAGTTCGCGAGACGTGCGCGACCCTTGCTGCGGCGGCTGGCCAGTACTGCGCGTCCACCCTTGGTGGCTGAGCGTGCACGGAAACCAAGCTTGCGCTTCCGTTTGATCTTCGAGGGCTGATAAAGCATCTTCATGGGCGTAACTCCTGCATCAAGGGCTTCTGGAATGAACGAATAAGAATACCATTTCGGCGGACACAGTCAATGAGCTTGCTCAACTCATTGCTGAGCAAATTGTTGCGTGTCAGAGAGTCCTCGGTGCGGGTTTATTCATGAGCTTCGATGCGATAATCGTCAGGGTTCCTGACATTTGCCGCGTCCTGCCTCATCACTGACAGCCAACCACCGCTTCGGCGATACGCAGACCATCGATGCCGGAGCTGACAATGCCGCCCGCATAGCCTGCGCCTTCGCCACACGGATAGAGTCCGCGCACGCCGCCGGACTGTCCGTCTTCGCCGCGCACCACGCGCACCGGGCTGGAGCTGCGCGTTTCAGCAGCGTAGAGCAACGCCTCTTCCAGCCGCACCCCGCGCAAACCGCGCAGCATTTTAGGCAGTGCGCTGCATAAGGTGTTTTCCGCAAATTCCGGGAGAAGCCCGCGCAATTGCGCGGCACGGGCGCGTAGGCATGAACGCGCCGCCGGGAGTTCGGCCGGGGTGGTGCCTGACAGGAAATCAACCAGCCGTTGGGCAGGCAACGTGTAATCCGATCCACCCGCCGCAAACGCGAGCGCTTCCAGTTCTTTCTGAAACGCGATGCCGGCCAAGGCCGGCTTGTCGTTCTGCGGGAAATCCGCCGGCACCACCGGCACCAGAAAGGCGGCATTGCCAAACGGCCGGTCGCGGCGGGAGAGGCTCATGCCGTTGGTGGTCATGGTTCCGGCCGACGAGGCGCAGGCAATCACCAGTCCCCCGGGGCACATGCAGAACGAGTAGCAGGCGCGGGCCTGTTCCTCCGCTTTGCGCGTCAGCCGGAAACTGGCGCTGCCGAGATTGGCAAACGGTCCTCCCCACTGTGCGGTATCGATGCGATGCTGGGGGATTTCGAGCCGCAGGCCAATGGCAAACGGCTTCGGCTCCAGCGGCACCCCCTGCCGTGCCAGCATTTCATAGCTGTCGCGGGCGCTGTGCCCGGTCGCCAGCACACAGCAGTCCGTGCGAAAATCCGCGCCGGAAATCAGGGCGCCTCGCACACGGCCGTTTTCGATTTCGAGCCGCTCCAGGCGCGCATGAAAGCGCACCTCGCCGCCGAGCCCGATGATCCGGCGACGCAGCGCCGGCACCAGTTCTTCGAGCACGTCGCTGCCGAGGTGCGGCTCGGCATCGATCAAAATGTCCGGCGACGCGCCGCAAGCTACCAAAGCTTCGAGAAATCGCCGCACACGTGGACGGTCCTTGCTGCGCGAGGTGAGTTTGCCGTCGGAAAAGAGGCCGGCCCCGCCTTCGCCAAACAGCACGTTGCTTTCGTCGTCCAGCGCACCGGCTTTCCAGAACGCGGTGACGCGTTGGGCGCGCGGCGCGGCTGCTTCGCCGCGTTCGATCAATAGCGGGTTGCGTCCGGCTTCCGCCAGCGCGAGCGCGGCCATCAATCCTGCTGGACCGGCGCCGACTACCAGCGGCCGTGGACCGGAAGCCGGCGGCAGGACCTGCGGCTTGGAAATCACCGGCTCGACCTTTGCTTCCACATCGCGCACCCCGGCCGGAAGATTCCCGCAAAACTCAAATTCCACGGCCATGGTGAGGCGCGGAGAATGGCCGCGGGCGTCAATCGAACGGCGCACAAGCTTGATTCCCTGCACGTCCGCCGCCGGACTGTGCAGCGCCCGGGCCACCGCCTGACGAAGCTGTTCCGGTGTGTAATCCGAGGGCAGGTCGAGTTGGTTGATGCGCAGTTTCATTTTGAAAAGTTGTTTAGGCTGTAGGCTGTTAGTCTATTAGGTTGAAAAAGAATGAGTTACGCAAAAACAAGTAACCTCTAATTGGTGGTGCCGCAAAAAAGCATAACCCTTTTGCTCCCAAACCTAACAGCCTACAGCCTAACTGCCTTCTTAGATTTCGTGGTGTCCGCTTGCAGACGCAATTGTTCTTCCGGCGTCAGTTCCCGCCATTCGCCCGGCCGCAGGCCTGCCAACGTCAAGCCGGACACGGAGGTTCGCAGCAGGCGGGTCACGGTAAGACCGGCCCGACCGCAAAGACGACGGATTTGACGATTCCGCCCCTCGCCAAGGGTGAATTCCAACGTATGCATGGTGCTCCCGCGCTGGAGCACCTTGACTTGCGCGGGGCGTGTGAGGTAGCCGTCCAATTCCTGCCGCTCGCGCAGCGTTTGGAGCGCGCCCTCGGTCAGTTGGCCGGTTACGGTCACTTCGTATTGCTTGGTGTGACCGTTGCGCGGGTGGGTCAGGTGCTGGATCAGGTTGCCGTCGTTGGACAGCAGGATCAGGCCCTCGCTGTCTTTGTCCAGGCGCCCGACCGGCACCAGGCGCTCGGGCAGATGCCGGATTAAATCGCAGATCGTCTGTCCCTGGGTGCCATCGGCACTGCAAATCACGCCACGGGGCTTGTACAGCAGCAGGGTCCGTGGCGCTTCCGCGTGGGCGGCCAGGATGAGGCCATCCAGCCGGATTTCATCGACACCGGGTGTGACGCGATACCCCGGCTGCAACACGGTCTTTCCGGACACCGTCACACGGCCGGCGGCAATCCATTCTGCCGCGCGTCGCCGCGCCGCCACGCCGCGCCGCGCGAGGATATTCTGCAAACGTTCGCCGGTCTCTGCAGAGGAGCGATCAGAGGTTTTGCGTGCGATTGACATGCCGATCCAGTTGCTGTCAAAGGTGTTTAGGCTGAAGATTGTTCGGTTGTTAGGTGGAGAATGAATGCGTTACGTGCTGAGACTCTTACTCAAACGGTCGCGCCTGCAGTTCTCACAACTCATTGGCTGCCAAACCGAACAGTCTTCAGCCTTCCGTCTATTTACCTTTCAGGTTCAGATGTAGAAGCATGCCAGAAACAGGAGAAAGAGTCCAATTGCGTCCGGCAGCCCCAGCGCGCGATCGCGTACTGCGCTGGGTCGCCGCATAAAGACGGTGCGCAAGGCAAAATTGCATTTCACTTTTTCCGCTGACGCGCCTGCAATCACCTGCCACAATGGAGTCCATGCTGTGTAAATCTACTGATGTGATTATTGTCGGCGCCGGGCCGGCGGGGCTGATGGCGGCGATCGCAGCTTCAACTGCCGGAAAGCGCGTGCGGGTTTGCGAACGCATGGAGAGCTCCGGGCGCAAACTGCTGACCACCGGCGGTGGCCGATGCAATCTCACCCACACTGCCGGTGTGGATGCGATCGTCGCAGCCTTTGGCCGCCAGGGGCGTTTCATGCAAACGGCGGTTCGTGATTTTCCGCCCGAGGCCATTCGGGACTTTTTTGCCAAGGCGGGCGTGCCGAGTGTGGCGCAGGAGGATGGTTGCGTGTTTCCCGTTTCCCAGCGGGCGCGCGACGTGCTGGATGCACTGGTCAGGCTGGCCACCAAGAATGGAGCGGAGATTGACTGTGCTTGCGAGATTCGCAAAATCGTGGTGCGCGATGATGCCGTGGCGGGAGTTGAAACGGCAAACGGTTTTCTGGCTGCATCGCACGTGGTGCTGGCCGCAGGCGGGCGTAGTTACCCAGCCTTGGGCGCGGACGGCAGTGGGTTTACGCTGGCGGTTGACGCCGGGCACACGCTGGTGCCACCGGTGCCCGCATTGGTGCCGTTGATCACGACAGAAGCTTGGCCCAAACGGCTCGCGGGGATTGTGCTGGATCCGGCGCGGGTGCGCATCGATCGCAAGGGACAATCGCGGGAGGGGCGCGTGGGGCCGGTCCTGTTCACGCATCGCGGCATCAGCGGTCCGCCCGTGCTGGATCTTTCCGGCACGGTGGCCGCAATGCTGGCGGCGGGCGATGGGCGGCGGCAACAGAGTGACGCCCTCCAGAACGGGGATCGAACAACGGGAGGGGCGCGCTCCGTCGCGACCGTCGCGGTGCTGATTGCGCCGCGAACGGACCGCGACGGGGCGGCGTGGCGGGCGCTGTTCGATGGCTGGCGTGCGTCTTTTGGCCGGCGTGCGATGCACAATCTGCTCGCCGGAGAGCTGCCGCGCGGGCTGGCGCAGGTTTTGTGCGAACAGTCAGGCCTAGCCGAATCCACGCCTGCGCAGGCGCGGCGGGAGCAATTGGAAACTCTGGCGCGTCTGTGCGCGGAACTGCCGGTGACCATTGCGCAGACGGAAGGATGGGAACACGCCATGGTCACGCGCGGCGGCGTGGCGCTGGACGAGGTTGACCCCCGCACGCTGCAAAGCCGGCGCGTGAACGGTCTGTTCTTTGCCGGTGAAATTCTCGATCTGGATGGTCCTTGCGGTGGTTACAATTTGACATGGGCATTCGCCAGTGGAAGGCTGGCGGGCGCGAAACTTGATTGACCTTATGAGTGACGGTAACGATAATCGGCGACTACAAAAGGAGTCCGAATGAACCCTGCTGATTTATATTACACCAAGGACCACGAGTGGATCGGGCTGGACGGCGATCTGGCTGTGATTGGCATCAGCAATCACGCGCAGCAGGCGCTGGGCGACATCACCTTTGTGGATCTTCCCCGGGCCGGCAAGATCCTGAAGCGGCACGATGTGCTGGGGGTGGTCGAGTCGGTCAAGGCGGCCAGCGACATTTTTTCGCCGGTGGCAGGCACGGTGGCGGCGGTGAACGAGGACCTGGTGGCATCACCGGAATTAATCAATCAGGATCCCTGCGGGCGCGGCTGGATTTGCAAACTCTCCGGAGTGAACGCGGACGATTTGTCCGGTTTGCTGACGCTGGCGCAATATGAAGCGCACTGCGCAAAATAGTCGATTCCCTGGGAAGAATATAATGCTACCACGTGCGTTTTGCGCTGGCGTAGAAGCGCCGGTCCGCACCCGGTTGGCCGGGATAGGTTTCAAACGTGCTGTTCCAGGGGTTGACCACGCCAATTGCAATCTCGAGACCCTCCTGCGGCCAGACTTGCCAACGTAATTCGGCATTGGCGGCAGCGGAAATGTCTGAACCGTTCCGGGCGGGGTTGTCCGCATACACAGCGACTTCCTGCCAGCAGGCAAACGCAATTCCGGAGGTCAGCAGGACGCGAATTCCTGCGCGGACCGTCTGCCGGGGATAATCGAGCACGTAACGACTGGCGAAGACGTTGGTGTCGCTGGTTTTGATCAGCGCCTGATAGGAGAACGTCGCTTCCATGTCATGTGTAATCGGCACCGCCGCATCGGCCACCAGTCCGTACGTGCGCACGTGATCGAGATTGGCGGCGGTCCAGGGGCCGCCGGATGGGCTTTGCACCCAGTCCACCAGGTTATGACCGTCTTCGACGAAAAGCGCCAGGCCGCCATCGGCGAATGGCTGCTTTTCCCGCCAGGACAATTCCACCGTGCGCGTGAGTTGCCTTTCCAATCCGCTGTTTCCGAGCGAACCGGGGGAATTGTAATTCAGTTCCGTGAAGGAAGGTTCGCGCACGGCTTCGGTATAGGAGAGCGCCACTTTCCGGGTGACGCTGGGATGCCACTCGATGCCGGCGGCCGGCAGCCAAGCGGCGCCATCATCGGAAAACGCATCGAATGAGCCGCCGGCCTCCAAGGTCAGATCACCGACGGTATAGCGCGGCAGCGCGGCCAGTGAAAGATGACCGCGTTCATGTGTGCCCAAGCCGGTACTCGGTATTGTTCCGGAATACGCGCCATCGAGCCATTCCTCGTCGGCGTCCGCCCGCAGATCGAGATCCAGGTCTTTGCCCAGCGTCTGGCGGGTATCGCCGTGGAGATTGGCCGTGTCGGTGAGGGTATGATTTGCGTAGAGATTGTGGTTGGCACGATCCAGCCAGTATCGATCGTCGGTCTGCTGCCAGCCACCGGTGACATGGCTGGGAACGCCGTCCGAATTGTCGCTGTCGATCGTGGCCGTTGCCAGGGCCAGCGCTTCCGCGACCTGTTCTTCCGATGCAAACGTCGCTGGCGCGCCATAAAATCCGCGTGCGCCAAATGCGCGCCAGCCATACGCGCCCAGCAGATCCAGTTGATTTCCCCCGCCGCGCACCTGTGCCTGCGCACCGGCCGAGACGCGGTTCAAATAATTGTCGTCGAAGCCATCCGTGCGGTCAACCGAGGCCGCCTCGCCAAAGACGCTTTCGCCGAGGGCGAGATGATCCTCCGTCGTATCCGTGCGACTCAGTCTGAGATTGGCAAACTGATCCCCGGTGCCGCCGCCGGCTTCAACCCGGCACACGTCATCCAGCGGCGCGAATGCCAACGCCACGCTCCCAGCCGGATGACCGGATGAGGTTCGAAATTGATCCAGACCTGTCATCAATTGCGGTGTTCCGAAAACATCGTACGGCACCGGCAAATCCGACTGGAAATGTTCGGTCTGCGGATTGTGCAGCGCCATGCCGGCGAGCAGCAGACCGGAGGAACTGAAGGCATCGCCGCGGATGCTGAGATCCGCCTGCGGTTCGGCAAAACCCTGACTGCGCAGTGTGACGCCGGGCAGGCCAGAAATGAATGCAGGCGCGGTTCCGCGGTCAATGGACGGTGCCACCGCATCGATTAAAGCCGTGGCTTCGACCTGAACCAGGATGTTGGATGCCTCGCGACCCGCCACGAGAAGCGGCGCGAGCAGGCAACCGGCGAATAGCCATCCACGCGTTAGGATCCTTGTACGCACGCGACGGAAGGTAACGATTGAAGTAATCAATGTCAACCAAGCAATCAATGGTTGTTAACAAATGGCAGTGCGTCCTCTTTTCGCCCCGGCTTCGCCCTGCCTGCCCCCCGTCTTCCGTTCCTTGCCGATTCTCGGCACGGCCGAAAGCAGGAGACGCGTATAGGGATGTTTCGGAGAATTCAGTACCTGTTCGGCTGGGCCGACTTCGACAATCCTCCCCTGGTACATCACGGCAATGCGGTCAGCCAGATGCTGGACCACGCTGATATCATGCGTGATGAACAGATACGAGAGCTGGCGGCGCTTGCGCAGTTCGGCCAGCAGGTTGAGTACCTGTGCACGAACCGAAAGATCAAGTGCGCTGACCGCCTCGTCGCAGATCAGGAGGCGGGGATTGAGTGCCAGCGCCCGCGCAATGCAGATGCGCTGCCGCTGACCGCCGGAGAACGCGTGCGGATAGCGGTCCAGCGCTTCTGGTCCAAGTCCCACATCCTGCAGCAGGCGCAAGGCCGTGGCGCGCTGACCGGCTGGCTGGATCAACCCCCGCACGAGCAATCCCTCGGTCACCTGGTCTAATATTGTCAGGCGCGGATTGAGCGAAGCCAGCGGATCCTGAAAGACCACCTGCACAATGCGACGATAGGCCTGCAACGCCTTGCCTCGCAACTGCAGCACATTGCGTCCGTCGAGCAGGATTTCGCCGGTGCGCGGACGTTCCAGCCGCAGGATCGTGCGGGCAAGTGTGGACTTGCCGCAACCTGACTCGCCCACCACGCCGAGCGTCTCGCCCGGCTGGATCGTGAGGTCCACGCCATCCACCGCGCGGACATAATCCACCACACGCGCCAGCACCCCCTGCCGCACCGGATACCAAGTGCGGAGGTTGCGGATTTCAAGCAATGGAGAAGGGGTTGTCATTTGTTGGTAGTCACTGGACGTTGGCGGGAAAACGCACATACGTTGGCGGGGATAACGAGCCTGCGCTTCTTTCCATCAACCAGCAACGCGCAGTGCGTCCTTCCCCGCAGGGAATCAATGGCGGGTGTTCGGTACAGCGGGCAAAGGCATATGGGCAGCGGTCACGAAAGCGGCAGCTTGCGGGCCAGTTCAGCGGCGAAGGAACTTGCCCGGGAATGGCGCGCAACAGTTGACCGCGCGTGGCGGCGGATGGCATGGCGTCGAGCAGCGCCTGGGCGTAGGGGTGTTGTGGGGAATTGAAAAATTCCCTGGCGGGCGCTTCCTCGACGATCTCGCCGGCATACATCACGGCAATGCGAGAGCACATCTCCCAGACCACGCCCATGTCGTGCGTGATCAGCAGCACGCCGGAATCCTGCCGGTGCAGGCGGCGCAGGAGTTCGAGAATCTGTGCCTGGATGGTGACGTCGAGTGCCGTGGTGGGTTCATCGGCGATGATCAGGTCCGGTTCGAGAATCAGCGCCATGGCAATCATCACGCGCTGTTGCATGCCGCCGGAGAGTTCATGCGGATAGGCCCGGCTGCGCGCACCCGGATCGGGGATGCCGACCTCGGCCAGCCACTGCAACGCGCGCGCGCGCGCCACCGCCGTTGGAACCGCTTCATGCAATCGCACAACTTCCGCGATCTGCTCGCCCACACGGTGGAGCGGCGAAAGCGAGGTCATGGGGTCCTGGAAGATCACGCCGATGCGCAGGCCGCGAATCTGCCGTAATTCCGGCACGGGTAGTTGCAGCAGATCGCGCCCATCGAAGAGAATCTCGCCCGCGATCCGCGCGATCGGCAACGGCAGCAGGCGCGGAATGCTCATGGCCGTGGCACTCTTTCCACAGCCGGATTCGCCCACCAAACCCAGCACTTCGCCGCGCGCCAGCCGCAGCGAAACACCGGTAACTGCCTGCACGACGCCGTCATCGGTGTTGAAGCAGACGCGCAGGTCGGTGATTTGTAAAAGAGAAGGCATGGGTTAAACGGCAGGCTGAAGGTGGCTGGTGTCGGGTGTTTGAAAAAGGTGACCCGTGCGCTCCGCGCGCGGGCCAGGCGCGCGGCCGGCGCCGGGGCCGTTGTTTGCCCGTGCGCTCCGCGCCTGGACAAACTTACCGCGGAAGAACAACAGATTACTTGGCTGTTGGATGTTCACCAGTTCACCCTTCAAGCTTTGTCCGGGTTTTGGGATCGAATGCATCGCGCAAGCCTTCGCCGATCAGCACGGCGAGCAGCATCACCAGAAAAAGCGCGGTGGATGGATAAAACGCCAGCCACCAGGCCGAGCGGTTTTGCTGCGCCTGCTGGAGCAGTTCGCCCCAGCCTGGCGTCAGCGGCGGCAGGCCGAAGCCGAGGAAGTCCAGCGCGGTCAGCGCACCAATGGCGCCTACCAATTCAAACGGAAACAACGTGATGATCGGCGTAAGCGCATTGGGCAGCAAGTGGCGGAAGATGATGCGACCATGACCGAGTCCTTGGCAGCGCGCGGCTTCGATAAACGGGCGGTGCCGCAGCCGCAGAAATTCGGCGCGCATGTAATAGGAGAGTGTAATCCAGTTGAAGAAGCCGTAACAGATCAGCAGCAGGAGCAGACTGCGGCCAAACACCGCGCCAATCAGAATCACGATGTACAGGAAGGGCAGGGCGCTCCAGATTTCAATCAGGCGCTGCGCCAGGATGTCGAACCAGCCGCCGAAATAGCCCTGCACCGCGCCGATGACAAACCCGAGCAGCATGGCCCACACCACCAGCAGCAGGCCGAAGGTGAGCGACGTGCGCAATCCGTACACGAGGCGCGTCAGCACGTCATAACCATTAGAATCCACGCCCATCCAATGACCCGGCACCGGACGATGCGGCCAGGTGACACCTGCCGGCGCACAGTGCGCATGAAGTGTGATGCCGGATAGGATGACATTGGTTGTCGCTTCGGTTCCGGAAAAAGCCTGTGCGATGCAGCCCTCCAGCGCTGCGCGCGTTTCCGGCGGCAATTGCTGCCATGCGGTTTGGGGCTGGATGTCGCAGGGGGCAGAATTAGAAGCTCGCGAGGACGCGCGCCCTCCAGAATCAGTGCGAGCCGTCGCGCCAGCGGCAACTTGGAACTCTTGATTGCCACTCGTAACGACCGCGCGCAGCGCCACACGCACGGAAGCAGGCTGCGCTTCACGTGGTTCATAGGCTGCCAGCGAACAAATCGCCTGCTGTTGCGCATGGGTGATGTTGGTCAGCGGGATTTCAAAAGCAGGAGCGGGATGATTGGCAAAACGGGCGGCAATCGCGGCTGCGAGGGCGGGCGGCACACGCCAATAATTGGTGAATATGGTGTGGTTTAAATCGGCAATGCCCGGGAAAAAGGCGGCGCAGTTTTCGGCGCGCGTTATGCGATTGTCGGCTGTGAGGTTAAAGCGTCCCATGGCGGCATCAGGCGCGAGTGACAGGGTCGTGTGACGGTAGGGCTCGAAGGCGGCGGCTTTCATAACTTCGCGCGGACCATACGGGCAGATCAAGGGCGCGGCAAGGCCCAGCGCAAAAAGCGTGGCCAGCAGCACAAACGCCCACCAGGCGCGGCGGTTCCTGCGGAACTGCTGCCAGCGTTTGCGCGTCAGCGGTGAAAGTTGAGGGAGCCGGATCATGAGCCCTTCCTGTCAAAGTGCATGCGCGGGTCGATCAGCATGTAACAGAAATCGGAGAGCAGGTTGCCGAGTAATTGCAGGGTGGCAGTCAGCGCCAGCATGGCCATGAAGACCGCATAGTCGCGGTCGCTGACGGCCTGCAGGCTGAGACGTCCCATGCCGGGAATTTCGAAGATGGTTTCGATGATGATCGATCCGGCGAAGAAGACCGAAAGGATGCCACCAAACCCGGTGGCAATCGGGATGAGCGCATTGCGCACGGCATGTCCCCATACGGCGCGACGGGCCGTGGCGCCTTTGGCCAGCGCCGTGCGCACATAGTCGGATCCGATCTGTTCCAGAAGGGAGTTTTTCATCATCAGGGTCAGCACCGCGAAATCGCCAATGACGTAGCAGGTGACCGGCAGCAGCATGTGACGGCAACGATCCACGAAACGCGCGCACCATGACCAGGTTTCGGCATCGGCGGATTCCAGGCCGCCCAGCGGCAGCACATCCCAGAGGCCATCCACGGTGCCGCAGAAAAACATTTTCAGAATCATCCCGAGTGCCAGTGCTGGAATGGCATAGCCGACAAAGACCAGCATGCTGGACCCAATGTCGAAGGATGAGCCATGGCGTAAGGCCTTGGCGATGCCCAGCGGAATGCAAATGAGATAACTCAGCACGAAACTCGTAAGGCCAAACCAGAGGGACACCGGAATACGCGAGCGGATCAACTGCCAGCTGGTCTTGTTGCTGTATTCGTAGGAGGACAACGTCATGCCCATGTGCTCCCGCCAGAGCCATTTGCCGTACTGCACGAAAAAAGGCTGATCGAAGCCAAACTGGCGGTTCAGTTCGCGGCGTTGCTCCTCGGTCACGCGTGAGACGCGGGCCGCGGCGGAGCCGCCACCTTCTCCGCCGCCGGTTCCGCCGCGCATGCGCAACAGCCGCATCTCCACCGGACCACCCGGCAGGATGCGCGTCAATGCAAAGCAAACCAGCGTGATCCCGAGGAATGTCGGGATCGCCAGCAGCAGGCGTCGAATTAAATAGGCGGCTCGATTCATGGATAATTTATTCCGGACAGGCGCATAGCCCTCATGGTAACAGCCGCCGCCATGCGGTCAAACGCATAAAGAGCAGTCTCGCCGTGACAGTCTCGCCGTGACGCAGGCGCTGCCGGGGATCATCGCACGAGCGGTGAATCATTTAACACGTTTAAACGTGTGGAATGATACACGCCGCAGAGCAAATGGCAAAATTCAAATGAAACCGGTCAATGACCGGCTGTGGCAGACCAAAAATGCAAAACCGGAAATCTAGGGCTTGAACACGGTGTCGAAATTGACCACTTCCGGTTTGGGCGGCAGGGATGTGCCGGCGACAATGGCCGCTTTGAGTTCCGCGGCGGAATCGGCGTCGTACCACCAGAGGCCGAAGAGGTCGCGTTCGTTGTTGAATTTGCCGAGTACGGTGGCCGGTGCGCCGAATTTGTTCCAGTAGAGCAAGCGCGTGTAGTTAATGTTCCACAGCAGTACGTAAGGGACTTGTTCGCACAGGAGGGCGTCGAGCTCGCGGCAGATCTGGTTGCGTTGCGCGAGATCGAAAATGGTTTTCTGTTTTTCGATCAACGCATCAATGCGTGGGTCTTTGAGTCCGGCAATATTCTGGCCGGAGGGCCGATCAGCCTCGGAAGCCGCCCACATATCTTCCGGGTTCTTGAAAAGGGAACTCGTCCAATTGGCCCAGGTCATGTCGAAATGAAAGGCGTCCATATCCCGTTGCCAGGCGGCCCAGTCCTTGCGGTCGATCTTTAGTTCAATTCCGCTTTTTCTAAGATCTTCACCATATAACGCGAGGAATTTATCGGAGGATGCATCGCGCGTCAGAAAGGTGATGCTGAAGCGACGGCCTTCCTTTTCCAGCCAGCCGGTTTGCGGGTTGATCTCCCATCCAGCCTCCGCCAGCAGGGCTTGTGCGCGCGCCGGATCATAGCGAAGCATGACGTTGGTGCAGGGGTGCGCGGAATCGTATAGATCCTCGAAATAGGAACGCTGCAAAAAGTACGCGCTGTACATCATGGTACGATTCATGGTTTCGCGGTCGATGAGCTGCGCCAGCGCCATACGTACGCGATGATCGTCGAATGGCGGGCGACGGAGATTCATGGCGAAGCCCTGGAAACCAATTGGATTGTGATTGTAGATGCGCTGCTTCACAATCCAGTTACGCTCAAACTTCTCGCCGACCGCTTCCCGGTTCCACAGGCGCGACACATAGACCGGGAAGACGTCCAGGGCGCCTTTTTTGAACGCCTCAAAGGCATTCTCTTCCTCGGCATAAAAACGGTAGATCAATGTTTGGAAATTGAACTTGCCACGCGAAGAAGGACGCGCGCGCGCCCACCAGTCGGCACGACGCTCCAAGTGCAATTCGATGTTCTCCTTCAGGCTGCCCAGACGGTAGGGACCGGACACCACTGGGAAGTCAAAATTAATCTTGTTGAAGTCGGCATTGGAAAAAATGTGCATCGGCAAAATCTCGAATCCGCCGAGCGCAAGCAGGTTGCGCCAGTGCACGTCGCGCGCGGAGAATCGAATGGTGCGCGCATTGATGATTTGCGGGGGCGTATTGGTAAAGGTTTCCAGGCCAACCTTGAATGGACCTGTCTGATTGACGGGGTCCATGATCATGTCGAAGGTCCATTTGACGTCTGCGGCTGTCAGGGGCTGGCCATCGCTCCATTTTGCGCCTGGATCGAGCGCAAAGGTGAAGACACGCTTGTCCGCGGAAATCGTCCATTGACTGGCAAGACCGGGTGCAAAATCTCCCGTGAGCGGATCGCTGCCGAGCAGCGTTTCGAAGAGCGAATCGAAGATCTGTTGCACATCCGCGTCGTTGGCGAGATAGAGATTCAGGCTCTTGGGTTGCTGATGCGCGGAATAAACCAATGAGCCGCCCGGCGCCGCATCGGCGCTGGCCAGCGGATTGGGGGTGTCTTTCCAGCCCGGTTTCGGAAAGGTTTCGTCCGCCAGCAGCGGCAGAACGCAGAGCAGGACAGGCAGCAGCATTCGATGCATGGCGTGATCCTCCGCAAGTTCGAAACGAGATTAGCAGAGACGCCCGCGAGCGTCGAGTTAGGGGCGCGGAGCCAGCGTCGATGCGTCCGTATTGTCCGGCAAGAAGCGGCGGCGGACGAGAAATGTGCCGAGGAGGATGGCGAGGAACAGGACGCCGAGCAGCAGATAAAACGCGAGCGAGGGCTTGCGCACGAGTTTGCCGCAGCAGGCATAAAAAAGGGTTGATGGGATCATGCCGAGAAACGTGGCCGGCAGATAAACGCGGCTGCGCATGCGCAGCGCGCCGGCCAGGATGTTGGTGGCTGTAAAATTGGAGAGCGGAAACGCCCGCAGCAAGAACAGCGAAAGGAACGCCGTGTGCGGATCTGCCAGCGTCTGCCGCCAGCGCATGGCGACCGGATTTTCATGCGCCACGCGCCCGAGGGCGTGCCGCGCGAGGCGGAAATGCAGCCAGGCGCCCAGCGTTGCCGCCACATTGGCCAGCAATCCGCCCCATGCCACGCCGTACAACAGGCCGCAGACGATGGCGATCGGCGCACGCGGAATGAATGCCAGCGGCGAGATAATCGAAAACACCACGATGGCCAGGATGGTCCACGCGCCGAGATCACGGGCGTATTTGGCGAGCGCGTCAGGCTTCAAATGTTCGCGCACAGCCGGGATCAGGCCCAGGGCCATGAACACCACGGAAAGCGCCACAAATGGGGTCAGGCGGCGCCAGAGCGGTTTTTCTGCTGGGATGAATGGCATGGATTGATGCGGCATTTCAGATACCTTTTCACCACGGAGGCACAGGGCAGGGAGAGTTTTCCGGTTGGAACGCAGGGCCACAAACTTGTCTCTCTGTGACTCCGCGTCTCCGTGGTGAAAAGTCTTTTACTTTGTAATTTCTTCAACCCGGTGTCGGCGCGTGCGGCTTTTGAGCCAGATCACGCCGCGCAGGTCGCGGATGGTTTTTTGCAGCCGGCGCCAGTTGGTGTATTTGCTCGTGCCGGCGGAGCGCAGGCGGTGATTGACGGGGATTTGGCAGACGCGACCGCCCTGCATCATCACGAAACTGGCGAAGAAACGATGCAGACCATCCCAGGGCTGCAACGTGCGCACAAAGCCGGTTTTGAACGCCTTGACGGAACAGCCGGTGTCGATGATTTCTTCGCCGAGCGCGCGGTTGCGCACGGCATTGGCCAGGCGGCTCCCCCAGCGTTTGCTGGCGGTGTCCATGCGCCTGGCGCGGTAGCCGCAGCAGCAGTCCACCGTGTCGCTGATGCGCGCCACCACTGCGGGAATATCGGCCGGATCGTTCTGGCCATCGGCATCCAGTGTAACTACGATGCCGCCGCGCGCGGCGCGAAAACCGGCACAGAAGGCCGCGCTCTGTCCGGCGTTGGGTATGAGCCGGAGCACCCGCAGATTATTGCGGCGCGCCGCCTGGGCGCGCAGAAGCTCGGGCGTGCGGTCGGACGAACCGTCGTCCACGGCGAGCACTTCGTAGGGACGGCCCAGTTTGGCGTCGAGCACGGAGCAGAGTTCATCCAGCACGCCATCAATGCAGGAATCCTCGTTGTAAACCGGCAACACGACGGAGACTTCGGGGGCGGGACTTGATTTGTCGGTGTTCATGGATGGTTTCTATGGGTACCGCGAAAAGAGGACGGTGGCAACGGCGTGCCGCCCGCCAGCATGCGATGAACGGACTTTGATTAAACGATGGGAGGGTGGTGCGCTGTCGGCGCCGGCTTCTTTTTCCTTGCCGCCTGTGGCTTGCCGTTGGCGGGTTTGATATACGGGCTGGGTTCCTGGTTGTAGACCTTGGAGTTGGGTGGTACGGAATGGATCAGCCAGACATTGGCGCCGATGGTGGAATCGTGGCCGATGGTGGTTTCGCCCCCCAGAATTGTGGCGCCGGCGTAGATCACGACATTGTCCTCGACGTTCGGGTGGCGCTTGATCCCCTTGATCAAATTGCCTTTGGCGTCCTTGGCAAAACTCAACGCGCCCAGCGTCACGCCTTGGTAGAGTTTCACGCGTCGTCCAATGGTGCAGGTCTCCCCGATCACCACGCCGGTGCCGTGATCGATGAAGAACCCGGGCCCGATCTCCGCGCCGGGATGGATGTCGATGCCGGTGCGGGCATGGGCATGCTCGCACATGACGCGCGGGATCAGCGGCACCTGCTGCTGATACAGCGCATGGGAGATGCGTTGAACCGTGATGGCGTAGAGACCGGGGTAGCTCATCACGATTTCCATGGTCGAACGCGCCGCCGGGTCGCCTTCGAAGGCTGCCACGATATCTTCCTGCAGCACCGCGCGGATCTGCGGCAACTGATCCAGCAGCGCAATGACCGCCTGGTTGGCTTGCGCGTGACAATCGCCGCAATCGCGGCATTTTTCGTACTTGCACTGGTAGTCAAACGCGCGCTGCACCTGATCGCGCAATTGCTGTGCAGTCTCTGCCAGCAGGTGATGGAGCATTGCTTCCGCGGATTCCGTGGCGAGCGGGGCGAGCCCATGGCATCCGGGAAACATCACACCTACCAGGTTTTCCAATTGCTCGACCACGGCTTTCTGGCCGGGCAAATTCGAGGCTTTCTCCGTGTTGGCAACCGGGCAATTGCGGCAAGGCGATAATTCGCTCACCAGGCGTGGCAGATGCTTGTTGATCCATTTTTCCATGGGGCTTCCTTCAGTCATTGGCCATGTCATTGGGAGAACAAATCCGCCACACTTGACGTCTCATCATCGTCCTGCTGACGGCTGACCAATGACTTTTCCTTTGTCTCTTGCGATCCTCACGATTACCCGCTCCGCCGCAATATTCCGTGCGCCGAGGCGCAGGAGTGCGCGGCTCAGCGGTCCGCCGGGGAGGGCGCGGACTTCCTTCACGGCAATACCGTCCTTTTGGCAGAGCGCCAGAAAGTCGTTGAGCGTGAAAAGATGGATGTTGGGGGTTTCATACCATTCGAACGGCAGCGGACCGCCCTTGGGCATGCGGCCGGAGAACAGCAGTTGCGTGCGGATCGGGCCATAGCCGAAGTTTGGAAAGGTGATGATGGCTTCGCGCGCCACACGCAGAATCTGCTGCAGCACGGAGCGCGGCTGGCGGATGACCTGCAAGGTTTCGCTCAGCACGGCAATATCGAAGGCGTTGTCGGGCACAATGGCCAGTCCGTCGTCAATGTCCTCCAGCAGCACATCGTGGCCGTTGTCGGTGGCGCGAATGACGCAATGCAGGTCAATTTCCACGCCGACGCCTTGTGTCGCGCGGTGTTCCTCCAGACGCGAGAGCAGGGAACCATCGCCGCAACCCAGGTCGAGCACGCGGCTTTGTGGCGGGACCAGCGAGAGGATGGCGTCATATTCTGCGTCGGTGCGGCCCGGTCGTTCCTGGACGTCGCGCAACGGCTCCGGGCCGACCCAAGGCAGAAAGGCGTTGATCATGGGCCGGAGTTCGTTGATGTGCGTCAGAAAGGCGTCGTGTCCAGCCGGGGCTTGCAAGTGGCAAAACGTGACGCGCTTGCGGTCGTTGAGCAGCGCCTTGACCATGTCGGCGGATTGTTCCGGCATGAAGAGCCAGTCGCCGCTGAGCGCGACAATCAGCATGCGCGCCTGGATAGGCTGAAACGCGTTCTCCAAGGTGCCATGGCGCTCCTCGAGATCGTATTCGTCCATGGCATCGGTAATCAGCAGATAGGAATTGGCGTCGAAACGTTCGATGAACTTTTCGCCCTGATGCTGGAGGTAGCTCTCGACCTGAAAATAGGAACGGAACGTGCGGTGCGATTCGGCGTGAAAGGCATCGTCGGCTTGCAGCCATTCGGGGCGTTTTTCACGGCCGAATTTGTCTTCCATCATCTGCTGCGAGAGATACGTGATGTGCCCCAGTTTGCGTGCCTGCGCCAGGCCGCGTGCCGGTATGCGTCCCGTGCCGTAATAATCGCCGCCCTGCCAGTCCGGATCCTGCACAATGGCCTGACGGCTGATGATGTCGAAGGCCAGCGCCTGCGAATTGATGCTGGCGGCAGAGGCAATGACAATGGCGCGCCCGACGGCGTCTGGAAAGCGGATGGCCCATTCCAATGCCTGCATGCCGCCGAAGCTGCCGCCTGCCACGGCGGCGACGCGGTGGATGCCGAGTTGTTTCAGGAACATCCGCTGCACGGTGACAATGTCGCCGACCGTCAGCCGGGGGAACTGCGAACCATAGGGGATGCCGGTGGCGGGATTGATGGAACTGGGGCCGGTGGTGCCTTTGCAGCCGCCGAGAATGTTGGCGCAGATGACGTGGTAATAATTGGTGTCAATGCCGCGACCGGGTCCGATCATGCCCTCCCACCAGCCATCCGGCTCGGTTTCGCCCGGGCGGATGCCGGCCACGTGCGCGTCCAGGGTGAGCGCGTGGCAGATGTAGATGACATTGCTTTTATCTGGCGCAAGCATGCCGCAGCGCTCGTAGGTCACCTGAATTTCAGGCAACACGCCGCCTTTCTCCAGTTTGAACCCTTCGGGAGGAAGAGCCAACTGGAGCGTCTGCGGTGCGACGACGCCAACGGTTTCAGGTCTGTGTTCAGATTGCGGCATACGGGGGATTCTAGCCTTTTGCGGATGTATTCAGCAAGGAGGCTGTGGTGCAGGCCGCTGGCCTGCCCGCTGTTACGTTCCCGGCAGGCGAGGACGCCTGCACCACTAATGACGAATGACCGGCGACTTCTTCACCAGCCGCATGCCCAGAAATGCCAGCCACCAGCCGAGCAGGACTTGGGACGGGTAGTGCGATTGGGAGTCGACGCGCGACCAGGCGGTCAGGCCGGAGCAGACATAGAGCGTGGTTTGTGCGACTGGATTGGCGGTCATCCCTGCGGCAACCAGGAACGGGATGGCGCCGGCCATGGCATGACCGGAGATGCCGTATTGTTTTCCGCGCCACGGCCGCCACTGCGAACCGTTGCCGTTTTTCGGCCGGTCGCCTCCCAACGCCCAGGAAACGCCGTAGGTTACGGGCGCTGAAACGAGAAATGTGCGGGAGAATTGTACACCCCACGAACCTGCAACCGCCGCCGCCGGATTTACCGGGGCCAATACGCCGATGGCCATGGTCGCGATGGGCGCAATGATCGCCACATGCCGGTCGCCCAGCTGTTTGGCGAACCATTGCACCCTGGCCGCGGTTTTCGATTCTGAATGGAGGTTGTTGCGATACGCGTCCTCCAACCATTGATCGAGCGGGGTGTTGGCGATGAAGGCGCCAATCACAAAACCGATGGCCAGCCGCGCGAGATTACGCGGAGCATAAAAGCGGAGCACATCGCCCCAGAGGACGTGCCAGATGCGGAGGAACCAGGACTTGAGAACGTTGATTGGCA
>Ga0316232_1002075_pt1 | contig 21999 bp, 36 predicted proteins | sample TBHtaG_FD_206006 | JGI IMG/M metagenome (GOLD analysis project Ga0316232, IMG submission 206006) | Freshwater microbial communities from Trout Bog Lake, Wisconsin, USA - TBH18025_13 | ecosystem: Environmental > Aquatic > Freshwater > Lake > Hypolimnion/Profundal zone | place: USA: Wisconsin... | reverse complement strand
GATTTTTGGGGAGGCATCTTGGCTACCAATGCCACCGATGCGGGGCAGTTGATAACGCGTGAAGCGGTTGATCCGCCTACGATAGATGAGTGATTAGCCATGATCTTTTAACCTTTATCTTTAGCATTAATTTATTTAGAACGTCCAGTATACACACAAACAAATCCGTTACGCAACAGATTTTATGATATATTTACAAAATGACAAGAAAAACAAAAGCATTAAAAGAACATGAAATTGAAAATTACTTTATATGGCAGGTGGAAATAATGGGCGGCAGAACCTTTAAATTCAAGACTACTACGCAACGTGGGGTAGCAGATCGTATTGCTTGCTTACCCAATGGCGAAACGTGGTTTGTGGAATTGAAGCGTCCTAAAGGTGGGGTTGTATCCCCTATGCAAGAATTATTTGCAGAATCAATGGTTGCGTTAAAGCAACAATATGTGTTGCTGAACACCGCCGAAGCCATTAATGAATGGGCGGCAGGTATAAAGCTATGAAACTACGCGATTATCAAGAGCAATCAGTTGATTTCTTATATGAGCGCGATAGGGCAATGATTCTTGCATCGGTTGGCGCTGGTAAAACTGCCATCGCTTTAACCGCTATGCAAGCCCTATATAACGACCATCATGTCAATCGCTGGCTTGTTCTTGCGCCTAAACGGGTTTGCACCGATGTATGGGCGCAAGAGTTGGCTAAGTGGACTCCCAAGATGAAGATGGCAATAGCGGTAGGAACGCCTAAACAACGTCAAGAAGCCTTCAAATCCAAAGCGCAGATCGTTGTAACCAATTACGACAATATCCAAACCTTGCCCGATTTAGCAGGGTTTGATGGCATCGTATTTGATGAACTGACCAAGCTCAAAAATCCTTCTGGTACTAGGTATAAACACCTACTTAAAGTAATTGATCGTTTTAAGTTTCGCTGGGGATTAACCGGCTCTTTTACATCTAATGGTTTAGAAGATGTATTTGGTCAATGCAAAGTGATAGATCAAACCCTATTAGGTAGGAGCAAAGGAGCGTTCCTACAGCAGTACTTTGTGTGTGTCAATCGTGACTTCGGCGATTGGCAACCTCGGCTGGGCGCATTAGAAGCCGTGATGCAGAAGATTCGCCCAGCCACCTTCTTATTAGAGTCAGCCGAGTATAAAGACAAGCTCCCACCTTTGCATACAGTAGAGATACGTTGTAGTTTGTCAGACCGCGAGCCATACGAAAAAATGAAAAGGGACTTTGTTTACCAATTTCCAGAAGCGCAAATTATTGCGGCTAATTCGGCTGTAGTAACTCAGAAGCTACAACAGATGGCATCAGGCTTTTGTTATCACACAGAACGAACACCCTCTAGTACCGCAGGGCAGTTTGATTCAGTTAAAACACCGGTATGGTTCTCAGATCACCGATTTGAATCATTAGACGATCTTTTATCAGAGAATCAACACGCTAATACGTTACTTGTTTACAACTACAAAGAAGAACTAGAAGAACTTAAACGCCGCTACCCTCACGCCCAGACAATCAATGACTATAAGGCTATAGAGCGTTGGAATGAGGGCAAGATTGAGTTGTTATTGATTCACCCCAAGTCCGCTGGGCATGGCTTAAATCTTCAGCATGGTGGTAGCAAGATGGTGTTTGTATCTTTGCCTTGGAGCTTAGAATTGTTTGAGCAAACCATAGGCAGATTGCATAGGGGTGGGCAAAAGCACGATGTCTGGTGCTATGTTCTATTAACAAATAAAACGATTGACGAACGTATTTGGGCGGCTTTAGCTGATAAAAGGGCTATTTCAGACATTGCAATTGAAGAACTTAAATAAATCTGTTGCATTACCAATAAATCTGTTACAGTAAGCATACTTTGAAAGGAATTAAAAATGAATTGGATTAAACAAACACCTAAAGCAAGTGACTATAGTTGGCGAACTCTGACGACTATTTTGTCTAATCTTGGAGAAGAAGAAGTATTGGAATTGCTTAAATCAGAAAAGAAAAATGAAAAGCGCTGGTCTATTTTGCAACGTCTACATCAGCGATACAACACTTTGCGAGTAGCAAGAGAACGCGTAGAGTTATTTGCGGTCACTAAAAAATGAACGAAGTTGAAAAGATGCTGATTGATGGCACAACGGCATATATGACACCAGAAGTAATTGTCATATTTAAAGTAGAACCCAGTTATGACGCGATAGCTAAAGCGCGTGAAATATTGGATAGTGTTACAGATACCTTAATTTTGAGGCAACTGGAAAAGTAGTAAATGATTAACTAGAGGAAAAATCATGGCACATGAATTAACGCAACGTAGTAACGGATTTGTTGAAATGGCTTTTGTAGGTGAAACCCCTTGGCATAAGCTAGGGCAAGAGCTTGAAGAAGGCGCAAGCATTGAACAATGGCAAGTAGCCGCTGGCATGGATTGGAGCATTGAGCGTTCACCTGTTCGCTTTAATGCACAAGGCAACGACCAAATTTATTCAGGGCAAAGTGTTTTGTATCGTTCTGACGACAATACCCCATTGTCTGTTGTATCAAATCGTTATAAACCAGTTCAACCTAGAGAAGTTCTTGGGTTCTTCCGTGATTTAGTGGCAGAGAACGGCTTTAAGATTCACACGGCTGGCACTCTTATGGGTGGCAAACGGATGTGGGCATTAGCTGAAACAGGTAAGTTTGGCGAAGTTTGTAAAGGCGATGGCATTGGTGGTTTTTTATTGCTATCTACTTCTTGCGACAAGACACTAGCTACTACTGCTAGGTTCACAACAGTTCGCGTAGTGTGTAATAACACCCTTACAGCGGCGGTTAACCGCGATGTGAACCAAGTGTCATTTAGCCATATTCAGCAATTTGACCATGTAGCGGTTAAAGCCCAACTTGGTAATGCGGTGGAGAGCTTTGGCTCATTTATGGAAATGGCAAAACATCTGCAAAAAGCAAAGTTAAGCGCTGAAGAAGCAAAAGATTTTGTAAGTTTTTTAGTGGCTACTTCAGTTCAATTAGCTGATGAAGAATATGACGTAACCACCAATCGAGCATATAAAAAGATTTTGGCGCTTTTTAATGAAGAAGCTAAAGGCATTGAGTTAGTAGGTCATACCAAATGGGGTATGGTTAATGCGGTTACAGAATATTACGACCATTTTAACCCTACAAGATCAGACGATGCGCGACTTAATAGCGCATGGTTTGGGGCTGGCGAACGCGCTAAAAACCAAGCTTTAGACCTTTTATTAGTTTAATTAGGAGATAACATGAACGAACATATTTGGACAGCAAGCGGGACTGACATCGAAGAACGCTGGATCAAACAGTACGGATGGGTTCGCCCTTCCGAACAGCCTGAGTATCAGGCAAAGTACAAGTATTACCAAGAGCTTCCTTTGCGGAAGTTAGACGATGTAGCAAAAGCCCAGTACGAAAGTGTTTTAAAAAGGGCAAAAGTAGTACGCATTAAATGAACGATATAGCCATGCTATTTGCTTTTTTGGTAATAGCTGGCTTTATCTTAATTATTATTTTATACGCTAGAGGATATAAAAAATGAACGACCTTTCACACGATATTAAACACGCAAGACAGTTACTTAGTCACATAGAAATACTGGATAATAACGCTCATATCAATGGCTATAAACCAATCTATGATGCAGTTCAAGAATTACAGATTTGTATTCAACTATTACTTATAAAGACAGCAGACTACGCATGACAACTTTTACCACCAGCGACAGAGAAGAAGCTGAAAAAGAACTGTATAAAACCCCTATTGTCCCTTGTGGAATAGGGGAGCTTCCTCAAATGGCGGTAAAAATACTTGAAGCGGATGAACCAATCCCTTTTTTTGGATGGCTTAAAGATAATGAACAATGAACCAGTAGCGTGGATAGATAAAAACACAGGCAAGCCAAGAATGGAAGGTTTTATTCATACTGACTACGATATTCCACTCTACACCCATCCAGCAAAAGAACTACACCTATCACTTCAAAAAAGTAAAGAAACAGGTGAACTATTAGCTGTTACTTATACAGATGATGAGCATAGGATTGTGGAAGTGTTATGGAAAAAACCACCAGCAAAGACACTAACAATTGAAGAAATATTAGAAGTTGCTAAACAAAAAGGATGGCGAGGTGATTTGAAGTTTTTAGTTGATTTTGCAGATGAAATACTAAGAAAGGCACAATAATGAAATCAGTTGAATTAGGAATAGCAATAGGGTTTATTCAAGGTGCTTTGCTTGTTTTTGTAATTGTACTAATAGCTAAATGGTTTGGCTACTAAGAAAGGCAAGTGAGAAATGAACGCAAATGATAAAAGCTGGAGTAATGAAACTATAGCGTTATTTGAGAAGCTAGAAACACAGATACGCCAGCAACAAGCTGAAATAGAAGCGTTGAAAGTTAAAGCGCATGAATGGTATTTAATTGCTATGGGAAAGGCACAGGAGAAATGAACTTTTTATCTAAATTATTTTATAAATCAACACAGCCAATCACTAAAAAAGTTGTTACTTGCTCAAAACACGGCATTGTTAATAATTTTCCAATATTTGCTTCCTACTACAATTACGATGTTTGCTGGGATTGCATAGGTGAGTTTGGTTCACAATATTGCACAGTCGAAACTATTACGATTAAGGCACAAGAGAAATGAACTTTATAAACTGGGTATTTGATGGCAGTTTTAAATGGTGGTTACTTGGTGCTGTAGTTGTTTACATCATTGTTAGATTTATTTAAAGAAAAATTCTAAATTCAAGAATATTGAATACTTATACTTAGTATATTGTTGTATATCTATCGCCATTGATGCTTTTTAATAACTTGTTCCGATTCATAATCGGTATGGCAAAAGGCGTTACAAAATAGCCCTTTAACAATATTGTCATTGCAATATAAACAACGCCCAGTAAAAGAATGATTTTTGGGTTTAGAACGAGCAATTTGAATAGCTAAATCCCGATCCCGTTCTTCATTGTCTGAAGCCATATCGTAAATATCGGTCATACCAGCCCATCAAATAATTTTTCTTCAGCTTGTCTACGCCTAAGTAGTCCAGCCATGTGACGACCAGCCGCCATATCCCATTTTTCAAATTCTAATGCCGCACCTTTCATATCGCCAGCATTAATTTTTTTTAATAGGGTAGAACCAGCAAAGTTTCCTGCTCCAACATTAAAAACAAAGTCTACAAGGGCATCAAATTCATCTTGAGTTATGTCTGTATGTATTTTATTAGCTACTGTCATTTCTGATTTTTGAACATCTTGCATTAATAATTCTTCAGCTTGTTCTTGAGTTATGGTCATATTGGGATGAACATCAGAACCAGTATGCCCATAACCAACAGTCCAAGGGCTACCACCAGTTCCCGGATCAGGATAAGAAGTAAGTCTGCATCCTTCAAAACTTTCTGTAAGATGAAGCCCATTTTTAGAATAAATCATTTAGCTACCGCATCATATTGAGCATAACAGGCTTCTAAACCAACTCTTATTTGGTCTGCTCTGGAAGCTTCCCTAATAAGAAATTCTGCATCCTCGGCAGAAAGGGCTGTCCCAGTTCCATTTTGTCCATTACTGGAGCTTTGGCTACGATTGGGTCTGTTCCGCAAGCTGATAAGAGCATCAGCAAGCTGGGAATTAATATTAGCAATTTGAGCATCTTTAGCCTTCCTTATTTTGTCAGTATCTTCTTGGCTTTGAACTTCTTTATCATGGACAGCTTTAGCTTGAGCTACTTTATAAGCATCCAATTTATAAGATTCATATTTTCCATAACCAATGCCGCCCATTGCTAAAACAGCAAGACCAATCATTATGTAACTATTTATGGATAATGGAAACATTATTGAATAGGCTTTGATGTCACAAAGCGAAGTACAGCAACGATAATGCCAATAGCAATAATGATAAAGCCATAATATTTTGGATCAATAATGTTTTGGACATAGGATAAGTTATCAAATAAAGCACCAAATACTACTAATGCTAAAGAAAACCACATGGTTTTCGATTTGTGGGCTTTCATTTCTTTTTAGGGGCAGGTTTTTTAACAGTTTTTTTAACAGTTTTAGCCGCTACTTTTTTGGCTACTGGTTTCTTTTTAACAGGAAAAACTGGAATAATAGCTGGTTCAGGTTTTTTACGAAGTAAAGCACAAATAGTTTTAAACATTTTTATCTGCCTTTCTATCCAACTTATCATCTATTTTGTCTAATTTTGCAAAAATAGCGGCGGCAATTTTGTCAAAATCTGATTTAGACATATAGTTTCCAGCTATAAGAATCTCAATAGTGTTTACTTTTTCTACCAAAACCTTATCTGCCGCTTGTAAATCTTTAACTGCATCCCAAATAACTTTTAGAACCCATCCGCCCAAAGCACCACATAAAGCTAACGCATAATTAAAAAGTGTTTGGTCAAACATAAAAAGCCTTTTTATAAATAATTTTTAACAATCTCTGGCTTTACAAAACTACTAGGATTATGTTCTGTTGCTTCCCACCAAAGAAACTGATTTTTTGATAGATTATCACGATTTTCAAGTAAATTGGTGTTTTCTGGGTGTCCAAATATCAATGGGTCTGATACTGACCAAAGAACAATGCCCGATTTTTTTTCATCCCAAGCTAAATGCTGAAAAAAGCTGTCTACGCCAATCCAAATTCGACATTCTTGGATTAACTTTCTAAGTTCTGGGATTGGCAAATTTTTACGAAAATCATAAACTAACTGTTCTTCTCCTTCTACGCCTATTTGAATAATAGGTTCATTAATCATGGAGATTAATTGTTTCCAATAAGGGTAGTTTTTAGGGTTAGTTTTGCCATTTCTTAATGGTTTGGCAAAAGGGTGAATGATTATCATAAATAAAGCTTTCTGTAGGCATTTTCTAAGCTATCAGCCCACTTCCATTGATCCATCTTGCCATAGATATTCCATTGATCTATGTTACCAAAAAGGTGCTGTGCTTCAGCTATAGAACGACAAGGGATTATTTCAGGATAGCAACCAAAGACAACTGGATTTTTGATAGAACCCAATATGGAATTAAATACAATATGATCCCCAAGTCCAGAATTGAGAACAACAACAGTATTGTCATTAAAACTGAGTGTGTTTCTAAATATTTGTTCGTCATGGTCGTACATCTCCTTCTTTGTTTCAGCACGAATACCCCCTTGAGGGTTTTTCATGTGCCAAGAAACAGCATTAGGTACAACCAATACTTTATATCCTTTTTTGTATAAACCATAGGTAAATAGCGTTTCTTCACGATGAGCTACTCTGGAAAGACCTAAATTAAAGTCATAGACCCCTGCCCGATATAAAAAAGAACAATGTAAATGCTCTACTTCCCTAATGCCATCAATAAAATTCCATTGAATATTAGGCTCAGAATCAATGTTTTTAATTAACCCCGTAGATTTAGAAGTATCTTGTAATGGTGGAGTAAGAATTGCACCACCTACAGCCCCAACATTGGGAAACTGTGTAGCATGGCTATACAGGCTTTGCAAGACTGTGGCTTCAGGAACGCAATCATCATCTACACGCCAAACCCAATCAAAATCCATACGATTAGCCATTTGATGAATGTGATGTTGTCCTTTTTTTTCAGCAAATAACCACTCCCATTCAATACCTTTAATAGCCATTATTTGAAAGAAATGCTGATAAATCATTTCTTTTCGCATATCTTGGGGTTCATCATTGTCGTCAAAAATAACAATTTTGTTAGGTAGCCAAGTTTGATTAATAACAGCTTCTAAAACTAAAGGAAGCGTTGTGTGATAACGCCCCCTAGTTGCTATTGAACATAATATTTTAGGCATTATCCCACCTACAAATCATTAAATTACTTGGGTTTTCAGATGTAATTTCTTGCATTACATCTGATATTTCACCATTATGATTAATGTAATTAAAATGAAAACCAGAAAAATTACTTTCATTTAAACCATGCAATTTATGGTGTTCACCCCAAAAGCCTTTAGGCTCATTATGGGGAACTGTAATTAAAAGTCGTTTGCAATGTCGTTTAAGCATTTCAACAATCTCTAAACCATTGTCTAAATGCTCAATTACTTCAAAAGCAATAATAATGTCGTAGTGGTCAATTCCAATTTTATTAATATCAACATTAACAAATTCGCAATTAGCTCGCCATTCTTGTTCTTTAGCAATTTGAATAATAATTGGATCGTAATCTATACCCATATAAGTATAGTTATCAGGTAAAAATTGACATCCATACCCAGTAGAACAACCAATCTCTAATATAGATGTACCTCTTAAATTTTGCCTAGCCCATTGATACCTTTGAGTTTCTCTAGGAAATACTGGATCACCTTTAAGAAATACGGCTCTTTCATAGTTATTTTGAAGCAAATATCTATAGTGATCCATGTTGTATTTCTTGGCTAATTTCAATTCATTTTTATAAAACTTTTGCTCCCAATCTGATACCAATTCAGGATCATGAACTGTTCCCTCTGCTACATGATAAATAGGGAAATCACCTTTAGAGCCAACATCTACAAGGCTAAAACCATTCTGATCTGCCCTAAAGCAAAAATCTATATCTTCACATCCACCAGTTTCAAAATTTTCATCCAATAAACCAATAGTTTGAAATACTTTTTTATCAATCATTGTGCAAAAGAAAACACCAAACTTTTGTTGTGTAATTTTAGAATGTAGGGTTAATACTGAAGATATGTCAGCATGAAAATCATCTAACCTATTTAACCATTGATTTTTTGGTTGTTCTAACAACAAAGTATCATTGTTAAGCAATACTATTTTATCTGTTTTAGCGGCTTTAATACCGACATTAGTGGCTTTGGCAAAGCCTAGAGGTTCATCATTCCACCACCATTGCATATTAGGAATAGCAGTTTTTAAATATTGTAAATACGCTTTAGTGTTATCAGTACAGCCATTAGCAGAAATGACCAACTCTATGTCAGTCATTTCTGTGTATTTGATTATGGAATCAATACAAGGTTTTAGATATTTCTCACAATTATTGTAAGTCGGTATCACTACCGAATATTTTGGGGATTGCATCACTAATCCTTTAGTTAATTAAGTTTTTTCTTTATTTCATCCACTTGGTCAGCCAATTCTTTAATAGCTTCAATAATCAAAGCAGAAAGTCTTTCATATCTAACTGTCCAATATTGCTCATCAATTGGTGCTGGTACAACAATTTCAGATAATACCGCTTGAACTTGTTGAGCAGATACGCCAACTTCACGCTTAACATCATAACCCAAAGCTTGAGCAACTTCATTGGCTTCATAATAAAAACCATTTAAAGTACGCAATTTTTCAAGAGCATTTTCAATATTACCAAGTTTTGTTTTTAAACGATCATCAGAATAATAAGCGGTCACATTGTTTGTGGCACGAATTTCACCTGTTGTTCCAGAAGCCGCAGTACCAACTCCTAAACTGTTAGCTTGAGCATTAGAACCAGTAGTAATTGCTCCGCTGTATCCTGAGTAACCAGATGTGCCTGTTGCTCCTGTACCACCTGTTGCTCCAGTTGCTCCTGTAGCACCTGTAGCACCTGAGTAACCGCTATAACCTGAAGTCCCTTGCCCACCATTTGTCCCGTTAGTACCTGAATATCCTGAATAACCTGAAGTACCTGTTGCCCCATTACTGCCATTAGTTCCGCTATATCCAGAAAAACCGCTAGTTCCTGTTGAACCATTTGTTCCGCTATAGCCACTATATCCAGAAGTGCCAGTAGCTCCGTTATTTCCTGAATAACCGCTAAATCCTGATGTTCCTGTTGCGCCATTAATACCGCTATAGCCGCTAAATCCTGAAATACCACTTCCAGAGTAACCTGAAAAACCTGATATTCCAGATCCAGAGTATCCACTAAATCCACTTATTCCAGAACCGCTGTATCCAGAAAAACCAGAAACGCCTGAACCGCTATAGCCACTAATTCCTGAAAATCCAGAGTAACCTGAAATACCAAAGCCAGAATATCCACTTATTCCAGAAAAACCGCTAAATCCAGAAATACCGCTATCGCCTGAAAATCCGCGGTACCCGCTAATTCCAGAATACCCCGAAAATCCGCTAGTCCCTGAAAATCCGCTTATTCCTGATCCTGAGTACCCACTAATTCCAGAACCAGAATATCCCGAAATTCCACTATAGCCAGAAATACCAGAATCTCCAGAATAGCCTGATACACCTGAAAATCCTGAAATACCAGAGTAACCTGAAATGCCAGAATATCCGCTATAACCACTTACACCACTTCCAGAATAACCAGATATTCCTGAATCACCTGAGTAGCCAGATATTCCTGAATCGCCTGAATATCCAGAAATACCAGAACCAGAGTACCCAGAAATACCAGAACCTGAGTAACCTGAAAAACCGCTTATTCCTGATCCTGAATAACCAGAAAATCCGCTGTAACCGCTTGTTCCAACAAACTGTCCAATATTATTCCATGTTGTACCTGACCAAACCCATAAATCGCCTGTGTCTGCGGTTACATAAGCATCATCAAATTGATTGCCTGTTGGTGGTAAAAAAGTTTCGTTAGGTACAGTCCCTTTAATAACAATGGATGCACCCGGTAATCCGCTATAACCAGAAATACCAGAACCGCTGTAGCCTGATATGCCTGATCCAGAATACCCAGATATACCGCTGTCGCCACTAAAACCAGATATTCCTGAATCACCTGAGTAGCCAGAGATGCCACTAAATCCTGAGATACCAGAATAGCCAGAAATTCCGCTAAAGCCCGAATAGCCACTAATGCCGCTATAGCCTGACTCTCCAGAAAAGCCAGAGTAACCAGAGATACCTGAGAAACCTGACTCACCAGAAAAGCCTGAATAGCCTGATATACCTGAAAATCCAGAGTAACCAGATTCTCCAGAGAATCCGCTATAGCCAGAAATACCGCTAAATCCTGATTCGCCGCTAAAACCACTAATACCAGAATCTCCAGAATAACCGCTAACCCCGCTGTAGCCAGAAATACCAGAATCTCCGCTGTAACCTGATATTCCTGAATCACCAGAAAATCCAGATATACCGCTGTCGCCACTAAAACCAGATATACCGCTGTCGCCTGAATATCCTGAGATACCACTATCTCCGCTAAAACCTGAAATTCCTGAATATCCTGAAATTCCTGAATTACCAGACCAACCAGAAATACCAGAATCGCCACTATACCCCGATATTCCTGAATCGCCACTAAATCCTGAGATTCCGCTATCGCCAGAATACCCTGATATACCGCTGTCACCTGAATAGCCAGATATACCGCTATCTCCAGAATAACCACTAATACCGCTATCTCCAGAATAACCAGAAATTCCTGATCCAGAATAACCACTAATACCAGAATCGCCAGAATAACCACTTAGCCCTGAATCACCGCTATAACCCGAAATTCCGCTATCACCTGAATAGCCAGAAATTCCTGAATCTCCAGAATAACCTGAATAGCCACTTATTCCGCTATCACCACTAAATCCTGAAATTCCAGAATCTCCGCTAAAACCAGAGATACCGCTATCTCCTGAGAACCCACTTATTCCAGAATCACCTGAGTAACCAGAAATACCGCTATCACCGCTATAGCCTGAAATACCAGAATCACCTGAAAAGCCTGAAATACCAGAATCACCTGAAAAGCCTGAAATACCAGAATCACCTGAAAAACCTGATATGCCACTATAACCAGAGTAACCAGAAATTCCAGAATCACCTGAGTAACCACTTATGCCTGAATTGCCGCTAAATCCTGATATACCTGAATCACCAGAATACCCAGAATACCCAGAAACACCAGAACCAGAGTAACCGCTATAGCCACTATCACCAACAAACTGTCCAATATCAATCCATCCTGATACTGTATAAACCCATAGGTTTCCTGTGTCAGCAGTAACATACGCATCATTTATATTTGCTGTTGGTGGTAAATCTGCGGCTGTTGGAACAGTTCCAATAACATTAATTGCCGCACCGGGTAAACCAGAATATCCAGAAAAACCTGAATATCCACTAATACCACTTCCTGAATAACCTGAAATTCCACTAAATCCTGAATAACCTGAAATTCCACTAAATCCTGAATAGCCAGAAATTCCACTAAATCCTGATTTACCTGAATATCCTGATATGCCGCTAAATCCGCTAAAACCTGAAATTCCGCTAAATCCAGATTTTCCAGAAAATCCGCTTATTCCAGAATATCCCGAAAATCCGCTATAACCAGAAAATCCGCTTATTCCAGAAGCCCCTGAAAATCCAGATACACCTGATCCAGAATACCCAGAAATTCCAGAAAAGCCAGAGAAACCTGAATAACCAGAAATACCTGAATACCCGCTAATTCCAGAGTAACCACTCCATCCTGAAACTTGGCTAAAAGATTGCAATGTTCCAGCAGTAACTAAATTTGTAACAAAGTCACTAAATTTCCATGCTTGAGCAACAGTTCCTTCTTGACCCCTTTGAACTGTTAAAACATCACCTGTTCTAGCTGTGCAATTGCAAATTTCAGTTTGTAAATTATTGGTTGAATTAATTAAAGTAACTTTAAATATTTCATCGCCTACTGGTTGAGGAAAATATTGACCAGTACCACTTGCAACAATTAAAGTTGTATCTACACTTGTTATTGGTGCGGCAAGAGTTGTTTGTGCTTGATTTGCAAATAATAGCATTGTCATAATATTTCCTTATTCAACGCTATTAAAGAATTGCGTAAGTATCAGCGGCTACACCAGTAAATTTAAGCATTGTTACAGGAAAGGTTAAGACATAATAAATTTGACCTGTAGCTGTTCCAGTAGGAGTAACTGCTGTAAGAAAAGTAGCTCCACTATCTAAAGATAGTTGAATTGCTCTACCTACAGCGGCAGAATTCAAAACAATAGTTGCTGGGTAAACTAAATTAGGAACTAATACCTCTAAAGTAGTTCCAGTAAGAGTGCCTGTAATGGGGCTACCATAGTTGTAAGTCATAATATTTCCTTAATAAAGTTCAGTCCATCTTTGAATACCGCTATCGCCATTTATTTGATAAGTAGCTCCCGGCGGGACAATCATAAAACATCCGCCATGTGCGCCATTTCCATTAAATTGCCAATTAAATTCTGAAATAAGAATTCCGTTAACATATCCATGCAAAGTAGAGTACCCACCAGCACCACCAGTAGCAGAAACAGCAATTGGATAGGAATAACTGTTTGTGTATTGAACTCCATTTCCTCTTGAGCCTGTTACATCATTCCAAGTAGTCCCACCAAAACCTAAACCTTTTACAATTTGCAATTGGTTTTGTACAAAAGCCGTAGTAGCTATTTGAGTAGTGTTAGTTCCGCTTGAGGCTGTTGGTGCTGTTGGAATTCCCGTTAAAGCAGGGCTAAAAATAGGTGCGTAATTGGCTAATTGCCCTTGAACCCAAGTTGTACTAGCAATAATGGTGCTGTTGTCATTAAATGGTGCTGTAGGTACTCTAGGAGTTCCAGTAAATGTTTGGCTATTAATTAAAGCATACGCATTTAAATTAACATTTGCATTGGTAATTACCCATGCGTTGTAAGTAGAACTATAAGACAAAGTAATTGGGTATCCAGCAGAAGGAATTTCATTTCCTACAAGTGCTGAATTATTACCAGAAACAATAGGCAAAGCTCCCGTTGCTGTAGAACCTAAAGTTATATTTAAAGTAGTTGCTCCAGTATTTGCATATCCAGATTTAATAACAATAGACATTCCATCTGTTAAAGCAGTAAGAGTTGATGGAATGGTTGCCGTTAAAGCATTTGCTGTTCCACTAGCCACAGCAAACAAATAATATTGATTTTGAAGCTGAACAGATTGAACTAAACCATCCATTACACCAGCAGTATCAAAATTACCGACAACATCATTTAATAAAAATGGAGTACCAGAAGTTCCTTCTTGCGCTCTTACTACTGTTAAAGTATCAGTTGATCTTGCGGTACAAAGGCAAATTTCATAAACAGTAACAGAAGAAGCACTAACTAAAGTTACTTTAAATGCTTGACCAGAACTAGGGTTTGGAAAAAGCGAACCAGTACCCGGCGCTACTGTAATGGTAGTCTGAGTAGCATTAATTGGTGATGCCAGCGTTGTTTTTGCATTATTGGCATAAAGCTGAACAGTCATAACTTTTCCTTGATCTGATCTGCTTGCATCACCAAGCGATTTTACATATTGTATCTAAAAACTACTTAGTTTAATAGTTACTTTTTGTTAAATATTGCTGTCGATGTTTCTTTGTCAAAACTTAAAACACCATTACAACAAAGATTCCAATCAACACCGCTTTCGTCAATTTCGCTAAAAGAAGGCACATTAAGTTGAAAATGTTTAACTAAGTATTCTTTGTCACCTTCAAACACACGCCAAACATGGTCAACAGTTCCACGACCTTCTTGACCACGAGTTTTATTAAAACGGATTTTGTATTTCATATCACTTCTACTTTCGATGGGCAAAAATATGTATCTGCTAATTTGACATTTATATTAAAATGAATAAATTTCATTGGACTATCAGACATATTTTTAGTAAATGAATGTGGCAACCAAGCATTTGTAAACATTAAAGTACCTGGCTTTGCTTCGTAATTAATAATATTACTTGCTGGTGTTGATTGAGTAGCGTTTATTTCTGGTAAATTAATTTGAACTTTACTATGCTTTGGATCATAAAAAATAACTTTAGAACCGTCTTCTGGAACATCTAAAAAGTAAAAACCAACAATTTGATTCCCATTTCCGTGTATGTGCTGTTCCATTAAAGAACCCTTATGATGTTCTTGACACCACATTGATTCAAAATAAGTAGTCATATTGGTAACTTCATAACCCTGTTCTTGCAAAATATTCCAAGCTGTTTGGGCTACATAGTTTGCAAAGGGTAACATTCTTGGGTCTACATTAAGTGATTCTGTCATGTAGCATGGGAAAGCTTCATTTAATGTTGTTTCTTTATGTCGTTTATCTAAAAATTCTACCGCTACCGTTCGTGCAACATCCAAAAATTCAGGTTTATCAATGCTATAAACATTGGTGGGAAATACTGATTCTATTGTTAGTTGGTTTGTCATTTTTATGATTTAGGTGGTGTTGGTAAAGGTTTCCATTCAGTCCAAAATATTACTGAACTTAAATTGCTAAATATTAAATAATTTTGTTGAATTGTTTCAAATTCGGTTTGCGCTGGAATTAAACCAGTTTCTTCAACCCAATCCCCATTGGGTGTATTAAGCAATCTATAAACTACATCAGTATTTGCTGGTTCTGTGTTTAAGTTTACTGTTATCCATTCAATATGACCATCAGAAGTAATAACATTTTTATTAACACAAAAAATACCCTCTTGTGCAGTAAGCCACGCTTGTTGGTTAGTTGCCAGTATTGCATTTGCATTTGATTCTGTACCAATAGTAAACGTACCTACATAGCCCGCAGTTTGACCTGCGTCAATAGTTGCTTGACTATCGCAAACATAATCAATAATATTTTGTGTTGGATTGTTTATAACATATATTTGCATTATGAAACTGCTCCATAAACTCTAGTGCATCCTGCTGAAAAGGTAACTGTTTTGCCATTTTTGTTAATAGCTTTACCACCACTATAACCAGCACCGCAAAGAGAGCTACCACCTGTTGCACCCCAGCCAGCACCACCTCCAGCGCCGTAGTGAGCACAACTACCAGATCCATTAGTGCCACTAGAGCTGCCAGAACCACCATTACCGCCCTTACTACAACTAAAAAAACCAGAGCCCCCGCCACCAGAACCGCCACCATTACCACCAGCAATAAAACGAACACATCCACTACAACCGCCAGCTCCTCCTGATCCTGGGAAAATTCTGCCACCACCACCTCCTCCACCAAATGTCGAACAACTAACACAAGAAGTGCCACCATTACCACCACTTCCACCAATTGCTCCACCAGCTCCACCAGTAACAAAACCACAATAATTACTACCAGCTCCTCCGCCAGCACCACCACCACCACCAGCATTGAAGATATAGTGAGCATTTCTACCTGCACCTCCTCCACCACCAATATAGCCAACATTATTAATAGTTAAACCAATTCCAGTTCCAATGTTCAATGCTGGACCACCAGCACTAGTTTTTCCACCTTGACCCATAATGTAGCCATTATTTACAAGGGTTAAAGTATCGCCAGTAGTTCCACCAGTAAGATTTAAACCATAGTTTCCAGTTGTTGTTGCATATAAATAAATGCCGCTATTTACTGTAACTGTAATAATAGATTTTCCTGCACTATATCCGCTAATAGAAGATATATTTAAAGAAGCGTTAGTTGTTGAAGAAGTAAATGTATAGCTAATAGTTACAGTATTTGATTTGCCATAAAAATTCGTGGGCATCGTAATTGCACCACTTGGTACACCAGCCAAAGTCCTTACCGCTGAATCATTCAAACTAATTACTGTCGTAGTGCCTAATGCAAGCTCTACAGCAATAGACTGCCCAGCAGTAGCGCCAGCTAAGCTAATTGGTCCTGATGAATTTAATGTCATATTACTGTCGCCTGTTTGTTATAAAACCAAGGGTCAATTTTAATAGTATTAGGTAAAGCCCCTTTAAAACTAGCAGCTTGTTCTAATTTATTTTTTTCTTCTGGGTCATTATTTCTACTATCAATAATATCGACTAATAAGTAACCTAAAAACATTTCAAAATCTTTAGTACCTTTTAAAACAATACCTTTTAAATGTTGAGGAATTTGAAAAAGTTGATACTCAAAAGTAAAAGTATTTTGATTTTCGTCTTGAGCTAAAAGTGACCCGCCAAATTCTAAAATAGTATCTGCATATTCGCCAGTTAAGATTTGAACCCTAGTTTTAAATAAGTTTAAATCAGAGTATTCGTAATTAAAGTCAATATTATTTTCCATTATGGTGTTCCATATGCTGTTACGTTAGCAAGAGCAATTAAGTTTCCAGAAGAATCTAATGAAGCAATTGTTGTTGAATTATGATAAAAATATAGCTTACCACCAGATTCAGCAATAGAAAAGTTAGTTGTGGCAAAAGTATTGGTGCTACCCGCTGTAGTAGCATAAGTAGCTGTTGAAGCTAAAGTGGCGGTTGCCGCTAAAGTGGCGGTTGCCGCATTACCATTAGTATTTTGATTCCAAGTTGGTACTGTTCCAGCTAAATTGGCATAGGTATACCCAGTACATCCAGCAAGACTTCCTGTGCAATTTGATAAGTTTCCTGAAGTTGGAGTTCCTAAAACTGGAGCAGTAAATACAGGAGCAGTAAGGGTTAACCCTGCTATTGTTGTATATGTATTACCTAAAATCATAGGCTGAGAGCCTAGAGTAATGGGCGTAGCAAAGTTAAGATCCAATTCCGATAAAGGAAGTGCTGATGAGGCGGAAGCAAAAGTATACGGAACTGACATAAATTATCCTTTAAACGAGAGTGTACCAAGTAATTGGCATACTTGAGCTATTTGTCCATCCAATAGTTGCGCTAGAATTGTTTTTCCAAGGTATTGCCCCTGATGAAATATCTACTATATAACTGTATTCAAACGGAACATTTAAAACGCCAGATTCCAAAGCTGATATAAAAATAGGGGTTACAGCATAATTTGGAACTGTTAATGTTATTACATTGTTAGAGCCATAGGTAACACTAATTTCATAAGTATTATCAATTGGAAAATCAACCCCATCTATACCCAAAAGAAAGCGTTTAATTCTGCGTTTTAACCATTGTGTGGTGTATTGGAAGCCATCACCTTTATAAAAATTCCAAGTCAAAATACGCTTAAAGATGTCATCATCAACAACATAAAGATTAGCTGTACCAGTTGTTATATTTCTTGAATAAGCGTTTATGTCATAAGGAATTGTGTCGTATACGCCTAAAGGCGAAAACTTGGCAGGAGAGCCAAGGCTTGGTCTAGTTACGCCATAAATGGCATAAGCTGTCCAATCCAATAAAGGAGCTATTTGCTTTGTATAAATAGGCAAATTTAAGCTATTAGTGGCATCTAGCCTAGTTTGTGATTCAGTATTGTAAGCAGTAAAAAAAGCCTGTAAATCTTCGTTATACGGATCTTTTGTATATTGCTGGTAAAGATAAGCTGGAAGTACTTGTGTAAGCATACTAGCCTTGTACTACCGATACCAATGAAGCATTAGTAGAAAAATAGCTTTCAGGATCACCATAAATAAGCAAAGTACCAGAAGTTGGAGCAGTATCTATTCCGTTAATTGCCACTACATAGTCAATTTTAGATACTTGACTTGCAGAAATAATGGGTTCTACTGCATTTTGAAAGGCATCTTGCAATTCATAAGTATTAATTGGTTGACCAACAGGAATACTATTAATGTAATCAACAATAGCTGGGGTTGTTAATTGAGCTACAGCAGTTGGAGATACTAAATTGGTAGAAATAGTATTCCAAGTAATTGTTATATTAACAGTTTGAGAAGGTGGATTTACAAAAATAATGCTATAAATATCTGGATAATCATCAATAGATACAGTTATATTGCGTAAATTAGGCGTTACAACACCGCCACTTGTATAAGCATGACCTACAGTTGTTACTCCTAAACTAAAGGATTTTTCATCAATAACAGTAATGGTGTAGTTATTATTAAACCAAACTGGATCTACACCAGCTATGGTAATTACTTGTCCAGTTGCATATCCATGATTTAAATCAGTAGTAACAACGCCCGGATTTGCTGTAGTAATAGCAGTAACAGCAAGAGTAGAGCCTACCAAATTAGAAATATCAGGAACGCTATTAAATATGGCGTTACCTACTTCATAAGGATCGCCACCACCTACAATGATTTCCCATTGATTTGTAGCTATCAGACGAATAGAAATTAACCTAGCTTGTACACCTATAACATTTTGCAGTTGAGCTTTAATAAAAGTAGGGACACCTTGAGCAGTAACCATTCCTGCTTGCATTACTTGAGCTTGATATGAAGCAATTGTTTGTGCTGTAAGACCGGGCAATCCATCATCAGGATTAGTAACAGTAAGGGTAAACCCTGCTGGTACAGAAGTAATAATTTGCGTAACAGTTCCAGATGGAACAGCCCAAGAACCTTGAACTGTTGCTAAACAATAAAGTGGAGAAGTTTGTCCAGAAGTAGCAATAATTCCGCCATCCTGAACTGTATATTGGTAAGTACCATCAGATACAGTAAATCCAACAGGAATAACAAAACCAGCAAGACCTGTAAAAATAACATAAACGGAAGTATTAGAACCTTGACCTTGTTCGACACCATAGACTTGCCCCAATTGATAAAGAATTGAAGGGTTAGCAGTTGCAGGACTAATAGAATTAACTAAGTCTACAAAAGCTTGATCTTGAACTACTACCGCACCAGCGGCTGTAGAAGCCATATCTTCTACAAGAGAACCCGGAAGATTAGCTGTTAAACCGGGTGCTAAAGCTGTAGCCGCCGCAATTTCAGCATTTAATAGATCTGTTGGTAAAGCTGGTATTGCTCCAGCAGTCGTTATTTGAGCCATTAAGTAGCCACCTGAGAAGAAATAATTGTTCCGTTTAGGAATACCGCATTAATATTATAAATTGGATTTGGAGCTATTTGCCTATTTGTAACAGTCAAACTAGCAAAATAAGGTGCATATTGAACCTGAGTAGTATTTATAGCAAGATCAGGCGGTATTTGAGTATGAACAGCGTTTTGTGCTGGAATACCATAATTAGCATAAAAAGGGCTTTCACCCAAATTTAATCTTAAAGTTTGAGCTAAAGTAGCCAACCATACATAACTGGTTTCTGAAACTTCTACCCATTGTTGAGTGCTTGGATCTACGCCATAAGTTCTCATACTGGATTCCCTGTATTGCTTATACCTGTTTGAACACCTGAATGTTTATGAGTGCTACCAACGCTTACGCCATTATTTTTCAAAGTTCCAGTAGTTTCAACATTGCCATTTACTGTAAATTTACCATTAACTGTAACACCAGAACTTTCCACAAGAAAGCTAGTGCTTCCAATGGTTACATTTACCCCAGTAGGAGTTAAAGTAATAACGCAATTGTTTCCTGTATCTCTGATTACTGCGCCATTTGGAGCATTAATATTAACCGCATTTGGATCAACCGCTTCCCAATCTGTTGCCCCTACTGGAACAAAAATTAATGCGCTAAGATTAAATGGCTTTACTAAAGGAGCTAATGCGCCTTTAGTACCAAGTCCTGTTATCCCGCCTATACGAACATCTGCTGAAACGCAAATTCCTAAATCGCCTACTTGTACAGGTAAGCGCACATAAATGCTTTGGGCGATAGGCATTTTAACTTGTGGGAATGTATATTCCCCATTATTGTCAATTTCAAAATTAACAGTTACGATTGCGCCATCTACAGCAACAACACGACATGGCAATTGAAGCCCATTCGACATTTGATTTAATTCTATTGCTTGCTGTACATAGTCACTTATTGACTGAGCAAGAGGGATTTTTTGACCTAAACTCATGCTGAATATAACCCCACTCCATTAGCAATAGCTTCAATAGTTGTTACCCAACCATTGCCATCTGGTGATCTACTGCTTCCTATATGGTGTAATTTTGAAACATAAAAAATGCCGTCAAAAGAAATATTGTTTCTGTATTGAGAAAAATTATTTACTGTATTATTTATTGGGATGTTTTTTTCAAAAGAAATGTAATCACCAACATTCAAATCGCCTCGCATAACTACTTTTGCAGAAATAGTGCCAATTTGAAGCCATGTTAAATTACCAATTACATCGGTAAATTTAATTGTTTTTGTGGCTGTTTTAGTTATTGCATTATCTGTTAAATAAAAACCAGTATCATTAACACATATTAACCCGCCAGTATAGGTAGGTTCTTTAATAATGTTTCTACTGACCGCATTTACTTTTCTGGATAAACTTAATAAATTAAAATTTTGTTCTGGGGCATCTTCGGATTGTTTTAATCCAGTTCTAAATGAACCTGTTACTTTTGTTGGTTTGTAAGCAGTTTCAAGAGCTAGTTTTACTGCATCGGTTAATTCAGTATTTTTCTTCCAAACAAAAGTAATATTATTTAAATCATTACTTCCAGCGAAAGCTGGAGCAACAATCATATCCAAAGATACATTAACACCTTGCCAGTTAGCAAAGGCTTGCATAATTCCGCCAATAAGAATTATTCCCTGTTGACTTGGATTAGCATAAGGTAAACCCTTAGACATTCCAACTTCAATTTTAATCTTGCACATTTCAATTGGTTTGCCACGCACTAATTTAGGATTGTAATTTCCTATTTCTCCCAAACCTTTTAAATCAATTCCATTTATTTTAATAAAGCCATTAGCTGAATATTGGCTATATGATTCTTGATAAATATCTAAATCTAATTGCAATGCAGAATAATTGTCTTTTCCATTGGTTTGAGAGCTAAAAGAAAATTCTTCAAACCGATTAAGATCTTCAATTGGTGGACTTATTGTAATTTTATAAAATCTCATGGAAATATTTCAAAATTATTTGACGATAGTCTATAGACCAAAGTAGAAGTTTGAAAATACCCAAAAACTAAATTTATATCAAAATCATCAGGCGATGCAATTATAGGGTTAGTAACAATAATTGTTCCATTGTTGTTATATACGCTTAAATAATACCTTGCACCATATACATTCCAAGTACATATAACAATATAATTTGCCCCATCTAAAGTAGCATTAAATTGAAAATTTGCTGTAAGAGCAGGATCAAATTTAACAAAAGTTGTCATAATTTAACCCCCCCAAGCTGAGGTTGTTGGCAATCCACTTTGAATTTTATTCATTAATGTACCCAAAACCGATTGTGCTTGTGAAGTAGTAATTAATGGCTGAGTAAAATCCCATTGATATACATA
>Ga0316232_1002063_pt1 | contig 22062 bp, 31 predicted proteins | sample TBHtaG_FD_206006 | JGI IMG/M metagenome (GOLD analysis project Ga0316232, IMG submission 206006) | Freshwater microbial communities from Trout Bog Lake, Wisconsin, USA - TBH18025_13 | ecosystem: Environmental > Aquatic > Freshwater > Lake > Hypolimnion/Profundal zone | place: USA: Wisconsin... | reverse complement strand
TAGTTGAACAATCAGTTTTTTTTAATAAACAAAATAATTGATATGCCAAAGAAGAAAAACAAGAAGTCTCAAATTGACATGGATAAAGAATATGCCGCTTTCTTAAAGAAGAGATTAGATTCTAAAAATTATAAAGCCGCAGTATCTAAAGAAGAATATGCAGAAACTAAAAGAAAATACGAAAACGTTAAGTTAAAAATTAAATTATTAAATTAAAATGACAGAACAAAAAAAAGAATTAAAAAAATTAGTAGATGATTTATTAAATTTAGATTATAAATCTAATACTTTTTTAAACAAAAAACATGAAATTAATGTAAAATCGTTCCTTTTATCTAAAAATTTTAGACAAATTATAAAAATAAGTAGTAAAGGTAAAAAACGGGATCTACAAACTTTGGAATGGAGATCTTATAATTCATTATCATATAATGAATCTTTTAAAAATGAAAAATGGTTTATTGAGCAACCATTTGGTAGCCGGCAATCACCTGATTTTATCATTTGTTTAAATGGTTTAATTGTATTTTTAGAATGTAAATCATCTGAAAAGGATAAAATCACTTGGAACTCTGGATTCCCAAGAGTTAATGTGTTATATATTTTTACAAGCCAAAAATATAATTATTCTACATTGTTTTTTGGACAATCAACAGAAATTTTAGAAAAAAATCCAAATTTTGAAAAAGAATATGATGATTTGGATAAAAAATATAAAGAAGAAATGTCAAACATATTTTCTAATATGTTTGACACTGAAAACTTTTCTTTTTACATGAGGAGAATGTTAAATGATGGAACTCACTATTGTGATGAAAATCAAAGAAATTATTTTTATAAAGAATTATCTAATATACTTTCTTAAAAAGGTAAAGATAATAATTCTCCTTTTGTTAGGTTAGATGAGTTGAAAAAACTTAACATCTTTTCTTTATAATCTTTATCTTCTAATTTTTGATAAAATTGATTTAATAATAAAGGATCTTTGTTTGTAAGAACAAGAACATGATTTTCAAAAATCATGTTCTTGTTCTCTTTAACATAAAAGTATTTAATATTTTTACTTATAGTTCTAGGAAATATAATACAAGTATCATATTTGATTTTATCATATTTAATATATTGTTTTCTTCCTCTGTTTTTTTCAAATTGTATATTACCACTTTCTATATTAGAAGAATATACTAAAATATTATCTTTATTATCATCTGATAATAAATCTTTATGTTGATTCCAAACAATTTCTCCTATACTAACATCAAAATTATAATCTTTTAGAGTTTTTTTCATAATTGAAAAATTTTCATAATTTTCCATTAAAAAATAATTATCATTATCTAAATAAAAATACTTATTATTCTTAATAGAACTTTTTCTAATAATAATTAAACATACTTTTATAGAAACACCTTCAAATTTAACATCTTCTACTATATTTTCCACTATGAAATTTTCATAAATCATCTTTCTTATATTTTTATAAGTAGGACTGGTTAATACCGCAGATGGTAGTAAATAAGCTATAATTCCATCATTATTAATTATTTCAAAAGATTTTTTAAAAAAAAGATGAACTAAATTTATTCTACCATTAGAGATCCCTTTATTTTCTTTTTTTATTTTTTCTTGTGTAGGTTTATCATAAAATGAATAACATAACTCAACATAAGGAGGATTTCCAATGATAAAATCATAACCACTTCCTTTAAAATTTAAAAAATCATCATTAAAAAGATTTATATGACTACTTATATAGTTAGTGAAATGTTCAGAATCTATTTCAACTGCGTCTATATTTAGATTGTATTCTTTTAATATATCAATAAAATTACCGCTTCCAAAAGAAGGTTCTAAAATTTTACCAGATAATTCTTTATATGAATTTATATTTTCAACTATTACCTTACATAATTCTTTTTTAGTAAAGAATTGACCGTATTTATTTATTTTTCCTTTCATATAAATTATACATATTTTTATAAAAAAGTTTAATTAACGTCCTTTCATCATTTTCATAAATGTTTTCTGTACATCTTCATGTGATAATAATTCGTTAACTGGATCATGTAAAACTACATAAGGTTTACCTTCTGCCGCTTCAAGTAATGAATTTAAATCAGAAATTAATTCCTTAACTTCTTCTAGGTTTAATTCCAAAGAAGCACTACCTTCTACATTTTTTATATTTCTTTCTTGATCTATTGTTAATAAAACTTGCATACCCGCAAATCTTGACATTCCTACTAAAACCTCAACTGTTCCACCTGATACTGTTTGAATTGTACATTTTGTCATATATTTAATTTATTTTTATTAGAACTCTATTCTAGTTATATCCTTTATATCAATATCATAATTAGTTCCGTCTATAATAACCGATACAGTATTATCATCTACTGATACAGGTGATAATTTATCTTCTTTATCATGGTCAGGATAATCATGTATAACATCACAGTATATAACTCCATCGTTTTCTATACATTGGATAATATCATTTATCGTTATCCCTTTTACTTTATAATCCTCAAAAAGTTTTAAATATTTCATATTTTAAAAAAATTTATATAATATATATTAAAAAAATGTCGTAAATTTGTGATAATTAAAAAATATAAACTCTATTTAGAAAGATACTTTTAGTATTTTAAGAATTATTAGGTAATAGATTTTTAATATATACTAATAAAAATATTATGTATAACTTTTGGAAAGAAGAAGAAATTAAAGAATTAAAATTCTTATATGAAGAAAAAGGATTATCACTAAATGAGTTATATGATTTATTTATTGAAAAATATCCAAATAGAACAAAAACTTCATTAGATGTTAAAATTCAAAAATTAAAGCTAAGACACACAAAAGAACAAATTTACGAAGTAAAATCTAGAGCAAGAGAGGGAGAAAAAAATGGAATGTTTGGTAAAGAATCTTGGAGTAAAGGAAAAACAAAATATACTCACGAATCTTTAATGTCTACTAGCATAAATTCTTCAATAACAAAGAAAAAAATGTATTCAGATGGTTTATTAGATGTGTCAGGAGAAAAAAATGGTATGTTTGGTAAAGAATCTTGGAGTAAAGGAAAAACAAAATATACTCATGAATCTTTAATGTCTACAAGTAAAAAAATGTCTATTATATCATTAAATAAGTGGAATAATTATAGTGAAGAACAAAAAAATATAGTGATTGGTAATCTTACATTAGCAGCAAATAAGGCAAAAAAAGATACGAAAATTGAATTAATAATAAAAGAAAAATTAGAAAATCTAAATATTAATTTTATTAAAAATCATAGGTGTAGCAGATATGTGTTTGATTTTTATCTACCTGATTTTAACTTTGTTATTGAATGTCAAGGAGATTATTGGCATGGAAACCCTGATTTTTTTGACGAATTAAATCATATTCAATTAAAAAATATAGAAAGAGACATAAGAAAGAAAGAGTATTTAAAAGAAAATAATATAAATAATCTTTTTTTATGGGAAAATGAAATATATAAATATAAAAATATCTTAGAAGATATTATAATTAAAAGTATAAAAAATGAGAATTAAAAAATTTAATGAATTTAACATAAAAATACCTAAAGAAGTTTTAGAACTATCTAAAGTTTTTAAGGAAAACGGTAAGAGGTTATATATTGTCGGTGGTTGGCCGAGAGATATTTTAATGGGATTAAAACCTATTGATATTGACTTAGCTACTGATTCTTTACCTGATGAAACTATTAGTTTTTTATCAGGTAAATATAAAATTGATCTTGTTGGTAAAGCATTTGGTGTTATAATAGTCCAATTAGGACAAATGAAAATAGAAATTGCTTCTTTTAGAACAGATTTAGAAGATTTATCTGGGGGTAGACATCCAGAAGTAAAATTGGGAGTCTCAATAGAAGATGATGTTCTAAGAAGAGATTTAACAATTTCTGCTTTATTCTATGATATAGAAAAAGGAGAAATTGTTGATTTGGTTGGTGGTATAAAAGATATAGAAAATAAGGTAATAAGAATGGTAGGTGATCCTAAACTAAGATTAGAAGAGGATCAACTTAGGGCCATGCGTGTTTTTCGTTTTGCTACAAGATATGGATTTACAATAGATAAAAGAACTAAAGATGCTTTAATAAAAAATATTGATTTAAGTAAAATTGCTAAAGAAAGAGTTTGGGATGAAATAAAAAAAGCCTTTAACCAAGCTAAAAATTTTAGCGATTATATAAGACTGCTATTAGAGTATAAAATTTTTGAGGAGATATTACCTAAATTAAAAATTAATTCACTAGTATCAGATTCTCAATCTCTAGTAATATATTTGACTAATTTGTTAAGAGAAAATTTTTCAAAAAATTTATTAAATGAGCTAATTCAAGTTAATAAATTTGAAACCGACTTAGCTCGCCCTATTGTTTTTCTTATAGAACTTTCTAAGTTAGATTTAACAAATGTATTTGATTTATACAAGAAAAAAATTGTGTCTAAAGTAGATGACGCAACTATATTAGAATGGTTAAGTATAATCGGAAAAGAAAATGAACCTATATATAAAGCATTTATTAAATATAAACCTTCTGTTAATAGTCAAGAACTAATTGATATGGGTTATAAAGGTGCTGATCTAGGAAAAAAAATTAAAGAACTAGAATTAGAAAAATTTAAAAAATTATATGACTAAGTATATAGAAAATATAAAGGACATTATGGGAAATTACTATATAGGTGTAAATATCTATACAGATACCGTATATCCTTTTTTAGAACAATTAAAAGATTTATTGGAAGATGAATATGATGAATATGTTCGTTATCAACAACAAAGAGATATGAATCATTATCATATAACAGTAATTCGTCCTATGGAAATTACTAAGTTAGAAGAAAAATACGGCTTAGCTAAATTCAGAGAATTTATTGAATATGATTTTGAATACCCAATTGATGATATTCAAATGTTAGGAATTGGTAAAGCAGAAAGTGGGAATAATAAAACATTTTTTATAGTAGTTAGGTCTGAAAAGATTCAAGCTATTAGAAAAAATTGGGATTTAGAACCAAATGATTTACATATAACTATTGGTTTTAAGTACCGTGATGTGTTTGAAGTTCCAAAAAATCAGGTTCTTAAAATAGATTTAGCATTTACTAAACTTTTTAAGAAATATTATTATGATGATAATGAAGATTTTGAATGGGTTAAATATCTTCAAAATTTTGATGGTGATGAAGATTATGATGTAAAGATTATAAACTTAAAAGAAACATCAGCAAAATTTAGAATTGGTGATAAACATTATTGTGAAGTTGTTGAAGTAGGGGGAGATTTAATTATAGGTGCTAGATGGTATGAAAATAAACCTGATTCAGAAATTCCGATTATGTCAAAAACGATGTTGAATCGTAAATTAAAAAATAATGTATAAAAAATGTCAACAAAACTTGGTAAGTATTACAATTTAGATGAATGTCTTGATAAAGACTTAGTTTTTGAAAAATTAGACTATCTTCAAGGTGAAGCAAAAATAGAATTTGAAGAAGTAGAAGATAATATAATTAAAATTGCTGATACAGGATTATTTGTAAAAGAAAAAAAAGAATTATTAAACTTCTTCAAAGATAACGATGTTTTAGAAGATCTTGATTATGATGATGAAGAAGATTTTGATGAAGAAGATGATTTAGATGATTTTATTTTCTAATCTATAAAATTAAATTAAATGAATAAAAGATGTATTGCTATAGGAGACATTCATGGAGAATATCATAAACTTAAATCTCTTTTAAGTTTATGTAATTTTGATTATGAAAATGATACTCTAATCCAATTAGGGGATGTAGTGGATCGTGGTCCAGATCCATTTGGATGTATATTTGAATTACTCAAGATACAGAATTTACAATTAATACAAGGCAACCATGACTGGTGTTTTTTAGAATGGTTAAAGTTTTATGGTAGCCCACACCCTTTTCAAGGTGAACATGGTAGTTCTATTACTATGAGAGAGTGGGAAAAATTAGAGGATTATGAAAAAACAATGGCGGAGAACTTCTTTTATCGTCAAAAACTATCTTATATAGATTCTCAGAATAGATTATTTGTTCATGCCGGTGTAAATTTAGATGAAGAATTTCAAGTTAAAGAAGATTTATTATGGTCTAGAAGATTTTTTATGTATCTAATGGATTGTCAAAAAAATAAAATTCCAAAAAATCTCCAAAAATGGAATGAAATATATGTAGGTCATAATGCTACAATATGTTTTAAACGTACTCCAAAAGGATTTATTAGTGAAAATAGTAGCACTTCAAGATTAGGAACTACTCTACCAATTAACATACATAATGTATGGAATATAGATACTGGAAGTGGATTTCAAGGTGGTGTATTAACTGCAATAGATATAGATACTAAACAATTTTGGCAAGTTTAAATTAAATACAATGTATAAGTTTCAATTATTCGGCTCAAAATCATCAATTGATTATGATGTTATGGTTTTTGTAGATTCGATTTCAGAATCAGTAGAAGAATGTAAAAAAATATGTGAGATGTATGACGAAGAAATCTCAATGATTTTACAATTACATGACTACCCATTAAAAAAAGTAAATAGTAATTTAGCAGTAGTTAATAATGGTATCATAACAGATATTCATAAAGGAATGATATGTGAATGTAATAACTCCATATTTCTTACCTACGATAACTTTGAACAAATACACCCTAACCAAATTACTAAGTTAGTTGCTCGTGATGTTGATTTGAAAATATTAAGATGTTATAGAATACTCTTATCATTCTTATCAAGAACATTTTATAGAGAAGAAGTTAAAAAATCCCTTAAAGGCACTTTAACCCAAAAAATTGATGTGTTAATTAACATCAATTATGATAACATAGATTTTGGAAATAGAAATGGTGAACCTATTGATATTTGGAAAGCATTAGCATTTCAAGTAGGTCAAACACTCCTTTTAACAAAAGATATAGAAGCTTATTCTAAAGAAGAAATATGTATTCATATTCCTGCATTAAGTCCATTTATTATGAGAAGTGTTGATGATTATGACTATGTAATATTTAAGCAGTATTTAGTAGATTTATCAAACTATATATTAGTTAATAAGACTTATTTATTGGGTTATAATGAAAATTCTTGGAATTGTTAAATTTTTTTCGTATATTTGAATAAATAAAAAATATGGCAAGAAGTAATATAAGTTATTCAGATACAAAAATATTAACAGGAAATTTAGTAAAAAATAAAGGGAAAGAATTGTATTGTTCACTTAATGAACATGCCCATAAATTTATTCCTAAGAAAAGATCTAATGGTGATTTGGTTCTAATATCACAACTGATTTTAAATCATAAATCAAACTATGATGATGAATTAGACAAGATCCTTTGTTCTATTGACCAAATAGTATTTGAACTAAACAAGAAGAATACTAATATCCAAAACATCATAATATCCGCAGCATTTACGGATAATCCTGATATAATAACTAAAATAAAGGCAAACAAAAAACAAGAAATCAAAACAATCTTGAAAAGTTCTGTTCTAGTAAATATACTAGAACAGAATTGTACAAGACTAGGTAATTTATTTGTAGCAAATATGATGGTTAGAAACAAACTAACATTCTCTTATCCTACAAAAAAATATTTCTTTTTCAAGATAACTTCTAAAACAAACTCTTTATGATAATTGGTATTTGTAATACACTATCATTAGTGTTAATTATAGTGGCATTTATTTTCGGCAAAATATATAGAAAACGACATTCTCAAGAATGTCGTAAATGTTATAAACGTGCTAATAACCTAAGTAAAAAAGATTATTGTAATGTATGTAGTAGAGATATTAAAATAGATTCTATTACTAAAAGATTTAGTATAGATATTTATATCAATCCTTATTTACTTACTGCTTTATATTGGATTATACTATCATTTAGTATAGCATTATCCCTTATTAGTATGATATTTTCAATAAAAGAGTTGATATTATATAGTGCTATAACTTTTTTTATAGCAAATATAGTACAGTTTTATTCAGTGTGTAAAGAATTAAAATTTAAAAACAATGGCAACAATTCATAAATCCGTATCATCTTTCTTTGTATTTGGTAAATACTTAAACTTTGGTGATACTTTATTTGGTGGTAAATTAATGGCAGAATTAGACTTAGAAGCATCTAAGGTAGTTAGGTCATTGATATGGGATACGGCAGCAGATAACTTTGTTACTGCTTCTTTTGATAGAATTGACTTTAAATATCCTGCTAAAAAAGGAGATTTGATTCAATTAGAAGCTGATATATCATCATTAGGTAGAACAAGCATTAAAATAGATGTAACTGCTTGGATTAAAAGAGGAATTAATAGAAATGAATGGATTGAAATATGTACAGCACATACGACATTTGTTTCTTTAAAAGATGGTATCCCGTATAAACATAATAAAAAAATAGAAGATATTATAGATGAGGATAAAAGTATTATATAATTCACAATTAATAGAAGATAAAGAAACAAATTTAATTGATATTAACCATAATATATGGAATGAATTAGAAAAAGAATTTGGTTTTTCTATTAGAAATGCTAAGTATGAAATTTGTCCTAATGATAAATCTAATATAGAGATTATATTTATTTATTTAAATGACAAAGGGTATAATGAGTACAAAGCATGGAAGTATCGTGTAGATAGACTTGATTTTATATTAGGGAGTATTTAATAAAAATAAAAAATAAAAATGACATTAGAACAAAGAGAATTATTAGTTAATGGTATAACAACACTTAAATCGTTATACAAAGGAGAAAAATTAGATAAAAAAATAAGGGAATTATTTGTGGAACAACATATACCTTATGATGAAAGTTTATTAAGTATTAAGCCTTCAGAAATTGTAGAAATACAAAATAAGTTAGGAACTTTTGAAAAAGGTTCATTAGAATTAATTGATTACTTATCAGATTTAGTTGAATGTACTATTTATGATATATCTCAATTATCACCTATCTTAAAAGAATATAAGGATGAATTAAAAATTGTAAAAGTAAGGTCTCAAGTTTTATAAATTATATTTTTAATATATAATTTATGATTAAAAACTTTATTTCATTTGTAAATGAAATGGCTAAAATAGATAAGAAATTAAATAAATTATCTATTGATGGTAGTCCATTAAAAAAAACACCCTTAGAATTAGTTGAACCAAATATAGTTATTTCAAGATTAGAAGAATCAAAATTCCCTTATTGTGAAGGATACACCATGGTATGGTTTGTTAATGATGATAAAAATGCTCATTTATTAAATGATAAGAAAAATCAATTACATTTTAATAAGGAAAAGGGTTTAGGTAATAATTCTGTATTAGAAGATATATGGGTTAATAATACGGAAGAGCAAAAAAATATAATAGGTTGTATTCAAGCAACTACTGATGATAATGAGATAGTTATTTATTTAATGTCAGTTAGACCTGGATATAAAAGAAATGGTATTAATAAGTTAATGATACAATCATTAATAAAAAAATTCCCAAATGCTAAATTAATATTTGATGGTCCGACACCCAAAGGATATTCATTTATAAAAAGACATTTTCCTAATGCGGGAATGATATAATAAATCTAATTATTAATTTAATTAGATTTTTTTATTTTAATATTTTTTGTTATATTTACATATAAATAAAAAAACAAAATATGGATTTAGGCACATTTGCATCAACAAAAACTAGAATATGTTATGGAAAAGTTAGATGAATTAGACGAAAAAGGACATTACATAAATACCTTCTTAACAGAATTTAATGAGAATATAGTAGCTCTTAAATTGTTATCAAATAACAAAAGATACGGATACATCACTCAATGCGTTCGTAATGACTATAAACTAAGATTAGATAGAATTGATGAACTATTTGACGATAAAAAATTAGCATCACATTTAAGAAACTTCGTTTACGCAAAATTTAAAGCATTATAATATGGCACAGGAAATTATTCAACAAGTAAAAACTCTTTTTACATACGGTAAAAAGATTCAAGTAATAGAATGCGGTTGTGCCGCTATAGTAGCAAATACTTTATTATCTATACCCGGAGCATCTGCTTTTATAGATAGTTGCTCACAATTATATTCTAAAGAAAGTCAAGTCGCTATCTTAGGAAAAGAAATTAAACGTTCAGTTTCTAAAGAAATGATTGAAGCTCTATTAGATACAAATACATCTGATAAAGTAGTTTTATCATTCCAATTATCAGATGGAACATCTTTATCACATGGTTGGATTGGAGTAAAAGTAAAAAACGTAAATCATTTATATCATATGAGTATAAATGATAATATATATTTAGGAGATGAACCATTTGATAAATATAATGAAAGGCAAGAATATTTAGAAACTATATTAGATACAACTCTTAAAATATTAACCTATCATTTAATAGATAATACAAAGCTACCAACAGACGCATGGATTGACTATGCATCAGATGATATTCTATTTGATATTTTAGGAAAATCTACTTGGGTAGACCAATTCGTAGTTTATGATAATGGTTGGAAAAGAATGGAAGATTTTGTTAGAGATAGTGAAGGAATTATTTTAATGCGTGGATCTTTTAATCCACCACATGAAGGGCATTTATCTTTATTAGAAAATTCTATAGAAAAATATCCTAATTATAAACCTGCTTTTTTAGTATCTCTAAATCGTAGGAATAAACCAATTCTTACAAAAGATGAGTGTTTAGAAAAATTGGAATTATTAAAAGCGTATGGATATCCAGTTATATTTTCTTCAAAACAATTTTTCTTTGATACAATGCGTTCTATCAACCAAAGATGGGAACAAGAAGTTATATTTCCAGTTGGAATGGACACTATAAATAGATTTGTTGAAGATTCAAATAAAGATGTTGAAACCTCTTTATTTATTGTTAACAATTTTAATTTCAAATTTCTTGTATTTGATAGACAAGGACAAGAAAGCGTTGGTTGGGATAAATATGCAAAAGTTATAGAATTTGTTGATACTTATCATGATAATGGCATATCTTCAACTAAAATAAGAAATGGAGAATGGAAATAATCTTTTTAGAAGAAAAATCAAGAGGATATAAAGTAAGGACTATTAAGAATGCTTCTGCTGATGCTACAATTGCTATAGCAGTAGATTTTAGTTCAGCTGGAGAAAAATTAACAAAACAAGCAGTGATTTCTCAAGGAAAGAAGTATATACCGATTTCTTTAACTACTTTAAATATATCTGATGAATTAGTTAATAATATAATTGATTCATTAAATACAATAAAAGCCAAAACAATCAACATTGCGGGGAATGGCCTATACACATTTAAAGGTATATACAATCAAGAACAACTTGATAACTATGTATATGAATTGTTAAGTAAAGTTCTATTATCTGATAAGTTGATAACAAAAATTGAAGTACTTCGTACAGGGGGGCAAACAGGAATTGATACATCAGGTGCTAAGGCTGGATTTAAATTGAATATACCTACTATTATTTTAGCACCTAAAGGTTGGAAATATAGAGATATAAGTGGTAAGGATATTTCTAATGAAATTTTATTTAAAAACAGATTTTTATGTTAAAAGTAAGTGTAGATTTTGATAAAACTTTATCAAAAAACAATGTGCAGAATTATATTAAAAAACTTCTTAAAGAAGGTATTGAAGTGTGGGTAACTACTGCAAGGTTTGATGATGAAATGGTTAAGACACATTCCCCACATCATAACAATGATAGATTATGGGAAGTTATCAATAAATTAGGAATACCTCATGAACGAGTTTATTTTACTAATATGGAATTAAAAGCTGACTATTTAGACAATAAAGATTTTATATTTCATTTGGATGATGATGTTATTGAATTAGAATTTATAGAAAAAACTAATGTTGTTGGAATAGATTCTTTACATGAGCATTATGAAACTATATGTAATAAACTCATTGAATATGCATCTAAGAAACTTATACAAGATAGAAAAAATTTTTTTACAGGAGAATATCCTATTTTTGGATTTCCAACGCATCCTCCTACATGTGACCGCCATAGTTCTAAATGTGAGATTTATGAAAATAATGAAGGAGTTTTGTTAGATAAAGGTACATATTATGTATGTCCGTGTGGTGATTATACACAGGGGAAAAGTTATATTTAATATATACTCTATAATGAACTTAGTAGAAAAACATATAATAGACAAAAGTGATGAATTAGATTTAATTTGCTTTAAATGTAAAAACTTATATAATCGTGCTAATTATATTATACGCCAAGAATTCATTGATAATGGTAAATATATTAATAAGTTTGATATGTTTACTAAATTAAAAGATGACTTTGATTATAAAGAACTACCAAGTCGTGTTGCTCGTTGTGTTATTAGAACTTTAGATGCTAATTGGCGTTCATTTTTTGAAACTATTAAAGATTGGAAAACAAATAGAAATAAATATAAAGGAAAACCTAATTTACCAAATTATCTTAAAAAAGATGGTAAGTTTAACGCAATTTTTAATGAAACTTCTATACTTAAACCCTACAAAAATAAATTAGGAATAGGTTTATCAAGTTTAAAATTAAGGATTAAAACTAAAATCTTATATAAAGATATAGTAGAAGTAAATATCAAGCCTTTAAAAACAGATAAATATCAAATAAACATAGTATATAAAAAACAAGAAGAAGTTTTAAAGAAAGATAATGGAGATTATTGTTCAATAGATTTAGGATTAAATAATTTAATGACTTTAACATCAAATAAACGAGGAGTAAATCCTTTAGTAATTAACGGAAGACCATTAAAATCTATAAATCAATTTTATAATAAACAAAAGTCTTTATTTCAAAATCAATTACCTAAAGGTATTAAATCCTCAAAAAAGATAACTAAGTTAGGATTTAAAAGAGAATTAAAGATTAATGATTATTTACACAAAGCATCAAAATATTTAATTAATTATTGTTTAGAAAATGAATTAAACACAATAATAATTGGATACAATGAAGGATGGAAACATGAGATTAACATAGGTAAAAGAAATAATCAAAATTTCGTTAATATACCTTTTGAAAAATTAGTCAATTTAATTGAATATAAAGCAAAATTGTCTGGTTTAATAGTTAAGAAACAAGAAGAAGCTTATACTTCTAAATGTTCTTTCCTTGACTTAGAACCTATTAAACAACAAGTTTTGTATAAAGGTTTAAGAATCTGTAGAGGGCTTTTTCAATCCCAAAAAGGATTAATAAATGCTGATGTTAATGGTTCTTACAATATTTTAAGAAAAGCAGTTCCAAATGTATTCACAAATGGAATAGAGGGTGTCGCTGCTCACCCAAAAAGAATAAAATCTTTTAAATAATTTAAGTTAATCTTAGATTAAATTAGTGACTATACACAACAAAAAAATTAATATAAAAATATAAAAATATGGCGTTTCTAACTAATTTAGAAAAAATTAAAATAAAAGGAGTTTTAAGAATTATTGAAAACACACTTAGATTAGATCAAAAAGAAATAAGTGTTTTACTTCAAAATGAAACATTATTAAATATATGTTATCCTACTGCCGCTGGTAAAGGTTATATTATGATATATGATATATTTAGGAGAATATTAGAAACAGATGAAAATATTCTAGCAATAGCATCACATCGTTTAATGCTAAACTCTCAACATCTTGATGATATGTTTTTAACATTAGTTAACTTAATAGGAAATATAGGTTTTGTATTTGTAGGTAGTGATAAATACATACATCCTTTTACAGAATTATCTGATACTGATAATAATAAAATTATATTTGAATCAAAATTAAGAGAAAAAGGTCTCTCTGACAGAGACTTAATAGTTTCAAGTACTAACAAAAATACAATAAATAAAAAAATAAATGAACATATTTCTAAAAATAGAAAAGTTATTATAATATCTACTTACAATTCAATTAATAAATTGGAAGATATTAATATAAATACTTTATATTGTGATGAAGCCCATACACTAGCAAATAATAATGGGGAATGTGATACAAAGTTTCAAACAAATTTCAATAAAGTCAAAGCTAAAAATAAGTTTTTCTTTACAGCAACTCCTAAAGACTGTGATAATAATGAAAAAGAATTATCTTTTATGATGAATAATGAATCTATATTTGGTAGAAGAGTAGGAATTTCATTTAAACAAGCAGTTTTAATAGGAGCAATAGTTCCGCCTAAATTACATATATGTAAACCAAAAGATTTAAATGGGGATTATTCAAATTCTTTAGAAAATCAATTAAAACTAATAACAGAAGCTTATGAATCCCATATTATAGATCAAAAATCTATTTCAAAATTATCATCTATTATAGAGCCAAAATTGTTAATAACATGTCCATCAGTTGATGAAATGTGGAATATATATGAGGGTATTAAACAATTAGGGTATAATGTTGCTGCGGTAGCATCCGAAACAGGACAAATAACATCTAAAATAGAAAACTTGGATAAAAAACATTATCTATTTTTAGATAATGTTGAAAATGGTACTGATGATAGATCTTTGTTTTTAAAAACATTGAAAAATGTTTCAGACAAAAAACAATTAATAATCCTACATGTGGATATTTTTACAGAAGGTATTAACATACCTGGTATAACAGGTGTTATGTTCTTAAAAGAAACCTTACCAACTATAATTAAAATGATGCAAAATATAGGTAGAGGTACTAGACTAAATAAAGTAGATTTAAATAGACTATTTACTGGTGAAATAAAACCATTAGAATTTGACAAAATGATAAAACCATCTATGAGTGTAATAATTCCTTACTGGGATCTTATCACTCAAGATATTACTATCAAAATGAAAGAAAGAGTTAATTTTTTAAGAAAAGAATTTGATTGGTGTACTTATACCCTATCTTTAGGTACAGAATTATCTAAAGTCAAAATAGAAAATAGATTAGATAGGCAAAATAATTCGAAAGATAAATATAAAACCAAAGATTTAATTAATGATATAGATTCTGATATTGAAGATATTAGCTCGATTTTGTACGATATACAAAAAATAGAGAATATTGAAGAATCAGTATTATTAAATACTGAAACATCAGAAATAACAAAAGATATAATAGAAGAAACAGATTTAAAAATAAAAACAACTAAATACGAAAAATTTTTTAATATATAATTATGACAAAAATACAAATAGCAGAAGAACTTAAAAAATATTTAAAATATAAAGATGTTAGTATATCTTACTTAACAAGAAAATTAAAAAAAGATTTGGAAGAAATGTTAAAAAATATAAATGGACCTACTTTTACAGAAAGCAAAAAAACTTCAGAAGGAACTTACTCTATTTCTTTATATAAAGAATATGAAAAAAATGGAGATTCATCTATATTTGAATTAGATATAGAAAAAAATATAATTAATGATATGATTAGTTCTTCTAAATTAACTATTAATTTAGAAGAATTAAAAAACATTGATCCAAAGTGGAGAAGATTACATTTATTAGAAAATATGAGTGATACAGATAGATCTAAATATGATAAGATTATAGTATTAATGAGGGAGATTTTAACTAATAAAAATTCTGAAAAATTAGATATTCTTAAAAACTTAATAAGATTACTTCGTCAATATGTTAAATTCTCAGATACTGAGAAAGATGAATTTGGAGAAGTTATGACCCAATTAGAATTTGTTAAAAAAATGATCAAAGATATTCCAGAAGATCTTTGGAGTAATAAAAATGCTAAAATATTGGACCCAGCAAATGGGGTGGGACCTTTTCCTTTTATGTGTGTATTTTTCTTTATGAAAGGACTTGAAAATCAAATACCTAATACTCAAGAAAGATTTAAACATATAGTAGAAAATATAATACATGTTTGTGAGATTCAAAGTAAAAACATGTTTCTATGGATTTGTTTAATAGATATATTTGATGAATATGATATTAATATTTTTTGGGGATCTTTTTTAGAAGAAGGTTTTGATTACCATATGAAAAATATATGGAAAGTTAACAAATTTGATTTGATCATAGGCAACCCACCTTATCAGAAAAAAGATGGTGGTCATGGAGCATCTGCTATACCTTTATATAATTTATTTACAGAAAAAAGTATTGAAATATCAACTAAAACTATGTTTGTAATGCCTAGTAGATGGACAGCAGGAGGTAGAGATTTAGATGATTTTAGAAAAAAAATGAAAGATTCTGATAAGATTGTTTTTTTAAATCATTTTGAAAAAACAAAAGAAATCTTTGGGGAAGAAGTAGAAATAAAAGGTGGTATATCATATTTTTTATATGATAATAATTATAAAGGAAATTGTTTACTAAACAATAGTTTAGTAAACTTAAAAGAACATGATATTATTGTTCTAAATAATAGTGCTAATAATTTAATAAATAAAATTAGTAGTTATAAAAATGTATGTAGTTTAATTACAACTTGTAGTTATTTTGGTCTTGATTTTAGAGGAAATAATAAATTTATTTATGAAGATTCTAAATTAGATACCAATTATTATAAGTGTTATGTTTCAAAACAAAAAGGTTTTGAAAAATGGGTTAAATTAGATAATATAAAAAATAAAGAAGGTCTAAACTATTATAGAGTTATAACACCAAGAGCTGCTACAAAAGGTGGTGAAGGTTTAGGAAATATTTTTTTAGGAGAAAAAAATGAGAGCCATTCAGATGCTTATATATCATTTTGGTTTAATTCAAAATCAGAATCTGAATCAATGTACTCTTATATGAATACTAAATTTTTTAATTATTTTTTAATTTTAAGAAAAATAACACAAGATATAAAAACAGATACATTTAAATGGATACCTTTAATTCCATTTGATAGAGAGTGGACAGACGAAAAACTTTTTGAATATTTTAAACTAACAGAAGAAGAAAAAGAACTAATTTTAAACTAAATGTTAAAGCACAAAGAAATAAAAAATTTATATAATAAAGATAATCAAATATTTGATTATCTTTATTCATCGGTATCACATTCAGATTTTCAATCAAAAGTTAAAAATATATCTAATAAATATTTAGACTTTTCATATGATTCAAAAGAAAAAATGTTAGGTGATTTGTATGAAATATTCGTGGAATCATTCCTTAATATTATTAATGATCCTGATGTAGGAATTAGAAAATATGTACCAATTCAAAATGATGATTATGGAGTAGATGGATTAGGTAAAAATATTGAAGATGAAAATGTATCAGTACAAATTAAGTTTAGATCAAGTCCTTCCGATGAATTATCTTCCGAAGATATTAAACAATTCCCATACCAATCAATAGTTAAATATGGGATTGATTTTAATAGTCCTTTACAAAATATGGTATTAATAACTAATTGTAGAGGTATAAAAAGTTTAACACTTAAAAAAGTATTCTTAGATAAGATAAGAGTTATAAATGGTTCTCATATAGATGGTTATGTAAATAATAAAGGATTTTGGTTAGATTCTTTAGAAAAGTTAAATGAAACAATAAAATTACCAACCTTGTTTAAACCAAAGGATTATTATATAATAAATAATGAGTGTTATATAACAGGAGAATTTTCTATAAAAGAAAATAAATATCAAATGATTAATTTAAAAACTGAAGATTATATATTTATTGATAATTTTGAAGGTTTAATAGAACCCAATGAAGATCAATTAAAAGAAATAAATAAATTGTATTCTTAATATATACACTATGAAAAAGTTTACAGAATCAGTTAATTATGTCAGCACTAATATCCTTCCTCTTAATTCAGAATTAGTGTATATAAAAGAAGGAAATACTCAAGTTGGGTCTTTAATTATTGTTTACAATGAAAATTCAGCAACAATTTTATCAGTTCATATCTTAGAAGAACATAGAGGAAAAGGTTATGGTAAACAAATTGTTAAAGATGCTATTGAGCGTTGTAAAGAAAAGAAATGTCCTTTATTGGAATTAAATACAGAAACTACTAATATCGCAAATAATTTGTATAAGTCATTAGGGTTTATACAAGAAGGTATGTTAGATGGTTATAATCATTATATATTAAAATTAAGTTAATAAAAAGATTCAATAATTGATTGATTATTGATATTAGCATTTTTTGGTCTTCTAAAAAAAAATACTTTACGACTAATATTATTATTAAATAAGGCATCTAAAGTATGCTCAAATAATTCATTTTCTCCCATTTTTGAAATCCACCATTTATTATCTTTTTGTATAGCTGCATGTTCAAAATAAGTAGCATTATGTGTATATAATGCTACTTTATCATAATCAGGTTCATATAAACCATTCCTACAAGGTTTATATCCAAATAAACCATAAAATTTATAAAAATTAAAAATTTCTATATTATCTAATATATTATTTGAAATCGGAAAAGGTCAGATCCATTGTTGTGATATAATAGGATATATAGTATGATTTTTACTTCCTAATGTATAAGCTATACAATTATAATCATAATTATCTTTTTTATCAATAATATTGAAATTTGAACCAATTTTTATATTCGGGTAATCACTGAATTTTATTGTTTCATTAAATTTTTTAAAATCTAGTATTTTCATACTTATTATCTATTTTTTAACCATTCTTCATAATGGTTATCATACCAATTAATCCAACTATCTACAAAATCTTGACTACATTTAGCTCCTTTATATGGATTTATGTTTGTTAATTCATACAATGCAGAAACCCAAGAATAATATTTTTTATTTCTTAAATCTTCTATTAAAAAAGGAATAATATTAATCCCCATATTAATTATCTCTTTATACTCTTTACTTGCTAGTTTAGCATCAGGGTGCATATAATTATCTCTAATTATATCTCCTAAATATGTTATTTTACTTCTTATGTTTATTTTAAATTCTTCATTTAATTTTAAATTCTTCATTTTATTTATTATTTTTATACTCTCTTAATCATTCTTCGTATTCTTTATCATACCAATTAATCCAACTATCTACAAAATCTTTACTACATTTAGGATTTTTATATGGGATTATTTTTGTTATCTTTTTTAAAGCAGTAGTCCAAGTATAGTTTTTTTTATTTCTAAGGTCTTCTATTAAATATGGTATAATATCAACACCCATATTAACTACTTCTTCAAGAGCTTTGTCACTTATTAATGTAAGAGGATAATAAAAATTATTTCTAATTACATCTCCCAAATAACTAACTCTTTCTCTCAAAGAGGCTGTTATTTTAAATTCTTCATATATTTGTAAATTTTCCATTTTAAAATTTTTTTATTAATTATATATTAATTATTTTTTAATATATAATTTTTAATTATAAGAATTTTTCTTATATTTGTATTAATTTAAAATTAAGTTAAATGCACAGAGAAGATACATCATTATATTTATTATACATCGACTACTAAGAAATTATAGATTAATTTCTTTCTTACTTCACTGAGGGTCTAATGACTTACTCTCCATAAGCGTTAATTTGGGAATGTAGTTCCCTACTAATTTATTATATATTTTTAGACCTTCTTGTTCTATATTAATAGCTGCGTTATTATCTCTATCATGAATAACTCCACAATCAGGGCAAACCCATTCACGATCTGATAATTTTAAATCGTGATTGATATAACCACAATCCGAACAAGTTTTAGAACTTGGGAAATATCTATCTATATTTATTATATATCTATCATACCAATTAGATTTATATTTCAAAATTGTTTCAAATTTATTTATAGATAATTCTTGAATACTTCTTGCTAAATTATGATTTTTTAATAATCCTTTTACATTTAAGTCTTCCATACATATAACTTGATTTTCGTTTAATAATGTATTGACTATTTTATGTAAATAATTTTCTTTGATATTGGTTAAACGTTGATGATATTTAGCAAGTCTTAATCTTGCTTTTTCTTTATTTTTACTTCCTTTTTTCTTTGTTGAATGTTGTTTTTGTAAAAAACTTAATTTCTTTTGGTTATTTCTAACCAATTTAAGGTTTTCAAATTTATCACCTTTTGAAGTTATTACAAAATCTTTAATACCTAAATCTATACCTATTACTTCATTTTTTGGTTTATCTAATGTTCTTAATAAGTCCCCATCAATTAATATACTTAAATAATATTCATTAGATTTATTTTTAGATAAAGTTGCTGATTTTATATTTTTTTGATTTTTAACAAGATACTTGATATATCTATCAGATGTTTTAAACTTTAAGTTTTTTAATTGCTTTGTTAGAGTTATTTTTGATTTATAAAAATCTTGTTTTCTTGAAATAGCATCATTAGGAAACCTACAGGATAATTTATCTTTTTTAGATTTAAACTTTGGAAATCCATTCCCTTGTTTAAAGAATCTTGAATAAGCGTCTAACATATCAATTAAAGATTGATTAAATATTTTTGTATTATGTTCTTTTAGCCATTCAAAATTAAGATTTTTAACTAATTCATTTCTAAAAAACTTATCCAATGTTGATAAATTATGATTAATCTTTAATTCTTTATAATCATTGATTTTTTTGTTAAGACATTGGTTATATATAAATCTACAAGATCCAAGAAGTCTATTAATATAGACTTCTTGTTCTTTAGCTAGATATAATTTTAATTTAATTGCTCTTAACATATTCTATATATTAAATATTATCTTCTTTTTGAAAAATTAAAAGATTTTTATGAATAATTTTTTATATTAAATTTTTTTATTATATTTGTATAAATAAAAAATATATGGAAATAAAATTAAACAAAGAGTTTTTAAATGTTTATTTAAACACCAACTCTCCTGTTGGTCAAGAAGCCGAAGCACAAAAAGTATGGATTGACTACATTAAACATTATGTAGATGTAATTGAAACAGATGCTTATGGTAATGCAGTTGCTAAAATTTTAAGCAAATCTCAAACTGCTGCTGGTATTCCTACCGAAAAAAGAAAAAAATTAGTTATTGACTCCCATTGCGATGAAATTAGTTTCAAAGTAGTTCACATTTCTGATGGATTAATCAGAGTTGTTAAGAATGGTGGAGTAGATGCAATGATTGCACCTGGAACCCGTGTTAATATCTTAACTAATAAAGGTATTGTTCGTGGAGTATTTGGACAAATTGCAATCCATTTACGTCATGGTTCAACTGATAAAGCTCCAAAGTTGGAAGACCTTTATATTGATTTAGGTGTAGATACTAATGAAGCTGTAAAGGAATTGGGTGTTAGGGTTGGTGATAACTGCGTATCTGAATCTAAATTTGAAGAATTAGGAAACTATTTCGTAGGAAAGAGTTTAGATGATAAGATTAGTGGTTATGCTACTGCGGAATTAGCAAGATATATCAAAGAAACAAATGTTAGTTTGGATTATGATTTATACATTGCTAATACAGTTGCTGAGGAAGTTGGACTTTTTGGTAGCTTTATGATAGCTTTAAATCAAAAACCTGATGCAGCAATTTCAATTGATGTGACTCACAGCACTAATTCACCAGGGATTTCTTCTAATAAAGAAGGTTCAATGAAGTCAGGATTAGGTCCGACAATAGATAGAAGTGCTCAAAATCATAGAGTTCTTTCTGATTTATTTATTGATGTGTGTGAGCAATCAGAAATTCCTTATCAATTATCAGATGGTTCATTTGGTAATAACTCAGTATCTTACTACAAGGTAGGTTGTCCTACTCAAAGTATTTCTATTCCTCTTAAATATATGCACACTCAAGTTGAGATGGTAGCATCTAAGGATATAGAAACTTTGATTCAAATGTTTTTGGAAGTTCTTCCGAAGATTAAAATTGAAGATTTAAGGTATCACAAACAATTCATTACTAATTAAAACAAAAAAGCAACCCTTTTGGGTTGCTTTTTTTTATTTCTTTTTATTAAAGTCTTTGAAAGATTCAACTACTTCAGTTTCATCTTTAATTTCTTCTTCATTCTCAGCAGGATTAATTGGCTCAGAATACATAACATCTTCTACATCTGCTTCTT